>OLWA01001358.1_pt1 | contig 25418 bp, 21 predicted proteins | sample 1673251 | NCBI WGS metagenome assembly OLWA01 (sample SAMEA3178937, study PRJEB25190) | human gut metagenome | biome: human gut; feature: human-associated habitat; material: faeces | place: Austria | collected 2013 | reverse complement strand
TACCACAGGCTTATAGCCGCAGAGGAAACCACCAGCTGAGCTGGTGGTCATGATTTGTGTTGCTATAATTCAAAATGACATGTTATAATAGCACTAATAGTTGAGGAGGTGTTTAATACATGTTTCGAATTATATATGCAGTCGAACGTGAATGTATGCCGGAGGGGTTTGAGGATAATCTTGTATTTGCTGAAGGTGAGTATGAGATGATGTTGTTTGAAAACGATACGATGATAGAAGTGGATGGCGAGATGCGTCCATACCCGGCACATACCGGAATTATTTATAAGCCCGGTCAGAGAGTTCATTATCATGCGAAAGAAGGAAGATTAACATACACATGGATACGATTTGATTGTGATGAACCTTTGTTTGTGGAAGGCTATGTGCCGTTTGGAGTTCCTATTTTCTGTTTAAATTATGACTATTTTCTTGTTTATTGGCATATGGTTGCCTGTGAGAATTATTGGCATCGTAAAAGTGAAGAATATATTATTTCGGATTTAATGCATATTATTTTTCACTGGTTCCATGATTATGCATTTTCTAAGCATGGCTCCAGGTATCAGCCGCTCTTAGAAAAACTGCGCGGGGATATTTATGCACATCCAGAATATGACTGGACGTTGGAAATGATGGCAGAGCGGATAAATCTAAGTCCACGCTCGCTTCAGAAAGTGTATAAAAATTTCGCAAATATTTCATGTATTTCAGAAGTGATTGAGAGTCGGATGATTCGGGCAAAGATGCTTTTGGTTCGAAGTGACATTGATGTTGGTGAGATTAGTATGCAGTGTGGATATCGCAATGTAGAGCATTTTTGCCGCCAATTTAAAAAGCATGAAGGATGTTCTCCAAGCCATTATCGTAAAGAACATTTGGTTCAGCCGTAAAGTGTGCATGATAAATCAATTTTCGTTCAAGATATATCATGGATTTGCTGCAGGAAGTGAGTTATACTAATACTCAAGTAAATCAATATTTACTTTCCCTCAAAACAAACTCTTATAACTAAAAATATTGTCATTGTGAAAACAATGGCAGTATTTTGCTTTTTTGGGGTTTTGATGGAAAAGTCAAAAAGGAGGAATCAGAGCATGAGAAAAAATGTATTTCGTGCAAAGGGGCTTACACTGTTATTAACAGCTGCCCTGCTTGTGCCGCAGATGTCGGGCGTATCTGCTGATGCAAAAGCAAAAAAACCAAAATTGAGTAGAACAAAGGTTTCCGTTACAGTGGGGAAAACAAAAAAGGTGACAGTAAAAAATGCAAAGAAAGTTACTTGGAAAGTAACAAAAAAGCAGCCAAAATTGTTAAACTCACAAAGAAATCCAAAAAGGGAGCAACAATTAAAGGTTTAAAAAAAGGAACTGCAAAAATTTCCGTTCAAATGAAGAATGGAAAGAAAAAAGTGAAAAAGACGATTACGGTGAAAGTAAGCAGTGCCAAAAAAGTTGTTGTTACCGCAGAACCGGCTAAGACCACAAACAAACCGACAAACGGTTCAACGAATGGTCCAACAAAAGAACCGGTAAAAGAGCCAACAGCGACACCGACTGCAACATCAACAACAGAACCGTCGGCAACACCTACTGCAACGCCGACAGAAGAACCACCGGCAGAGCCAACAGCGACACCAACACCAATGCCGCTTCCGGATCTTGGTAAAAACGATGTTAAAGTTGACCTGACAAAAGAAAACGAATACGGGCAGAATTCAGTATTGGAAGATACCATTACTTATTATGAAGGAAATGGTGTAAGCTATACATCGACCGGACAAGCAAGCGGTGGTGGTGTAGCATACTGGACCAATGCAGACAAGTCCGGAATTGATTTATCCAAATACAAATCCATTCGTATTGTAGCGTCATCAGATACAGCAAATACACCTGTTGTTTGTGAATTGCTGAAGAGCAATCCGGCAAATGTATGGGGTGGTGGAATCGACGTATTTGATGGCTACAGTGAGTACAATGCTATTACAGAAGCTGGTAAAGCACAAGTGTTTGAATTCCAGATTAGTGATGATTTGGCAGCTGCTTTGGCAGAGGGAACACTTGCTTACGGTATTCGCTTGAAATACAATGCATATCATACGGATGGTGACGATTTACCAAATTGCAATTTTAATATTTATTCCATTATTCTTATGGGAAAAGATGATGTGCCAGAGCCAACAGCAACACCAACAGAAGAACCGACACCAACACCTGGTGTGGCAAGCGGAAGTGCTGCGGTTGTGGTAACAGCGACAGGAAGTGCGGCAGGACTTGATTTGGAAGAGGGAGATACTCTTGATTTAAATGCCAGTGTAAGCACTACTGGATGTGCGGTGACCGGTGATATTGCTTGGACAAGCTCCAATGAAGAGGTACCAACGGTTAGTGCAAGTGGCACATCAGCAACAGTAACGGCGGTTGGAGAAGGAACGGCAACGATTAAAGCAACAATTACAACGGACACCGGCATTGTTACATATGGTAAATATATTGTTAAAGTTGTCGCTTCTGACCTTGTTTTAGAAGGTGATGATTTAGGAGCAGGTGCATCTTATACGTATGTGCCTAATGGATTTGCTCAGTATGCTTCTATGGGAATTTTTGAGATTGATAAGTCAAAATTGAGTGAAGGGACAACTATTTCGATAAAGTATACAGCAATGGAAGGAGATACTGACGTAAAAGATACACAGGGATTTAACATTGGATTAAAGACCGGTGACAAATGGGATTCTCCGACAATTAGCAATTACTGGGGCAAGACAGGCGGCGAGGTAAATCTAACATTGACTGCTGCTGACATGGAGAAAATCAATGTGGGCGATAAGGTTTATGTTCATGTAAGCACAGGAACTGCCGGATTTAAAGGAACATTTACGTATCTGTCGGTAACAGCAGGAGAAGATAGTCTTGTGTCGGAACTTCCAAAGGCTGTAAGTTATGTGGAAAGCGGAATGGCACAGTGGGCTCCAACAGCAAAAGTTATGCTTCCGAGTGATATTGATTTCAGCCAATATTCAAAATGCCAGATTGAATTTACAGCATCCGATCCGACTTTCGATTTCCACGGAATTGTTGGTCATAAAGTGAATGGTGCAGACGTAACAGATCCTAAGTATGGTGTTACATCAGAAGGATATTTTGAAGTAAATCTTTCCAAGGTGAAACAAGAAGCGGGTACAGAACCGTTTGTTGTAATCAACACCGGAAAGCCAGGGTACACAGGCTCTGTGACGATTACTAAGATAACATTTGTAAAATAGTATTTGCGATGAAAGAGACCTGCTCTTTTTGCAGGTCTTTTTCGTTATCAAAGGAAAGCGAGAGTATTAATGAGATTGAAAAAAATCATGAAATGGTCGGTGATTACGATGGCAATGATGGCGGGGATTTGTTTTGCACCGCAGTCGGGAAAAGCGGCGGAAAAATTGGAGGTTAAAATTCCTACCGAGCGCGCAATTTATCAAAGGGACAATAACAATTATGCCAACGTAAAGGTTTCTATTGAGTACAGTGGAACCGGGGAGGTGTCGGCAAAACTTTATGCCGGAGATAAAGAATTAGGAAAAACGGCGGTTTTAACCAAAGGGAAAGGTAATACATATGAAGGAAGTATTGCAAATGTACCCGGAGGTGGCTGGTATACATTGATTGTAAACGCAGGAAGTGAGAGTAAAACAGTAGAAAAAGTCGGAGTCGGTGAAGTTTTTATTACCGGTGGACAGTCAAATTCCTGTAACTTTGGAGGCGAAAAAACAACTGCTCAATCAGATTTAGTATCAGCATATAATCCGAATACTAACACGTGGCAGCATTGTGAGGACAGTCAGCCGAGTGAAAGTGGATTTAATACCGGTAATGGCGGTGGCTCTGCATGGCCTTCCATGGGAGATGCTCTGACACAGAAGACTGGTGTTCCGGTTGGCTTTGTATCAACGGGTGTTGGTTCTGCTAAAATTGAGGAACTTCGTACAAAACATTATTTTGCAATTAAAAATGCAATTAATGATTTGAAGCCATATGGGTATCGTGCTTTTTTGCTTCACCAGGGAGAGGCTGATACGGATGGAACAAAGCGCGAAAAATATCTGGCTTCTTTACAGCAGTTAATTGCACAGACAAGAGAAGATGCCGGATATAATTTGAATTGGTGCATTGCGCAGGTTTCCTATGCATGGAGCAATTACAATAATACGAAGAAAATGGAATCCATGAAAGAGACCCAGCGTGCGGCCTGCAACGATGAAACTATTTTTGTGGGACCAACGACCGATGATTTACAGGGTCAGTATCGACACACGGATAATCTTCATCTGAGCAAACTTGGTTTGATTGAACACGGAAAACGCTGGGCAGATGTTGTGTATAATAAAATGATTACAGCATATGAAGTTTCCATGGATACAAATACGAAGCATGGTCAGATAAGTGGAGAAAAATCCACATATCATGCTGGTGACATTGTAAAGGTAAGTTTAAAGGCAGATGAAGGATACTATTTGAAAATAGGTTCCTTTACGGTAAATGGAAAGCAGGAAGCACTGGATGGTTCTTCATTTGTTATGCATGCGGAAAATGCCGTTATGACAGGAGAATTTGTGACAATAGACGAGCTGGTTGGTTTTCTAAAGGATGAATTAGACAAGGCGAAAAAAATTGATGCAGCCAAGTATGAAGAGGCATCGGCAACTGCATTAAAAAATGCAATTTTGGCAGGTGAACAAGCAATAATTACGCCGGCGGTAACCGGGGAACAGGTTCAAAAATGTACGGTTGAACTTATGACAGCACAAACGTCACTTGTTGAAAAGTCAGTGCCGGATGCAACACCAACACCTCTTCCGACAGCAACACCAACCGCAGCCCCAACAGAAGCACCGAAACAGACAGAAGAACCAGGTGTCAGTCAGCCGGTTGCCGGTACATCTGACGCAAAGACAAAACTTCCGAAAAAAGGAACCATAATCAAAAAAGGTGGAGTGAAATATGTAATTACAACGTCTTCCGGAAAGGTAAAGACGGTATCCGTTCTCGGAGTGGCAAACAAGACAAAGAAAAGTATTACGATAGCCAAGACAGTTTCTTATAAAGGGTATCAATATGCCGTAACCGGAATTTGCAAAAAAGCGTTTTACAAAATGTCTAAATTAAAGAAAATAAAGGTTTTGTCAACAAAGATAACAAAGGTTGGTAAGCAGGCATTCAAAAAAACAAATGTTAAATTAAAAATTCAGGTTCCAAAGAAAAAACTAAAAAAATACCGGAAATTGTTTCAGGGAAAGGGACTTGGCAAAAAAGCAAATATCGTGTAGTATATAAAAAGAAAAAGACATCGTGGTCCGACACGGTGTCTTTTTCTGCTTTTGGACAAAAGGAGATTTTATTTGCATTTTGCAGAAAAATGATTTACAATGATAATGAATCATTAGACTTATGATTACACATAAGAGGAGAAATTTGAACAGCCACGGAAGGCGTGATGATTATGATAGCGGCATATAATTTATATCTTGGGGGCTTCCTGCCGGAAGTGTCACCAAAAAACAGTATTCACAACAAAAGAGAATTAAAAAATAAATATAAAAGCATTGTCAGCCTGAATAATGCGAATCCGCTTGTTATGGTGAAACTTTCTGCGGACACGCAGGCATATGCGCTGAATGTGAAGGAAATGTCGATGGAACTTTCAGAAGCTTCGCAGGATGTGCTTAATGGGCGAAGTGAGGACGTGGAGGATAACATGAACCGCGTCTTGTCGTTGTACAATGGTTTGCTCAAACGCAGTGACGAGTATGGTGAGGCGAATCATAAGCCGTCGAGACCGGGCGGTGAGCTGCGCTATCTTGTGGAGGGACACACGGCAGAATTGTTTGAATCCGGAATTGCGATTGATTCCGATGGCTTTTTGTCATTTTCAGATGAGGCAGAGATAAAAGTACCGGAGAAATTTATTACGGATTTGGCATCGAAAGCGGAACAGATGAGTATGAATCCGATGGAGTATGTGGATAAGAAAGTTTATAGTTATGCGCATTTATATCGGAGCGACATTGGAACTGCTTATCAGGCATCTGCATTTAGCGGTATGCTGTTCAATTCGTACTGCTAAAGAGTGGGATTCTTTGTCGGCAAAGCAGAACAAAGGCACCAATCAGACCGCCGGCAATTAAGCCGGAGAAATACAAAAAAGGAAAATAAGGAAGGATGGCAGAAGGACCCACAAGCCATGCGGCTACGGCAAACTGCCCGATGTTATGTGTAATTCCGCCTGCAACACTAACTCCGAAAACGGAAATGTGTAAGTGGGTTTTATTTTTCAACAAATTCATGATAATAAGACTAAGTATGCTTCCGGCGAGGCTGTATAGAAATCCGAACAGACTGCCAAAGGTAAAAGCATTTAACAGTCCTCGTACAATGCTTACGGTAAGCGCTTGGCAGAAGCCGTTTTTGTACAAAACAAGTACAATAACTAGGTTGGCAAGCCCCAGTTTGATTCCCGGAAATGGGATAGGAAGCGGAAAAAGACTTTCAATATAACTGAATATGAAAGCGATGGCGGTAAAAATAGCAAGTTCAGTGATTGTGTGGATGTGCGGTTTCATATAAGCCTCCTGTTTGGTATTATCGTACAATAGCATCCGGTGCAGAATCCGAAGAAGAATCCGTAATGGTTATGACAAGACGGTGCGGCAGACAGACAATCGACTGTCCGGTTTCTTTAATTGAGCCGGTTTTAACACAGGTTTTGTCACCACAGTCTGCATCCGTCATAGTAACGGCGCCATCCTGAATAAGGAATTGATTGCTTCCTCCGTCTGTACAGCGAATCGTTTGTTTTGTGTTTTCTGACAGGGGTAAGGATAGAATCAATTTTCCATTTTCACGGACTTCAACGGTTGAGGCAGGTGTGGATTTTGGATAATAAATCCACACGGTAATGCCGATACCGATGAATAATAAAAATAGAATTAATATAAAATCGCTTTTGGTAAGATGTGAGCGTAAATTTGACATTGTTATCTCCTTGTCAACCGTAAAAACGTTAAGCAACTATCTTACACGATAGCAGATTTTGTATAAAAAGTCAAAAAGAGAGGATGAACTACATGAGAAATCAAAAAGGAAAAAAGATAGGACTTCATATGCTGACGGCAGCACTTTTTTTTGTACTTGCCATGAGCGTCTGCACAGTAAAAACGGAAGCGAAAGATTATAAACAGGGCAAGGTGTATAAAATCACAGCTAAAAGCAAGCCGTTGAAAGCATCGAAGTTTACAAAATCTTCCTTATATAATAAAAAAACAAGGATGTATTTTACCATTCGTTCCTATATGGAGAAATTCCAGAAAAAAGGAAAAGGAACGCTTATTTTGAAAAAGGGAACGTACACTATTACCAATACCATTCATGTGCCATCGAATGTTACGATTATTTTTGAAAAGGGCGTTAAAATTGTAAAAGGAACGAAGACGAATAAGAAAAAGATGCCGGCAGCGATTACGCTGTTCCAGTTGATTCGCCCATCAAATGCGAAAAAGAAAGGCGTTTACAGTGCCTATAATGGGGAGAAAAACATTCACTTTGTCGGCAAAGGCGGTGTTTCAATTGACATGAAATACATGAAATACGGCATTGCTTTTGATGTAGCACATAATGATGGCGTGACGATTGAAAAAATTAATTTTAAAAATGTAAATGTAGGACATTTTATTGAAATGGATGCATCTGCAAATGTTTCGGTTACCGGATGTACTTTTAAAAACGTGAAGAAAAATTCAGATTATGTAAAAGAGGCAATCAATCTGGATACGCCTGACCGCGAAACGCAGGGATTCCACAATGACTGGTCCACGTATGACAAGACACCGAATCAGAATGTGACAATTGCAAACTGCAAATTCTCGAATCTGGGACGTGCGATTGGAACTCATAAATATAGTGCGAATGGTGAAGAGCAGATTTATCATAAGAACATTGTTTTGCGAAATAACCGCATTGAAAATATGCTCTGGGATTCGCCGGTACGTGTGATGAACTGGTCAGATTCTGTGTTGGAGAACAATGTTATTTCCAATGTTAAACAAAAAGGAAAAAGTGATACCCGTGGTATTTTGGTGAGCGGCGGTGTCAATGTTTCGATTAAAAATAACACACTCAGCGGCATGGGACGCGCAATTCAGTGCATTGCATGGAAAAACAGCGGGCCTGGATCGGTTTACCCGATTACCTATAATAATCTGACAGATCAGAACAAGGAAGATTTAAAAACAAATATTGGAAAGAAACTGGGACTTTCGGAGTATTTTGTACGAATTAACCCGGTATATAATGTATTTACAAATGCGGAAACAGTTGCGATAAGAAAAGGATGAAACTAAGATGTTGACACAGTTTTCAAGAACGGAATTATTGTTGGGAAAAGAAGGTATGGAACGCTTGAAAAATGCCAGAGTGGCAGTTTTCGGAGTTGGCGGTGTCGGTGGCTATGTATGTGAAGCGCTTGTTCGCAGCGGCGTGTTTACATTTGATTTGATTGATGATGATAAAGTCTGTCTGACGAATCTGAACCGGCAGATTATTGCTACGAGGAAAACAGTTGGACAGTACAAGGTGGATGTCATGAAAGAACGAATTTTAGATATCAACCCGGATGCTGTCGTAAATGTTCATAAGTGCTTCTTTTTGCCGGAAAATGCAGCAGAATTTCCGTTTGAGGAATATGACTACGTGATTGATGCGGTTGATACGGTGACGGCAAAGATTGAGTTAATCCTGCGTGCGAAGGAGACAAATACACCGATTATCAGCAGTATGGGTGCCGGTAATAAGTTAGATGCGAGCGGTTTCCGTGTTGCGGATATTTATAAAACAAAAGTGTGTCCGCTGGCAAAAGTAATGCGGCGCGAGTTGAAGAAACGCGGTGTGAAGAAACTCAAGGTGGTGTATTCGGAAGAACAGCCGAAACGCCCGATTGAGGACATGGCAATCAGCTGCCGGACAAACTGCATCTGTCCGCCGGGGGCAAAGCATAAGTGCACGGAGCGCCGGGATATTCCGGGAAGTACAGCATTTGTACCTTCGGCTGCGGGGCTTATTATTGCCGGTGAGGTGGTTAAAGACTTGTGTCAGACGGAAAGTGAGCGGCGTTAATATGAGTATTACAGTAGATGAATTATTTGCAATGAACCCGGAAACTTATCAGATTGTTGATATTCGCGGTGAGCAGGAAGTGGCTAGAGGTGCCATAGATGGAGCGTTGCATTTAGATAAAGATGAAATTTCGGCAAGTCCTGAGGTGGATAAGACAAAAAAACTTGTTATTTGCTGCAGCAGAGGTGAGACCAGTGTAGGTGTTGCGGAAAAACTTTGTGAAGAAGGATTCGATGCCGTGAGCCTTCAGGGCGGTTACACTTCGTGGCTTTTGGCACGTTTTCGTCAAATGGAAGAACAAGATGCTGCCGTTGACAAGGCGAAAGAAGTGGAGCGGAGTCTTCATAAAAAATTCCGGAAAAATATCTGGTCGAAGTTTACGAAAGCGGTTACGCAGTATGAATTGGTAAAACCGGGAGATAAAATTGCGGTCTGCATTTCCGGCGGAAAAGATTCGATGTTGATGGCGAAATGCTTTCAGGACTTGAAACGTTTCAGCAAGTTTGAATTTGATGTAAAATTTCTTGTTATGGACCCCGGCTACAGCGAGGCAAACCGCAAGGTGATTGAGAACAATGCGAAAATTCTGCATGTGCCGATTACGATTTTTGAATCGAATATTTTTGATTCGGTTTACCATATTGAGAAATCGCCGTGTTATTTGTGCGCCCGTATGCGGAGAGGTCATTTGTATAATTTTGCGAGAGAACTCGGCTGCAATAAGATTGCACTTGGGCATCATTACGACGATGTAATCGAAACAATTTTGATGGGAATGCTCTATGGGGCGCAGGTGCAGACGATGATGCCGAAACTTCACAGCACAAATTTTGAGGGGATGGAGTTGATTCGTCCGTTGTATCTTGTTCGTGAAGATGACATTAAGGCGTGGCGCGACTACAATGATTTGAAGTTTATTCAGTGTGCGTGCAAATTTACGGACACTTGTACAACATGCGATAACGAGGAAACCCGCTCGAAACGACTGGAAATTAAAAATCTGATTCATGACTTGAAGAAGACAAATCCTTTTATTGAGGGAAATATTTTTAAGAGTGTGGAAAATGTAAATCTAGATACGGTAATTGCTTATAAAAAAGATGGTGTAAAACATCATTTTCTGGAGCATTACGAGGATAAATAGGAGGAGAGAGTATGAAAAAATGGCTTGAAAAAGTGGATTGGATTTATGTCATTGTGCCGCTTGCGTTACTTGGTACGTTTTGGGTGATTGCGGCATTTGCCGGACAATGGCCTTGGCAGAGTAATCCATATAATTCATATGCCTTGCAGACGGATTCGTGGTTAAAGGGAAGACTTGATTTAGGACAGAATTACGAGTGGCTTGAACTTGCCATTTATCAGGGGAAATATTTTGTGAGTTTTCCGCCGTTTCCTTCCTATGTACTGATACCGTTTGTTGTCTTGTTTGGTACAAATACACCGGACCATTTTATTGCTCTTGCAGTTACGATAATCGGGTGTATTTATGCGGTCAAACTTTATCGAGAGGCAAGTGCGGAGAAACAGCATTCACTGTTCTGGGTGCTTATGCTTTACTTTGCCTCCGGTTATTTGTTTGTCGGAATGAACGGCTATGTGTGGTTTATTGCACAGAGCATGAGTTTTACACTCAGCTTGATGGCGTTGTATTATACGCTGCGAAATAAAGGCGGTCTGGCATTAACTTTCTGGGCGTGTGCTGTGGGATGCCGTCCGATGCTTGCACTCTATGGAATTCTTTTAGGTTATCTTTTGGTGAAAGGGTACAAAAAGGAAAATCCGGAAGGGACAGTATGGCAGCTTGTAAAAGAAAAATGGTACTGGGCGATTGGCTGTGGTGCGATTGCAATTTCGTATATGGCGCTCAATTATGCCCGCTTCGGCAATATCACGGAATTTGGACATAATTATCTGCCGGAGTTTACGAGAACCACGACCGGTCAGTTTAATCTTTCTTATTTAAAAGAAAATTTAATGCATTATCTGCGTCTGCCGGCAGCAGGGGGAAACGGTGGTGCGCTTTCGTTTTTCTCATCGGATGGAATGGCGTTTTGGCTGATTGCGCCGATTTTTATTACCATGATTGGTGTTTGGATATATGCGCTGGTGAAAAAGAGAGAGGGAAATCTTACACTGCTGATTATGCTTCCTCTTCTGGCGGTGGCGCATTTGTTGATTATCTGCTGTCATAAAACGCTTGGCGGTTGGCAGTTTGGCAACCGGTACCTGCTTGATATGATGCCGTATTTGTTCTTTGGTCTGACACTCTGGAAACCAAAGGGTGAAAAGTTTGTGCAGTGGAATACGGTGATTTTGGTGTTTGGGTTTGCGATTAATCTGATTGGAACCGTGGCAACGTATAATCATTGGATTTGACGCATTCGTGTTGTGTGGCGGCTAAGTTGCGTGATGGCTAAGTTGCGTGGCGGCTGTGCTGTGTGTTGCGTGTGGATAGGGACGAAAACGTGAAAAACAACGCAAATTGTCTGAAAAGCGGAAAAGCGTTGCATCGGAATGATGGAACTTGCTATCAAAAGCAACGCTAATTTGAAATTATGAGTTAAAGAGTTGCTTGGTAGAATTATATTGAAAAATTCCAAAGAAATTTCTTTTTTTTCTTGATATAATATCGAAATCAAGAATGTTTTAGGAGGTAGAAAAATGAGAAAGAAGATTATTGTAAAGTTATTGGTGTTATCCCTTTTGGTTGGAGGATTGTGTCAATGGAGCGGAGGAAGTAAGGCTAAAGCGGCAAGTTCGTATTGGCTTTGGGGCACTGTATTGACAAAAAGTGATGGGGATAGTAGTGGTTGTCGAATTAAAATGTATTATCGTGGTGGAAAATTAATTGTAAAAGGCCGTATGCGTAAATCTAAGAAGAAGGCGAATTGTGAAAATGGGAAAAAAATAGCATCAAAAACTCGTAAATTCAAAGTTTCTTCAAAATGCCAGGTGATTGAGTGTGAGGGACTGGAAGAATATGCTTATGGAATTAAGAGTTATATGAGAGAAAGAGGAATAAAAGGTACAAAAAACTGGGCAAGCATTTCTAATCGAATCAAGGTTGTGAATGGAAAGGTAACAAAAATTTATCTTTCTGCATGATTTTTTTGCAGGGGCATATGTTTTGCCCCTGTTTGTTATTAGGAGAGAATGTTGATAATAGTGAAGCTACAAGCCATGCCAACCTCGTGAGCAAAGCTCACTCGGTCGCGGGCTGTCGCCCTATAAAAAATAAAAATCCCACTGCTTCTTATGTGAGCAAGCTCCCAACGAAGCAGCGTGAGTTTTATTTTTTGCATGGCTTGTAGCTTTCGCGAAAAAAACTTATTGACGTGGACCTATGGCTTGTGGTATAGTGGATAGGCGATGAATTAGGTCTTTTTTTTATGCCAAAATTTTGACCAAGCCGCAGTTGCGGTGTAAGAGCTGAATAAGCGCAGAATTGCGTGGGTTCAGAAAAAATAATTTCACGGAGGTGACAAGATGCGTACTAAAATTACTTTGGAATGTACAGAATGCAAACAGCGTAATTACAACATGACCAAAGATAAGAAGAACCATCCGGACAGAATGGAAACAAAGAAATATTGTAGATTTTGCAAGAAACACACGTTACACAAGGAGACTAAGTAGTCCGTGTGATGTTTCGGAAAGGATGTGTGTCACATGAGCGAAGCAGAAAAGACTTCGAAACCTGGCTTCTTTAAAAGTGTAAAGAGTGAGTTCAAGAAGTGTACCTGGCCGAAGAAGGAAGATTTGGTGAAACAATCTGCACTTGTAATCGTAGTGTCCGTATTGCTCGGTGTACTGATTGCCGGTGTTGACTGGTTGATTCGTCTGGGATTGGCTGCACTTCACATTGTTTCATAGGAGGTTGCCATGGCAGAAGAAGCAAAATGGTATGTAGTTCATACTTATTCCGGTTATGAGAATAAGGTAAAAGCAGATATTGAGAAAACAATCGAGAATCGTAATCTGCAGGATCAGATTTTAGAAGTTCTGATTCCGCTGCAGACGGTCGTAGAAGAGAAAAACGGAGAAAAGAAACAGGTTCAGAAGAAAATGTTTCCGGCGTACGTTTTAATCAATATGATTATGAATGACCAGACTTGGTATGTTGTGCGAAACACACGTGGCGTAACAGGATTTGTTGGACCGGGATCCAAACCGGTACCGTTGACAGAAGAAGAAATTGCCAACATGGGATTTTTGGCAGAGGCAGAGGCTTCTCCATTTTCCATTGGAGATCATGTTATCGTTACAGAGGGAGTATGGCAGGATACTGACGGTGTTGTTCAGGAAGTTCACCCGGCAAAACAGATGGCAGTCATTGTCATTGATATGTTTGGCCGTGATACTCCGGTTGAGATTGACTTCTCAGAATTGAAACTGGTTTAATCGTTTAGGAGGAATTGAAAATGGCTAAGAAAGTCGAAGGATATATTAAATTACAGATTCCGGCAGGAAAGGCAACTCCGGCACCGCCGGTTGGTCCTGCACTTGGACAGCACGGAATCAATATTGCTCAGTTTACAAAAGAGTTTAACGCTAAAACACAGGGACAGGATGGAATGATTATTCCTGTTGTAATTACTGTTTATGCAGATAGAAGTTTTAGTTTTGTAACAAAGACTCCGCCGGCTGCTGTTCTTTTGAAGAAAGCATGCAAGATTCAGTCTGGTTCCGGCGAGCCGAACAAAAAGAAAGTTGCTACAATTTCTAAGGAAGATATCCAGAAAATTGCAGAAACAAAAATGCCTGACTTAAATGCCGGCAGCTTAGAAGCAGCTATGAGCATGATTGCTGGTACAGCAAGAAGTATGGGTATCACAGTAGAAGAGTAGTCAAAATTTATCGCAGAAAAAAGAACTAATGTCATTTGGACGTTGTGGGAGACAATGTTCGTTAATACCACTAGGAGGTTTGAAAAATGAAAAGAGGTAAAAAATATACAGAGGCCGCAAAATTAGTAGATCGTGCAACACAGTATGATGTGGCTGAAGCAATTAGCCTTGTTAAGAAAACAGCAGTTGCAAAATTTGATGAAACCGTAGAAGCTCATATCCGTCTTGGTGTAGATGGCCGTCATGCTGACCAGCAGGTACGTGGTGCCGTTGTTCTGCCTCACGGTACTGGTAAAACAGTTCGTGTTCTTGTATTCGCTAAAGGTGATAAAGTGGCAGAAGCAGAAGCAGCAGGTGCAGATTTCGTTGGTGGCGAAGAACTCATTCCAAGAATCCAGAATGAGGGATGGTTCGATTTTGACGTTGTAGTAGCAACACCTGACATGATGGGCGTAGTTGGTCGTTTGGGGCGTGTCCTCGGACCAAAAGGCTTGATGCCAAACCCAAAAGCCGGTACGGTTACAATGGATGTTACAAAGGCTGTTAATGATATTAAAGCAGGTAAAATCGAGTATCGTTTGGATAAAGCAAATATTATCCATTGTCCGGTTGGTAAAGCTTCCTTCACAGAAGAGCAGCTTACCGAGAACTTTAACACATTGATGGATGCTATTATTAAAGCAAAACCAGCAAGTGCAAAGGGAACCTATATGAAGAGTGTTACCGTAACTTCTACAATGGGTCCTGGAATCAAAGTAAATACTTTGAAAATTGGATAATTAAAAACTTGACAATTGTGTAGCGCTATGCTACACTGACTAAAGTTTATAACTGCCGTAGACAGCAAGTATAGCTTTGCTATGTAAGTGCGGATGCCGCTTGCCGAGGAAGATTGTGAATGCAATCATAGTGAGATTATATCCTCTGTCTGCGTGCGCAGGCAGAGGATTTTTTATAAATGTCAATGACATTTTTGATGAAATCTCCGGCAGATTATATGGCAGCATAAGCTGACAATAATAAGGAGGTAACAAATCATGGCTAAAGTCGAATTAAAAGCGCCTATCGTTGATGAAATCAAAGGCTATGTATCAGATGCTAAATCTGCAGTTCTTGTTGATTATCGTGGACTGACAGTTGAGCAGGATACAAAACTTCGTAAACAGTTAAGAGAAGCTGGTGTTGTATACAAAGTATACAAAAATACAATGCTTCACTTGGCGTTTGATGGAACCGATTTTGCGCAGCTTGACAAAGACTTGGAAGGTCCTACAGCAATCGCATTCGGTATCGAAGATGAGACTGCTCCGGCAAGAATTATTAATAATTTTGCAAAAGAAGCAGAGGCTCTTGAGATTAAGAGTGGAGTTGTAGATGGTGAGTATTATGATGCCGCTGGCGTTAAAGTTCTTGCTACAATCCCGTCAAAAGACGAGCTTATTTCCAAGTTGCTTGGAAGCCTGCAGTCACCAATCACGAACTTTGCTCGTGTCGTAAAACAGATTGCAGAAGCTCAGGGCGAAACAGCAGCAGAATAAGTTATTATTATTTTTTAAAATTTGAATGGAGGAAAACAAAATGACAACACAGGAATTTATCGATGCTATCAAAGAGATGAGCGTTATGGAATTGAATGATTTAGTAAAAGCATGTGAGGAAGAGTTCGGCGTATCTGCAGCAGCAGGTGTAGTCGTTGCAGCAGCAGGCGGAGACGCAGCAGGCGGTGCAGCTGAGAAAGACGAGTTCGACGTAGAGTTGACAGAAGTTGGAGCAGCTAAGGTTAAAGTTATCAAAGTTGTTCGTGAAGTAACTGGTCTTGGATTGAAAGAAGCTAAAGAAGTTGTAGACGGAGCTCCTAAAGTAGTTAAAGAGGGCGCTACAAAAGAAGAAGCTGAAGAAATCAAAGAAAAACTCGAAGCTGAAGGTGCAAAAGTAACATTAAAATAATCGCGTTCACACTAAGCGGTGCAAAACCAGAAATAGACTTGGAAACTGCAAGCTTGCTTGCAAGTTTTCAAGTCTATTTCTGGTTTTATAGCGCGCGTGCGCGCGTAGTGACGCACGAAGTGCGGCACGGCACCGCGAAAAGGGGAGAGAGTGACGCACGAAGTGCGGCACGCACCGCGAAAAAGGGGGGGAGCATAACCCGACTCGAAACAGGAAATTCGCTAACGCGAATAATGTTTCTCGCCGGTTTATGCTCCCCTTTTACTAGTATTTTTTTACGCTCTCCACAAACTTCTTCAATAATTTTGCTGTCCCTTCCACACCAATCCGGCTGCTATTGATACAAACATCATAATTGCGCGAGTCACCCCATTTAAAATCCGAATAGTGATTATGGTATCGGCGGCGGTATGCGTCATGTTTAGTGATTTTAGCTGCGGCGGCAGTTTTGGAAAGCGAAAACTTCTCCATAACATGTTTTAATTTGCGGTCCTTGTTTCCGGTAACAAAAATTGAAACTAAGCTATCATATTCCTTTAGAATCGTTTCGGAACAACGGCCAAGCACGACGAAAGATTCGCCGGAGGCGGCCTTTTTACGAAGAAATTCGAACTGCATCTGCGCCAGATTGTCTTCGGTTGCGTTAGAATATCCTTTTACTCGGCGCGAAAGCAGTTTGTTGCGCGGCTTTTCATCTACACCGGCAAAAACAGCCGGGTCAAAGCCCTTTTCTTTTGCGATTTCGTCAAGCATATTGCGGTCATAAAAAGGAAGCCCCAGATCTTTCGCAATTTGTTTCGCAATTGTGTGTCCTTCACTGCCGTATTCACGGCTGATTGAAATAATGATTTGATTCCCCATACATCGTCTCCTTAAAAATATTAAAAAAATAGAAAAAAGTGCCAAATAAACGCTTGACACCTTACTACATTTGTGGTACGATAGAAAATGCACTATTGTGGTATGGTAGGCGCAATATCCCTACCTAATTTGTAGTATATCACAGTTCTGTAGAAAAGACAAGGAGTGAAATCATCAATGGAGAAAAACAGAATACGCCCTGTCCATGTGGGCAAAGGTGTGAGAATGAGTTACTCGAAACAGAAAGAAGTATTGGAGATGCCAAACCTCATTGAGGTTCAGACAGATTCGTACAAATGGTTTCTGGAAGAGGGCTTGAATGAAGTATTCCGCGATATTTCGCCGATTGCGGATTACAACGGCAATTTAAGTCTGGAATTTGTTAGCTTTGAGCTGTGCCGGGATGATGTGAAATATTCCATCGAAGAGTGTAAGGAGCGGGATGCGACTTATGCGGCACCATTGAAAGTTAAAGTAAGACTCCATAATAATGAAACAGAGGAAATTAGTGAACATGATATTTTCATGGGAGACCTTCCTCTTATGACCGCGACAGGTACGTTTATTATTAACGGAGCAGAGCGTGTTATTGTAAGTCAGTTGGTTCGTTCCCCTGGCATTTATTATGGTATCGCCCATGATAAAATTGGTAAAGAGTTGTATTCTTCGACTGTTATTCCAAACCGTGGAGCGTGGTTGGAATATGAGACAGACTCCAATGATATATTTTACGTTCGTGTAGATAGAAATAGAAAAGTTCCGATTACGGTTTTGATTCGTGCACTTGGTGTAGGGACAGATCAGGAAATTTTGAACATGTTTGGCGAGGAGCCGAAAATTTTGGCAAGTATTGAGAAGGACGTTTCCAAGAACTATCAGGACGGCTTGCTTGAATTGTATAAAAAACTTCGTCCGGGTGAACCGCTTGCTGTTGACAGTGCGGAAAGCCTCATTAACAATATGTTCTTTGATGTAAGACGTTATGACTTGGCGAAGGTTGGACGTTATAAATTTAATAAGAAATTATCCTTCACAAATCGTATTGTCGGATTTGCACTTGCAGAAGATGCAGTCAGCCCGGAAACCGGTGAAGTAGTGGCAGAAGCCGGAACGATGGTTTCCGAAGAGCTTGCTCGTGAAATTCAGAACGCAGCCATTCCGTTTGTAATGATGCAGACAGAAGAAGGACATGTTGTAAAAGTATTGTCCAATATGATGGTTGATTTACATGCATTTTTGCCACAGGCAGATAAAAAAGCGTTGGGAATTACAGAAGATGTTTACTATCCGGAATTGAAGAAGATTTTGGAAGAAAATGAGACGGATGAGGAGCGTTATGACGCAATCCGCCGCAATGTAGCATTGTTAATTCCGAAACATATAACAAAGGAAGATATTTTTGCTTCTATTAACTACAACATCCATTTGGAATATGGTCTGGGAAATGACGACGATATCGATCACTTGGGAAATCGTCGTATCCGTGCAGTAGGCGAGCTGCTTCAGAACCAGTACCGTATTGGTTTGTCCCGTATGGAGCGTGTGGTGCGTGAAAGAATGACAACACAGGATATCGAAGGTATTTCTGCACAGTCGTTGATTAATATTAAACCGGTAACGGCAGCGGTTAAGGAATTCTTCGGAAGTTCCCAGCTGTCACAGTTTATGGATCAGAACAACCCGCTTTCTGAGTTGACACACAAACGTCGTCTGTCAGCCCTCGGACCTGGTGGTTTGTCCCGTGACCGTGCCGGATTTGAGGTGCGTGACGTACACTATTCCCATTATGGAAGAATGTGTCCGATTGAGACGCCTGAGGGACCGAATATCGGTTTGATCAACTCACTGGCATCTTACGCAAGAATTAACGAGTATGGATTTGTTGAGGCTCCATATCGTAAAGTAGACCACTCGGATGCGGAGAATCCACGTGTAACAGATGAAGTTGTTTATATGACAGCAGACGAAGAAGACCGTTACCACGTTGCACAGGCGAATGAGCGTCTGGACGAAGAAGGTCATTTCGTTCGTAAAAATGTATCCGGTCGTTTCCGTGAAGAGACATCGGAGTTTGAGAGAAATAAAATTGATTACATGGACGTATCGCCAAAGATGGTATTCTCTGTGGCAACAGCCATGATTCCATTCTTGGAAAATGATGATGCGAACCGTGCTCTGATGGGTTCCAACATGCAGCGTCAGGCAGTGCCGCTTCTGGTAACAGAGGCGCCGGTTGTCGGAACAGGTATGGAAATGAAAGCGGCTGTTGACTCCGGAAACTGTGTGGTAGCAAAAGAAGGCGGTGTGGTAGAACGTGCCGAAACAAACCGCATTTTGATTCGTAAAAAAGATGGAAATCTGGATGAGTATAAATTGTCTAAATTTGTACGAAGCAACCAGGGTACCTGCATGAACCAGAGACCGATTGTTACAAAAGGTGATGAAGTTGAGACTGGTCAGGTAATTGCTGATGGACCTTCTACTTCCGGCGGCGAAATCGCCCTTGGTAAAAATCCGTTGATTGGATTTATGACATGGGAAGGTTATAACTACGAGGATGCCGTACTGCTCAGTGAAAGACTGGTGCAGGAAGATGTGTATACTTCTGTTCATATTAATGAATATGAGACAGAAGCACGTGATACAAAACTCGGACCGGAAGAAATTACACGTGATGTACCGGGCGTCGGTGATGATGCTCTCAAAGATTTGGATGAGCGCGGTATTATCCGTATTGGTGCAGAAGTTCGTGCCGGAGACATCTTAGTTGGTAAAGTAACACCGAAAGGTGAGACAGAACTGACTGCAGAAGAAAGACTTCTTCGTGCTATTTTCGGAGAGAAAGCAAGAGAAGTAAGAGATACATCTCTTCGCGTTCCACATGGTGAATTTGGTATCGTTGTGGATGCGAAAGTATTTACCCGTGAAAATGGGGATGAATTGTCACCTGGTGTAAATCAGACCGTGCGCATTTATATTGCACAGAAGAGGAAAATTCAGGTCGGCGATAAGATGGCTGGTCGTCATGGTAACAAGGGTGTCGTTTCCCGTGTACTGCCGGTTGAAGATATGCCATTTTTGCCAAACGGACGTCCGCTTGACATCGTGTTGAATCCTCTGGGTGTGCCTTCCCGAATGAATATCGGACAGGTGCTTGAGATTCATTTGAGTCTGGCAGCGAAAGTACTTGGTTTCAATGTTGCAACACCGGTATTTGATGGCGCAAACGAGATTGACATCATGGATACCTTGAAACTGGCAAATGATTATGTAAATACACCACTCGAGGATTTTGAGAAGAAATACAAAGATGTTCTTGATCCGGAAGTGATGGATTATCTCCTGACAAATCAGGACTATAGAAAAGAATGGGCAGGTGTGCCGATTAAGGAAGATGGAAAGGTTCAGCTTCGTGACGGACGTACCGGAGAGCATTTCGATGGCGAAGTTACGATTGGTTTCATGCATTATCTGAAACTCCATCACTTGGTTGATGATAAAATCCATGCTCGTTCCACTGGTCCTTATTCACTGGTTACCCAACAGCCACTTGGTGGTAAAGCACAGTTCGGTGGTCAGCGATTCGGAGAGATGGAGGTATGGGCTCTTGAGGCGTATGGTGCAGCTTATACTCTTCAGGAAATTCTGACCGTGAAGTCGGATGACGTAGTAGGACGTGTTAAGACATACGAAGCAATTATCAAAGGCGACAATATTTCTGAGCCTGGCATACCTGAGTCCTTTAAGGTATTGCTGAAAGAGTTACAGGCTCTCGGATTGGATGTTGCAGTGCTGGATGAAGAAGGAAACGAAGTTCAGATGAATGAGTCCATAGAAGAAGGAACTCATGAAAATGTGAATGAATTAATCAATGACAAAAACTTTGAACTCAAAGAAGAATCCTTTGAAGATGCCGGTTTCCGCGAAACGGATGTACAGGGCATTGATGACGATAGCAGCATCAGCGCAGATTGATAGAAAGGACGGGTTATAAATATGCCACAGTATGGTAATGAAGAAGAAAAGACATTGACTTACGATAAAATTAAAATAAGACTGGCATCTCCGGAAAAAATCCGTGAGTGGTCCAGAGGTGAGGTAAAGAAGCCGGAGACCATCAATTATCGTACCCTGAAACCGGAAAAAGACGGTTTGTATTGCGAGCGTATTTTTGGACCGAGCAAAGACTGGGAATGTCATTGCGGTAAGTACAAAAAAGTACGTTATAAAGGTGTTGTCTGCGACCGATGTGGTGTGGAAGTCACAAAATCCAGCGTCCGTCGTGAGCGCATGGGTCACATTGAGTTGGCTGCTCCGGTATCCCATATTTGGTACTTCAAGGGAATTCCGAGCCGCATGGGCTTGATTTTGGATATTTCTCCAAAAGTATTGGAAAAAGTATTGTATTTTGCTTCCTATATTGTATTGGAATCTGAGACACCGGAAATTCAGGTAAAACAGGTTCTTTCCGAGCAGGAATACCAGAAAGCAAGAGAAGATTTTGGTGATACGTTCCGTGTTGGTATGGGTGCAGAATCCATTCAGGAACTTTTGCAGAGAATTGATTTGGAAGAAGAGTCCAAAACATTGAAAGATGAATTGAAGGATGCCAGCGGACAGAAACGTGCCCGCATTATCAAGCGTCTGGAAGTTGTAGAAGCATTCCGTGAATCCGGAAACCATCCGGACTGGATGATTCTTACAGTGATTCCTGTTATTCCACCGGATCTTCGTCCGATGGTACAGCTGGATGGTGGACGTTTTGCAACTTCCGATTTGAACGATTTGTATCGTCGAATCATTAATCGTAACAACCGTTTGAAGAGACTTTTGGAACTTGGCGCTCCGGATATCATTGTGCGAAACGAAAAACGTATGCTGCAGGAAGCAGTTGATGCATTGATTGATAATGGACGTCGTGGCCGTCCGGTTACAGGACCTGGAAACCGTGCCTTGAAATCATTGTCTGATATGCTTAAAGGTAAACAGGGACGTTTTCGTCAGAACCTTCTTGGTAAGCGTGTTGACTATTCCGGACGTTCTGTAATCGTCGTAGGACCGGAACTTAAGATTTATCAGTGCGGTCTGCCAAAAGAGATGGCAATTGAGCTTTTCAAACCATTTGTAATGAAAGAATTGGTTGCAAACGGAACTGCTCATAATATTAAAAATGCAAAGAAAATGGTAGAGAAGTTAGAGCCTGCTGTATGGGATATCCTCGAAGAAGTAATTCGCGAGCATCCGGTTATGTTAAACCGTGCCCCTACACTTCACCGTCTGGGTATTCAGGCATTTGAGCCAATCCTTGTCGAAGGTAAGGCAATCAAACTTCATCCACTCGTATGTACAGCGTTCAACGCCGACTTCGATGGAGACCAGATGGCTGTGCATTTGCCACTTTCCGTGGAAGCACAGGCAGAGTGCCGCTTCCTTCTGTTGTCACCAAACAACTTGCTGAAACCATCCGATGGTGGTGCCGTAGCCGTACCTTCTCAGGATATGGTCCTTGGTATTTATTATTTGACACAGGAGAGAACTCCGGAGCAGGGAGCAAAAGGAACCGGACGTTTCTTTAAAGATATGAATGAGGCAATTATTGCCTATGAAAACCATGAGATTACACTTCATGCCAAAATTAAAATTCGTCGTTTTGGCGTAAATGCTGCAGGTGAAGAAGAATCTCGTATTATTGAATCGACATTGGGAAGATTTATTTTCAATGAGATTATCAGCCAGAATCTTGGGTTTGTTGACCGAAGCAATCCGGAAAACTTCCTTAAACTGGAAGTAGATTTCCACGTTGGCAAAAAGCAGTTGAAACAGATTCTGGAAAAATGTATTAACAATGAAGGTGCAACAAAGACAGCGGAAACGCTCGATGCAATTAAAGCACTTGGTTATAAATATTCGACAAAGGCAGCAATGACTGTTTCCATTTCCGATATGGAAGTGCCGGCAACGAAGAAAGATTTGCTTAAGCAGGCAGAGAATACGGTTGAGGTTATTTCCCAGAAATACCGCCGTGGTCTGTTGACTGAGGAAGAACGTTACAAATCTGTTGTTGAGACATGGAAAACTGCCGATGACCAGATTACACATGACTTGTTGAGTGGTTTGGATGAATTGAATAACATCTACATGATGGCGGACTCCGGAGCTCGTGGTTCGGATAAGCAGATTAAACAGCTTGCCGGAATGCGTGGTTTGATGGCAGATACATCCGGTCGTACCATCGAACTTCCAATCAAGTCAAACTTCCGTGAAGGTCTTGACGTATTGGAGTACTTTATTTCTGCGCATGGTGCTCGTAAAGGTCTTTCCGATACAGCGCTTCGTACAGCCGATTCCGGATATTTGACAAGACGTCTTGTTGATGTGTCTCAGGAATTGATTATTCGTGAGACGGATTGCTGCGAGAGCCGTAACCGTGCAGAAATTCCGGGTATGTGGATTAGTGCATTCATGGATGGAAAAGAAGTAATTGAGACGCTTGAGGAGAGAATTACAGGACGTTATTCCTGTGAAACAATTCTTGATGACGATGGTGAAGTGATTGTTAAGGCAAATCATATGATTACGCCAAAACGTGCGGCACGCATTGTGAATACAAAGAAAATTATTGATGCAGGTGATAAGGCACAGGTTAAGATTCGTACGATTCTTACTTGTAAATCACACATTGGTATTTGTGCTAAATGTTATGGTTCAAACATGGCAACGAAAGAACCGGTACAGGTTGGTGAAGCAGTTGGTATTATTGCTGCTCAGTCCATCGGTGAGCCGGGTACACAGCTTACCATGCGTACGTTCCATACCGGTGGTGTGGCCGGCGACGATATCACACAGGGTCTTCCTCGTGTCGAGGAGCTTTTTGAGGCAAGAAAGCCAAAGGGACTTGCTATTATTTCCGAATTTGCAGGAAAAGTTCAGCTTCGTGACACCAAGAAGAAACGTGAAGTGGTTATTACAAATGATGAAACCGGACAGAGCAAAGCATATCTGATTCCATATGGTTCTCGTATTAAAGTATTGGAAGGACAGGAATTAGAGGCTGGTGATGAGTTGACAGAAGGTAGTGTAAATCCACATGACATCTTGAAAATTAAAGGTGTTCGTGCGGTTCAGGATTATATGCTCCGTGAAGTACAGCGCGTATACCGTCTGCAAGGTGTAGAAATTAATGATAAGCATATCGAGGTTATTGTACGTCAGATGCTGAAGAAGATACGCATTGAGAATAATGGGGATTCTGACTTCCAGCCTGGTGTTATGGTAGATGCTCTGGATTATGAGGATGTAAAAGAGCAGCTTGAAGCTGAGGGTAAACAGCCACCGGAAGGCAAGCAGGTTATTCTTGGTATTACAAAAGCTTCCCTGGCAACGAATTCCTTCTTGTCAGCGGCATCTTTCCAGGAGACTACTAAAGTGTTGACCGATGCAGCAATTAAGGGCAAAGTGGACCCATTGATTGGTTTGAAAGAGAACGTTATTATTGGTAAGCTGATTCCGGCCGGAACCGGTATGAAGCGTTATCGTAATATCAAGCTGCACAGTGACCTGGTAGACAGTCTTGAGCCACCGGAACCGGTAGAAGAGGTTGTAGAAGTGGTAGAAGAAGAAAAAGAGAAAGAAGTAAAGATTCTCGTAAAAGATCCGGATGTTGAACTGGATATTGCGGAAGACGAAGAAATACTGAAAAAGCTGGTGGCTTACAGAGAGCATATCGAATTTCTGTATGACAGCCTGATGATGCGCAGAGACAGAGCAAGGGTTGTCGGGGATATGGTCAGCACGGAAATGGTATTCTATTTCGACGGCTGGATGCCGGCAAAGGCGCAGCCTGAGGTAGAAGCACTGTTAAAGGAATATGAATTCTACTATAATATTGAAGAGCCTGACCCCGATGATGAGAGCGTGCCTGTTCTGCTGCAGAACAATTCCATCGTGACCCCCTTTGAGGCGGTTACGGGGATGTACAGCCTGCCGGGGCGGCATGATATCGACCCTACGGCAATTCTGGCACCCTTCTATTTCCTGTTCTTCGGGCTGATGCTCAGTGATGCTGCCTATGGGCTCATCCTGACAACTCTATGTGCAATCATTCTAAAGAAATACAAGCCGGAGGGCACGACCCACCGCATGATTAAGATGTTTATGTTCTGTGGTTTGTCTACCTTTATGTGGGGCGCATTATTCGGCGGCTGGTTCGGGAACTTCTTTACCGTGGCGGCAAAGACCTTTTTCGGGAAAGAGTTTGTCATCAAGCCTTTGTGGTTTGACCCTCTGAGCGAGCCTATGCGGCTTTTGGTGGTGTCTCTGATTTTGGGGGCCATTCACCTGTTTGTCGGCATGGGGGTTCAGGCCTACATGGATATTAAGGACGGTCGTCCGCTGGATGCACTGTTTGATATCGGCTTATGGTATCTGCTGCTGATTGGCATTGTTCTGTTTGCATTCGGCGGAAAGCTGGGCGCAGGAGCGGTCGGCATCGGCAAGATTATGGCAATCGTCGGTGCGGTTGGTATTCTGCTGACAGGCGGCAGAAAGAAAAAAGGCATTTTCGGCAAGCTGACAGGCGGACTTGGCAGCCTTTACGGCATCACAA
>OLWA01001350.1_pt1 | contig 25570 bp, 23 predicted proteins | sample 1673251 | NCBI WGS metagenome assembly OLWA01 (sample SAMEA3178937, study PRJEB25190) | human gut metagenome | biome: human gut; feature: human-associated habitat; material: faeces | place: Austria | collected 2013 | reverse complement strand
TAGCAGCAGAAGTAATTGTGATACCTCTTTCCTGCTCCTGCTCCATCCAGTCCATTGTAGCAGAACCTTCGTGAGTTTCACCTATTTTATGGTTAATACCGGTATAAAACAGGATACGCTCTGTAGTTGTGGTTTTACCTGCATCAATGTGAGCCATTATACCGATATTTCTTGTATGTTCAAGCGAACAATCTCTTGGCATAATTCTTCTCCTTTAATAGCAATAGCAGATTACCAGCGATAGTGTGCAAACGCCTTGTTTGCTTCAGCCATCTTGTGTGTATCATCACGCTTCTTGCAGGCACCGCCTGTACCGTTGATAGCGTCCATAATTTCACCGGCAAGTCTTTCTTTCATTGTCTTTTCGTTTCTTTCTCTTGAGTATCTTGTGATCCATCTCAGACCAAGTGTCTGACGTCTTTCAGGACGTACTTCCATTGGTACCTGATATGTCGCACCACCCATTCTGCGGGCTTTAACTTCAAGAACCGGCATAACATTTTCCATTGCTTCTTCAAAAGCTTCCAAAGCATCCTTACCTGTCTTTTCAGCTACAATGTCAAATGCACCGTAAACTATTTTCTGAGCAACACCCTTTTTACCGTCTAACATTATATTGTTGATAAGACGTGTAACAAGCTTTGAATTGTATACAGGGTCCTGCAATACATCACGTTTTGCGATATTACCTCTTCTTGGCATTTCGCTTCCCTCCTTCACATTTTTTCATGAATTCATAGGTACTCGTCATTTTCTGACGTCAAGACCAATGCAGAGGATTTAATATATTAAATCTCCACATATAATCCTGTGGCAGTTATCCTATTTCAAATTATTTTGCCTTTGGCTTCTTAGCACCATACTTTGAACGAGCCTGCATTCTGTTTGCAACGCCCTGTGCATCAAGTGTGCCTCTGATAATATGGTAACGTACACCTGGGAGATCCTTAACACGTCCGCCTCTGATAAGAACAACACTGTGTTCCTGAAGGTTATGACCGATACCAGGAATATAAGCTGTTACTTCGTTTCCGTTTGTGAGCTTTACTCTGGCAATCTTTCTCATAGCTGAGTTAGGCTTCTTAGGTGTTGATGTTCTTACAGCAGTACAAACGCCACGCTTCTGTGGTGAACTCTGGTCGATCATTGTCTTCTTCTTGGCATTGTATCCTTTCTGAAGAGCCGGAGCTGTTGACTTAACTTCAAGAACCTGTCTTCCCTTACGAACCAATTGATTAAATGTTGGCATATTCTTCCTCCTTTTCCAGAAATCTTCTATGCGGCTTTAAAAAGCATTCGCATACCTGTTAATTATATTCCTATTTTCCTTGTTTGTCAAGTAGTTTGCCATTTTTTTTATAATTTTTCTTTTTTATTTACTCATTTTGTGAATTTTTGTATTTTCACACAAAAGCAGTATCTATATTTTGTGTACTGTGACAAATTATTCGGAAATCTATTGACTTGGAGTTCGCTCGAAGAAGTATAATATAAGCATAAAAATATTCAAACGGAGGCGAAAAGGAATGACAATCAAAGAAGTCAGCGAGAAATATGATATTTCACAGGACACGCTGAGATACTATGAACGTGTCGGAATGATTCCTCCGGTAACACGAACGCCGGGAGGTATAAGGAACTATCAGGACAGTGATACACAATGGGTTGAACTTGTAAAATGTATGCGTTCTGCCGGACTTACTGTCGAATCGCTGATAGAATATGTTCGTCTGTATCAGGAAGGTGACAAGACTTTTTCCGCAAGACTCCAGCTGCTTAGAGAGCAGAGAATTCAGCTTCAGGAACAGATGGGGCAGATACAGTCGGCTCTTAACAGGCTGGACTATAAAATCTCAAAGTACGAAACTGCCGTGGAAACTGGCATATTAAACTGGAATGAAGATAATAAAGGGAGCGAAAACAAATGTATTTAGAAAAAATCAGTAAACCATCAGACCTCAGAAAAATGAGTATTGAAGAACTTGAAAAACTTGCTGCTGAAATGAGAACTGCACTCATCACAAAGCTCAGCGTTCATGGAGGACACTGCGGTCCTAATCTAGGTATGGTCGAAGCGACAATAGCTATGCACTACATTTTTGATTCACCAAAAGACAAGTTTGTTTTTGATGTTTCTCATCAAAGCTACTGTCATAAAATGCTTACCGGAAGAAAAGATGCTTTTCTTCATGAAGAACATTATGATGATGTTTCCGGATATACAAATCCAGAAGAAAGCGAACATGACTTTTTTAATGTAGGTCACACTTCAACTTCTGTAAGCCTTGCAAGCGGACTTGTAAAAGCAAGGGATCTCAAAGGTGGCAAGGAAAATATCGTTGCTGTTATAGGTGACGGTTCTTTAAGCGGTGGCGAAGCTCTTGAAGGTCTTGATTTTGCTTCTGAACTTGAAAGCAATTTTATAATTGTAATAAATGACAATGATATGTCAATCGCTGAAAATCATGGCGGACTTTATAAAAATCTGAAAGAACTTCGTGAATCTGACGGTAAATGTCCTTGCAATTTATTCAAAGCCATGGGTCTTGATTATATTTATGAGGACAACGGTAACGATATTTCAAAACTTATAGCACTTTTTGAAAAAATAAAGGATATTGACCACCCGATAGCTGTTCATATAAATACGCTCAAGGGAAAAGGATACAAACCTGCCGAAGAACACAAGGAAGACTGGCACTGGTGTATGCCATTTGATATTGAAACCGGAAAATCAAAATTCACATTTACCGGTGAAGACTATGGCACACTTACCTGCGATTATCTTCTTGACAAAATGAAAAACGACCCGCTTGTTACAGCTGTTGTTGCTGCGGTTCCTACAAATATCGGATTTACAGAAGATAAGCGTAAACTTGCAGGCAAACAGTTTATTGATGTGGGCATAGCAGAAGAACACGCTGTAGCCATGGTTTCCGGTATTGCTGCCGGAGGCGGAAAACCTGTTTTTGCAACTCACAGCAGTTTTATCCAGAGAACATTTGACCAGTTGTCACAGGATCTCTGCATAAACAGGAATCCGGCAACCATTCTGGTAAATACTGCTTCTGTGTACGGCATGAATGATGTTACACATCTGGGTATCTTTGATATTCCTCTTATTTCAAATATTCCTGAAATGGTTTACCTTGCACCAACCTGTAAGGAAGAATACTTCGCTATGCTGGACTGGTGTATTGAGCAGGACAAGTTCCCGACAGCTGTAAGAGTACCATGCAACGAAGTAATTTCATCAGAAGAAAAATTTGATACTGATTACAGCAACATTAACAAATACAAGGTAACTCAGAAAGGAACAAAGGCTGCCGTAATTGCACTTGGCGATTTCTATCAGCTCGGCGAAAAAACCGCTGAAAAAATATCTGAAAAATACGGTATAACACCAACCCTGATAAACCCAAGATTCATCACAGGCGTTGACAAGGAACTTCTTGAAAGTCTGAAATCAGAACATGATGTTGTGATTACTCTTGAAGATGGTATTTTAAGCGGCGGATTCGGCGAAAAGATTGCCGGATTCTATGGTCCGTCTGAAATGAAAGTCTATAACTACGGTCTGAAAAAGGAGTTCGTTGACCGTTATGATGTAAATGAAATAATGAAGGGAAATCATCTCGATCCTGATATGATTTCTGATGATATCAAAGCAAACTTCTGAACCCCATCCATATATTAAAATATTATCCCCCTCTGCTATTTAAGTATAACAGAGGGGATATTTTTACACTATATTGTTTTTCTCAAGCCAGTGTGCCGCATAGGAACAGGTTGCTGTTATTTTTCCGCCTTTATTCTGAATCTCCCTGACAGCCGCCTGTACAAGCTTTCCCGCTATTCCCTGACCTCTCAGTGAATCATCAACAAATGTGTGGTCTATGCAGAAAACTCCGGTTTCTGTTTCCGGAAATGTGATTTCAGCAATAACCTTTCCTGATTCATCTTCTTTAAATATTCTGTTGCTTTCAGTTTTGAATTCCATTTTCTTTACCTCTTTTTCATAATTTGTCTGCTGATATTATATCATATTTTTAATCTGAACACAACAATCATACGAAAATATCTGCTGTAATATCATTACTCTGTCTTTCATAAAATATTATCAGAAGGAGGACAAACATATGAAATATAAAGTACAGATAAAAAATATTTTTAAAAGCAAAAATACTGAGGATATCAAAAAAAATGTAACCCGAAAAACAGAAAAGGTAATCAACGAAAAACTAAGACAACAACTCATGAAAAATGCTTGACTGTACAGGAGGCAAATCTGATGATACAGGTCGGAATATACTGCCGTCTTTCAATTGAAGACAAGGACAAACTTAAAAGTGACGACAGCCAGAGTATACAGAATCAGAAAGCCATGCTTTGCAGATATTGTCAGGAACGGAACTGGAATATATATGACATTTACTGTGATGACGGATACAGCGGTGTCGACCGTTCACGTCCTGAATTCAGCCGAATGATCAGTGACTGTGAAAAAGGCAGTATAAATATAGTTCTCTGCAAGGATCAGTCCAGATTTTCCCGTGATACTGTTGTGATTGAGCAATACATAAATGACAGATTTCTTGAATGGGGAGTCCGTTTCATAGGCGTTGCGGACAACTCCGATTCCGACAGTGAAATTTATGGAACAATGCGGCTTTTTACCAGTGCATACAACGAAATGTATGTCCGTGATATTTCTTTGAAAATCCGTAAAACTCTCGCATACAAACGTGAACAGGGACAGTTTATCGGTTCATTTGCACCGTACGGATATATAAACGATCCTGCCGACAGGCATCATCTTGTAATTGATGAAAAAGCGGCTGAAACGGTAAAAATGATTTTTAAAATGTATGTTCAGGGTAATGGATATAGAAAAATTGTTCAGTTTCTGAATGAAACATCTGTACCCAGTCCGTCGGCATATAAAAAGCTGGCAGGCTCCGGGTATGTCAACAAAAAAGCTTCTGATTCAGGAGGGTTATGGACACAGTCAACAGTTGCCGCAATTTTGCACAATGAAGTTTACACAGGTACTCTTGTGCAGGGGAAATCACACAGCATAAGCTACAAAAACAAAAAGAAAAAGAAAATCCAGCCGCAGAACTGGATAAGAACAGTAAACGCACACGAAGCAATAATTGATACTCAGACATGGGAAAGCACACAGGAAAGGCTGCACAGCAATAACCGTACAGGCAAATCGCAGATACTCTCCCCTCTTTCCGGAAAGGTCAGGTGCGGAATCTGCGGAAAGCCCATGAAACGAAATGTTTATTATAATAAATCCAGAACAATAATGTACTATAATTTACAGTGTGCCGACTGCAAAACCGGTACAATGCAATGCATCAACAGCAAAACCATAAGCGGACTGGTGCTTGAAAAATCTGTAACTGATGAGCTGAATAAAATAATCAATGAATATTGTGATAAAAGAAATATTAAGGTATGCAATATACAAAATGAAAGGTTTTACGAACTTGAATGCAGATTAAAAGAACAGCAGAAACATCAGTTAACTATAAAATCAAGAATCAGTCAGCTTTATAAGGACAAACTGGACGGCATTCTGACTTCTGATGATTATGTTTTGTTCCGCAGGGAATTTTCAGATGAGGAATCAGAAACTTCCGAAAATATTGCAAAGCTGGAAAATGAAATAAAAATTCTGCAAAGCAATTCAGGAAAAAATATAATCCCTGAAAATTTCACCGGCTTTTCTGAACTTGACCGCATTACAGCAGATGAATTTATTGAGCATATTGAAATCGGAAATGTAACAGATGAAAATGAGCGTGAAATAACAATTTACTGGAAGATATAAAAACACCGCAGGCAGTGTAATTACTGTCTGCGGTGAGCAATTATTTGATGAAAAGTTTTTCGCCGTCGTAATCAACGGTAAGTGTTGTTTCAGGTGCAATATCATCAGCAATAATCTTCTTGGCAATAAGGGTTTCTGCCTTACGCTGAAGGAATCTTCTCAGCGGTCTTGCACCATAGTTCGGGTCATAGCCCTGATCAACAATATAATTTTTAGCAGATTCTGTAAACTCAACATCTATCTGACTATCTTTAAGACGTTTTCTCAGATCGTTTATCATAAGATCAACGATACCGAAAATCTCAGTCTTTGTAAGAGGTTTATAGAAAATAATCTCATCAAGACGGTTTAAGAATTCCGGTCTGAACTGCTGTTTAAGGAGTCCGTCAACCTTATCTCTTGCTTCCTGAGTTATCTCACCTTTTTCATTGATACCGTCAAGAATATAAGGCGAGCCCAGATTTGAAGTAAGAATAATTATTGTATTCTTAAAGTCAACAGTTCTTCCCTGTGAGTCTGTGATACGTCCGTCGTCAAGAACCTGGAGCAGGATGTTGAATACATCCGGATGTGCCTTTTCAACTTCATCAAGAAGTATAACAGAATATGGTTTTCTTCTTACAGCTTCTGTCAGCTGACCGCCTTCTTCATATCCTACATATCCTGGAGGAGCTCCTATCAGACGGCTCACACTGAATTTTTCCATATATTCACTCATATCTATACGGACAATATTGTGTTCATCATCAAACAAAGCTTCTGCAAGTGCTTTGGCAAGTTCTGTTTTACCAACACCGGTAGGACCTAAGAACAGGAATGAACCAATAGGTCTGTTAGGGTCCTGAATACCTGCTCTTGAACGAAGAATTGCTTCGCTTACCTTTTCAACCGCTTCATTCTGTCCGATAACTCTGTTATGAAGAATATTTTCAAGATTAAGGAGTTTTTCACGTTCTCCCTCCATAAGCTTTGAAACAGGAATACCTGTCCATCTGCATATAATTCTTGCAATTTCTTCTTCAGTAACCTTATCTCTCAGCAGTGAATCTCCTGATTTGGCTTTCTCCGCAATAACTTCTTCCTCTTCAAGTTCCTTCTGAAGTTGAGGAAGTTTACCGTATTTCAGTTCTGCGGCCTTATTAAGGTTATACTCACGTTCTGCTTTTGCAATTTCGGCATTTACCTGTTCAATATCCTCCCTGAGTTTCTGAACCTTTGTAATGGCATTCTTTTCATTTTCCCATTTAGCCTTCATTGCATTGAACTTTTCTCTCATCTGGGCAAGTTCTTTCTGAACTTCTTTCAGATGCTCAGCAGAAATTTTGTCATCTTCTTTTTTCAGTGCGGCTTCTTCTATCTCATGCTGAACTATCTTTCTTGAAATTTCATCAAGCTCTGTCGGCATTGAGTCAATTTCAGTCCTTATCATAGCACACGCTTCATCAACAAGGTCAATAGCCTTATCCGGAAGGAAACGGTCTGTGATATACCTGTCTGAAAGCGTAGCTGCTGCAATAAGTGCCTGGTCATGAATTTTTACGCCATGGAAAACTTCATAACGTTCTTTAAGTCCTCTTAAAATTGAAATAGTATCTTCAACCGTCGGTTCATTTACCATAACAGGCTGAAAACGTCTTTCAAGTGCAGCATCCTTTTCAATATACTGTCTGTACTCATTGAGCGTAGTTGCACCGATACAGTGAAGTTCGCCTCTTGCAAGCATAGGTTTCAGAAGGTTTCCGGCGTCCATTGCACCATCAGTTTTACCTGCGCCTACAATGGTATGCAGTTCATCAATGAAAAGAATGATTCTGCCTTCGCTCTTTTTAATTTCTGAAAGTACAGCCTTGAGTCTTTCCTCAAATTCGCCTCTGTACTTCGCACCGGCAACAAGTGAGCCTAAATCGAGTGAGAAAATCTTTCTGTCTTTCAGACTGTCCGGAACATCACCTGCAACAATTCTGAGTGCAAGTCCCTCAGCAATGGCTGTCTTACCAACGCCAGGTTCACCGATAAGAACCGGGTTATTCTTTGTTTTTCTTGAAAGAATTCTTATAACATTTCTTATTTCGCTGTCACGTCCGATAACAGGATCAAGCTTATTGTTTTTTGCAAGTTCAACAAGCTCCTGACCGTATTTGGCAAGCACATCATAAGTTTCTTCCGGATTCTGATTAGTAACCTTGGCATTTCCCCTGACACTCATCAGCACCTTTAAAAACTTATTTTTATCTATGGAAAATACACTGAACGTTTCTTTCAGTTTAGCAGTAGGATTATCAAGTGCCGCAAGGAAGATATGTTCAACAGAAACATATTCGTCCTTCATGCCCTGTGCCTGTTTTTCAGCGTCAACAAGCATTCTGTCTGCTGCCTGTGAAATATAGACTGTTCCGCTCTGTCTGCCGCTTCCGGTAACTTTCGGCATTGCTGAAATCACCGCAAGAACCGAATTGCTCAAAGCCTGCGCTTCAACATTCATTTTTGTCATAAGCTGAGGAATCAGTCCGTTTTCCTGATTAAGCAGAGCATACACAAGATGTTCAGGTTCAATGGCATTGTTCTGATACTCAATAGCTGTGTCCTGTGCGGACTGAACTGCTTCAAGAGATTTCTGAGTAAATTTCTGTGCATTCATAAATCTGTTCCTCCTCAAATCAACATTTCTTTATTTATATTTTTAATATAGGAATTTTCAATTTTTTTAACTGCAATTTCCGGATAATCAATATTTTCAAAAAATATCTTTATCTCAGAATCCAGCAGCCGGATATATTCTCCGATTGCTTCACCTAACTTTTCAGTTTCAGGTTTATCAAGGTTTTCCGGAAATTTAAGATGCCTGATAAATTTACCGTTTGAATATTCATATTCAACACCACCTTTGAAATATTTCCCTGCATATTCTTTTTCTATTGTATACCAGACTCTGAAAAATGAATCCAGAGCCTCTATAAGCTGACTGCTCTGTGTTCTGAATGATACGGAAAGGAATCCGAACGTTGTTTCTTTCGGCTCTTTAAGAAGTTCCACACGATATCGAATCGTTGGTTTATATTTGAATCTGAGCGGACTTCTGATTGAAAGCATTGCATCAGAAGCTTGTCCCTGTATCTGAAAATGGTTATCCATCATTTCCCTGACGCAATCAAAAATATTTTTTATCCGCCGTTCCGGAGTGACATAAGAAACGTGTTCCGCAAGTATCTGATTTATAAGGTTTGAACGGCTCGTATTCATCTGATATGCCATATTGTCTATGGCATCAATAACATCGTCCGCAAGAACCAGACTGTATACACTCTTCTTCACTTTCTCTCCCTCCTTTATTGTTATTATAGCACTGATTATATAACTTGTCAAGCGTTTTATATAATTTTATGCACAATTTATTTTTTATAAAGAAAAAGTCCGGTATAAACCGGACTGAAAGATATTTTTTATTTAATAAGTTTAGTAAAGCTCTCCTGAAGTTTACTTTCCAAAGCAGAAGCCTCTGCCTGTGTTTTACCAGTTGTTGTATAATATGCCTTAATCTTAGGCTCTGTACCAGACGGACGAATCAGAATAGTTGCACCATCTGTCATTCTGAAAGCAAGCACATTCGACTTAGGAAGGTCAATTGTTTTCTTGTCTCCTGTTTCAATATTGCGTGAAACACTGTTGAGATAGTCGTCAAACACAACAACCTTCAGACCAGCAATCTCAGCAGGATGATTTTCACGAAGACTTGTCATAATGCTGTTCATTTTTTCCATTCCGGCTTCACCTTCAAATGTAAAGCTCTGCTGAGAATGAGCAAATACTCCATAAGCATTATACATATTTTCACGGGCTTTAAGAAGTGAAATGCCCTTTGTTCTGTAAAATGCAGCCATCTCACAAATAAGCATCGACGCAACAACAGCATCCTTATCTCTTACATAAGTACCGGCAAGATAACCATAGCTTTCTTCATAGCCGAAAATGTATCTGTTCTCCTCGCCGTTCTTTTCAAGAAGACCTATCTGTTCACCGATAAACTTGAAACCTGTAAGAACTTCAATAACCTCAACATTATATTTTTCAGCAATCTTTTTTACTATATCTGTAGTAACTATTGTTTTTACAGTTATAGGATTTTCAGGCATTGTACCCTGTCTTGTTCTTTCACTACAGATATATTCAAGCAGCATAGCTCCTACTTCATTTCCTGAGAAGAGAACATAGCCGCCCTTTTCATCAGGAACTGCAATACCTACACGGTCACAATCAGGGTCAGTTGCAAGAAGAAGGTCAGGCTTTACTTCATCGCAAAGTTTAAGTCCGAGTTCAAGTGCTTCTCTGATTTCAGGGTTCGGATAAGGACAAGTAGTAAAGTTGCCATCCGGATTTTCCTGTTCCGGGACAACAGTTACATCCTTTACGCCAATCTTGTCAAGAATATGTCTTACCGGCTTGTTACCTGTTCCGTTAAGCGGAGTATATACAATTTTGAGTCCGCTCTGTGCAATAAGGTCTGTATTAAGTCCCTGTGCAAGAACATTCTCATAAAATCTCTCTATTGTGTCCTGTCCGATATATTCAACTTTTCCCTGTGCCACTGCGTCATCAAACATCATATACTTGATGTCATCAAACATATCAAGAGCATTAACTTTTTCAATTACAGCTTCAGCGTCTGTAAGATTCAGCTGACATCCGTCTGCACCATAAGCCTTATATCCGTTATATTTTGAAGGATTGTGACTTGCTGTTACCATAACACCAGCCTGGCATTTCAGATCTCTTACAGCAAATGAAAGCATTGGTGTAGGCATGAGTTCGCTGTAGATATAGACATGAATACCATTTGCGGCAAAAACACCGGCGGTAGCCTTTGCAAATATATCAGATTTTATACGGCTGTCATATGATATTGCAACGCTTGGGTTTTCAAAAGCTTCATTTATATAATTGGCAAATCCCTGTGTTGCACGTCTTACCGTGTAAACATTCATTCTGTTTGTTCCGGCACCAATGACGCCTCTGAGGCCGCCTGTACCAAATTCAAGATTACGGTAAAATCTGTCATTTATTGCTTCAGGATCATCTGCCACAGATAAAAGTTCTTTTTTAAGATCCGGATCATCACAGGCTTTTTCGCACCAGAGATCATATAATTCGTTAATATTCATTATCTATACCTCCTGCAAATGTAAAAAATTCATACTCAAAATTTACAATTCAGATTTATTATATCACATTTTTTTCAAAATGTGAAGACTTTTACAAAAAAATGTCTTTTAACAATTATTTCTATATATTTTATATAATTTTTGTCGTCCACTTTTCAAGATTCCATACATCTGTTACAATATCCGCATAAAATTCCGGCTCGTGACTTACCAGAACAACTGTACCCTTATATTCGTTCACAGCTCTTTTCAGCTCATCCTTTGCATCAACATCAAGATGATTTGTAGGTTCATCAAGCACAAGAAGATTACATTGTCTCAGCATAAGACTGCAAAGTCTTACTTTTGCATTTTCCCCTCCGGACAGCACTTTCATCTGCGAAGTGATATGGTCAGTTGTAAGTCCGCATCTTGCGAGTGCTGCACGGACTTCCGCATTGCTCATAGCAGGATACTCCTCCCATATCTTTTCAAGAGCAGTTTTTTCAGAAGAAATCTCTTCCTGTTCAAAATAACATATTTCTGCAAACTGATCAAGCTTTACTTCTCCGGAAACAGGTGGAATAATTCCCAGCATTGTTTTAAGGAGTGTTGATTTTCCGAGTCCGTTCACACCCTTTATCGCTATTTTCTGGTATCTTTCAACCTGAAAACTCATAGGCTTCGTAAGAGGTTCACCATAGCCGAGTACAAGATTTTCCGCATCTATAACAACTTTTCCGGTTGTTCTTCCGGAAATGAAACTGAACGAAGGTTTTATCTTTTCCTTTGCAAGTGTTATAACGTCCATTTTATCAAGTTTTCGCTGTCTTGATCTTGCCATATTGGCTGTTGCGGCTCTTGCCTTATTTCTTGCAACGAAATCCTGAAGTCCGGCAATTTCTTTCTGCTGTTTTTCATATGCCTGCTCCAGCTGACGCTTTTTCAGCTCATACATACGCTGAAAGTTCTCATAATCACCGGTATATCTCGTAAGAACTGCATTTTCAACATGATAGATAACGTTTACAACGCTGTTAAGAAATGGTATATCATGAGATACAAGAATAAATGCATTTGAATAATTCTGCAAAAATCCACGAAGCCAGTTTATATGATTCTCATCAAGAAAGTTTGTCGGTTCATCAAGAATAAGTATCATCGGATTTTCAAGCAGAACCTTTGCAAGCAAAACTTTTGCTCTCTGTCCGCCTGAAAGCTCTGAAACATCTCTGTCCAGACCTATTTCATTCAGTCCAAGTCCATTTGCATATTCGGAAATACGGCTGTCAATTGTATAGTAACCATTGTTTTCCAGAATATCCTGAATCTCTCCGACCGATTCCATCATTTCGTTCATTTCTTCTTCAGTACAGTCTGACATCTTGTCATAAAGGCTGAGCATTTCCTGCTCCATTTCACTCAGATGTCTGAAAGCATCTTTCAGTACATCATAAATTGTCATGCCTTTTTCAAGTGTGCTGTACTGGTCAAGGTATCCGGTTGTTATATGACGACACCATTCTATTTTTCCTTCGTCCGGCATAAGCTTTCCGGTAATAATATTCAGAAAAGTGGTCTTACCTTCGCCATTTGCACCGATAAGCCCGATATGCTCCCCTTTCAGAAGTCTGAAAGACGCATCATTTAAAATCTGTCTTGCTCCAAAGCCGTGGGTAACGTGTTCAACATTTAAAATACTCATAATTCACATTTTCCTATAATTTTTTTCTTCAACACATTATATCATAATTTCCGCTTTAAAGCAAGCACACAAATAATGTACTGCTTTCTTTCAATTCTGCAATAAAAATTTTTCTTGCAAATTTGCAAAAACTGTGATATAATAATAAAGTAATGTCTTCGTAGCTCAGCTGGATAGAGCACACGCCTCCTAAGCGTGGGGTCGGAAGTTCGAATCTTCTCGGGGACGCCACCTGCAAAAACATAACCGGAAGTCTTTTAAAGGCTTCCGGCTTTTTATGTATATTCAAATTATTCACATTCTGCTGTTCTGCTGCGAAGATTTTCTTCTTTAAGTATTCTTCCGTCACGCAGCAGCTGTTCAAGTTTTTCATTATCCTTTTCCGCTATCGCATCTCTGTAAGATGACAGATTTTTTATAAGTTCATCTATCTCAAACAAAAGGCATTCACGATTTGCCATAAACAAAGTAGTCCACATAGATTCATTAAGTGTTGCTATTCTTGTCATATCCTTAAAGCTTCCCGCACTGAATCCGAGTTCTTTCTGCATAGTCGGACTTTTTACATATGCACTTGAAACAACATGTGCAAGCTGTGATGTATATGCAATAATACTGTCATGGTCAAAAGGAGTCGTTTCAACGATTTTTCCAAAACCCATTTCCTTTGCAAGTTTTTCTACTTCCAGTACAGAATTTTTATCAGTTTCCTCAATCGGTGTTATAATAAAGTTTGCACCGATAAATAAAGAACCGTCTGAAAAATCAAAACCAAAATGTTCCTTACCTGCCATAGGGTGAGTTCCGACATAATTAACACCATGTTCAGCCGCAATTTTTGTTACATCAACAGTCATCTGTCCTTTAATTCCACATACATCTGAAAGTATGCAGCCTTTTTTAAAACGTTTGATGTTTTCAGTCATAAACTTTTTTGCCGGAACCGGATGCAGACATACAATAACCATGTCAAATCTGTCAAGTTCCGTTATATCACTGCCGCTTTTTATACATCCGCACTTTACGGCTGATTCTATTACATCAGGATTGCTGTCCAGTCCGTAAACCTCATGATTTGTATAACTTGAAATGGCTTTGCAATATGAACCGCCGATAAGTCCCAGACCGACTATAAGAATTTTCATTATCAATATACTTCCTTTTATCCGGCTTTAAGAGCCGTTTTTTATTTTATATTCTTAGTATATCACTTTAAAGTCCAAAAGTCAATCATAAAATCAGTAAGGGGTATTGTCATAAAGTTTTTTCAGCGTAGCAAGCGCTTTTTTTTCAATTCGTGATACATATGACCTTGAAATATCCAGCTTTTCTGCCACCTCACGCTGAGTAAGTGCTTTACAGCCGTAAAGTCCGTATCTGTATTTTATTATCTCAAATTCTCTCTCATCAAGAAATTTTTCAACAAATCCATAAAGCTGTCCCGAGCGAATTGACAAATCCACCTGTTCGATAATATCATTGCCGTCACTTGTCACATCCATTAGTGTAAGAGGGTTTCCCTCCTTGTCAACCTCTATCGGTTCATCTATGTACATATCACCCATTGTTTTTTTCTGGGAACGGAAATACATAAGGATTTCATTTTCAATACATCTGCTTGCATAAGTCGCAAACCTGTTTCCTTTCTGATAATCAAAAGTTGAAACCGCTTTTATAAGTCCGACTGTTCCAATCGATATCAGTTCATCCTGATCCTTTAAATTTGAATAATATTTTTTGATAATATGTGCCACAAGGCGAAGATTGTGTTCAATGAGTTCACTTCTTGCGTCCGCATCGCCTTCACTCATTCGCTGAAAGCATTCCTCTTCCCTCTTTTTTGATAATGGTTTCGGAAATACACTTCTTCCGTCAATGTGCAGTGCCCAGAACAGCATATTTCCAAAAATGGAACTTAACAATTTCAATATCAAGTCAAACACCTCCTTTTGTATACTATGCTGTACAGCATGGACAGTACAATAAATTTTTATGAAAATCGGCTTTAATTCTTTATTTTTTATTTTCTGAGGTATGTATTTATTTAGAAATCAAAAAATTTTAGTTTTATAATTTGTTATATTTCACTATCAATCATGCATCTCAGGTCTTAAAAACTGTGCTAAAGCACAAAATTATTTTCCTTTTTAAAAAATCAATTGACAACTGTAAGAAAAAGGTATAGAATTCATTATGTTGACAAATTTAAAATCCGGATTTTTAACGAAAGAAAATTAAATAATCAAGAACAACGAAGTTCACCTGCTGATGCTCATTCCCAGTTCAGCCATGGTGGACTTTTTCTATTTTCACTGGAGGAATTTATCATGAATGCTGATATCGGATTTATGCTCATATGCTCGGCACTTGTATTTTTTATGACACCGGGACTTGCCTGTTTTTATGGCGGACTCGTAAGAAAGAAAAATGCAGTAAACACAATGATGACATCAATTTTTATAATCGGTACTGGAATCGTTATGTGGGTTTTGTTTGGATACTCACTTTCCTTTGCACCAACAGACAACGGAATTATCGGAAACTTCAGCTGGCTTGGTCTTGAAGGTGTTTCACTCAAAAAAGGATATACAGACAGTGCAACAATTCCGAATATGGTTTTCTGCTGCTTCCAGATGATGTTTGCAGTTATCACTCCGGCTCTTATCACAGGCTCTGTTGCCGGCAGAATGAAATTCAAATCACTTTTTGTATTCATCATTTTATGGTCAATTGTTGTTTACTATCCGCTGGCACATATGGTATGGGCACAGGACGGACTTCTCGGACTTGACGGAATCGGTGCTCTTGATTTTGCAGGCGGCGACGTTGTTCATATCAGTTCCGGCGTATCTGCACTTATACTTTGCATACTCCTTGGGAAACGTAAGGATTACGACCATGCTGCTTATCGTGTACACAATATACCGACTGTAATGATAGGTGCTTCGCTTCTTATGTTCGGCTGGTTCGGATTCAATGCAGGTTCTGCACTTTCAGCAAACGGTCAGGCAGCACACGCATTTATGACAACTGCCGTTTCAGCAGCAGCCGCACTTCTCTCATGGATGCTCTGCGATGTCATTAAAAATAAAAAACCAACACTTATCGGTGCGTGCACTGGAATGGTTGCAGGTCTTGTCGGAATCACACCTGGTGCAGGATTTGTTCCGATCTGGGCAGCTGTAATAATCGGTCTTACTACAAGCCCTGTCTGCTTCCTTATGATATCTTTTGGAAAGAAAAAGCTCGGATTTGATGATGCACTTGATGCTTTCAGCTGTCATGGAACAGGCGGTATCTGGGGTGGACTTTTGACAGGTATTTTTGCAAAGGAATCAATCGGCGGATATGATGGTGCTATATTCGGTGACTGGGCACAGTTCGGTGCACAGGCAGCAGGAATTGCCATTACAATTGTTATTGCAGTTGCAGGAACTCTTATCTGCTATGGCATCACAAGACTGGTTACAGGGAAAATCAGAGTTAACGCAAAAGATGAAATGCTTGGTCTGGACATCACACAGCATGGCGAATCAGCATACCCTTCATTTAACGGACTTGAATAATATTCATACAAAAGGAGCGGATAACTATGGAAAAACCGGAAAATATTTCGCTTATTAAAATTGAAGCGATAGTAAGAGAAGAAGCCTATCAGGACGTAAAAAATGCTCTTTCGGAAATCGGCGTAAACGGTATAACAGTTTATCAGGTTGTAGGCTGCGGAGTTCAGAGAGGTATGTCTGAATATGTCAGAGGTCAGAAAGTTGATGTTCAGGTTCTTCCGAAAATAAAATTTGAAATAGTAGTATCTTCTGAGGAATGGGAACAGAAAACGATTGAAACCATAAGAAAAGCGGCTCATACAGGACATCCGGGCGACGGTAAAATATTCAGCTATTATATCCGTCAGGCTGTCAAAATAAGAACCGGCGAAACAGGATATGACGCTGTTCAGTCCACAACAGAAGAATAATCTTTCAGGGATATTCCGATATGGGATATCCCTTTTATTTTACTCTGCTTGACATATACTATTTAATAATGTAAAATAATATTTATAAAATTAGCAGAAGGGGCTGAAAATAATGGAAAACCGAAATCTTTCCATGCTTGTGGATTTTTATGAAATGACAATGGGCAACGGATATCTTGTTCATGGTCAAGGTGAAAAAACAGTTTATTTTGATATATTTTTCAGACGTGTTCCCGATGAAGGCGGATATGCAATATTTGCAGGACTTGAGCAGGTTATTGATTATATCAGAAACCTCAGATTTACTGACGATGACATAGAATATTTCAGAAGCAAAAATATCTTTTCTGATGTATTTCTCGAATATCTGCGTAACTTTAAATTCAGCTGTGACGTTTATTCAGTTCCTGAGGGTACTCCTGTTTTCCCGGGCGAACCTCTTATCACAGTAAAAGGTCCTGCTGTTCAGGCACAGCTTATTGAAACAATGCTTTTGCTGTCTGTCAACCACCAGAGCCTTATTGCTACAAAAGCAAGCAGAATAGTCCGTGCGGCTGACGGGCGACCTGTCATGGAATTCGGTTCAAGACGTGCTCAGGGAAGTGATGGTGCAATACTTGGTGCAAGAGCTTCATATATAGGCGGATGCTGTGGAACGGCATGTACTATTGCGGACAGAGATTTTCGTGTACCGGCACTCGGAACAATGGCACACAGCTGGGTTCAGCTTTTCCCTTCGGAACTTGATGCTTTCAGGGCATATGCAGACGTTTATCCGGATAACTGTGTATTTCTCGTTGACACATATAATGTGCTGAAATCAGGTGTACCGAATGCCATAAAAGCATTTGAAGAACTTGATAAAAAAGGATATCGTCCGGGTGGTATCAGAATAGACAGCGGCGACATTGCATATCTTTCCAAAAAGGCAAGAAAAATGCTTGACAATGCAGGATTTGCAGACTGTAAAATTGTCGTTTCAAATTCCATGGACGAATATATTATAAGGGATCTTCTGATTCAGGGAGCGGAAATAGACAGTTTCGGTGTTGGTGAGCGCCTTGTAACAAGTAAATCCGAACCTGTTTTCGGTGGTGTTTACAAACTGACTGCCATTGAAGAAAACGGTCAGATAATACCGAAAATAAAGCTTTCAGAAAATGCGTCAAAAATAACCAATCCCGGATATAAAAAGCCTGTAAGACTTTTCTGCAATGAAACCGGAAAAGCCCTTGCAGACGTTATTCTTTTAAACGATGAAGAAATTGACGAAACTAAACCATATGTTATATTTGATCCGGAATTCACATACAAAAAGAAAAAGCTTGAAGGTTTCACCGTTAAAAACTTACAGGTTCCGGTGTTCATTAACGGTGAATGTGTTTACACCTCCCCTTCAATTGAAGAAATAAGGAATTATTCAAAGGAGCAGCTTTCACTTATCTGGGACGAGGTCAAGCGATTTGAAAATCCGCATAAATATTATGTTGACCTTTCTGAAAAACTCTGGAACATGAAACAAAAACTCCTTAATGAAAGTTCATTATAAAATGCATATTCAAAGCTGTCTGGTTCCGGACAGCTTTTTTCTGTAAAAATATATAAATTTGTTGTATTTTGAAATAAGATGTGATATAATAAATAGGTATGTAAATGCGACCCATAGCGGCGCATATTACTTAATTAAACAAAGCCCTTTGGGGCAGAATGGAGATTTTTATGAAAAAAACGGTTGCAACAATTTTGAAGCAGAAAGAAAATCATGAACGCATCACTATGTTGACTGCCTATGACTATTCAACAGCAAGGCTTATTGACGAATCGGGAATTGATATGATTCTTGTAGGTGATTCCCTCGGAAATGTAATGCTTGGATATGAAAATACTCTTTCTGTAACCATGGAAGACATGATACATCATTCAGCTGCTGTGGCAAGAGGTGCAAAAAATGCTCTTATTGTAACAGATATGCCTTTTATGTCTTATCAGACATCTGTCTATGATGCAGTTGTCAATGCAGGCAGACTTGTAAAAGAAGGCGGTGCACACGCTGTAAAGCTCGAAGGCGGAACTGAATTTTATGAACACATAAAAGCTATTGTGAATGCATCAATTCCTGTTGTGGGACACATCGGAATGACTCCGCAGTCTGTCAATAAATTCGGCGGATTTACTGTTCAGGGACGTGACGCAAAAGCAGCTGCAAAAATAATAGAAGATGCAAAAGCTGTGGAGGCAGCCGGTGCATTTGCTGTCGTAATGGAATGCGTTCCGGACAAACTCGCAAAACATATAAGCGAAATACTCAGCATTCCGGTTATCGGCATCGGTGCCGGAGAATCCTGCGATGGTCAGGTTCTTGTATATCAGGATATGCTTGGAATGTACTCGGACTTCACTCCGAAATTCGTAAAAAAATATGCTGATATCGGCAATGTTATGAAAACTGCATTCAGCAGTTACATTCAGGAAGTAAAATCAGGAAGCTTTCCTGATAAAGAACATTCCTTTACTTTAAAGGAAGATATAAATTTTGATGAACTTTAATAAAGGAGTGTAAAATCATGAAACTTGTAAAAACAATAAAAGAAGTAAGAGAAACTGTTGCAGAATGGAAAAAATCAGGTCTGTCTGTCGGATTTGTACCGACAATGGGATTCCTTCATGAAGGACATCAGAGCCTTATCCGTACTGCCGGAGAAAATGACAAAGTTGTTGTAAGTATATTTGTAAACCCTATCCAGTTTTGTCCCGGTGAGGATTTTGAAGCTTACCCGAGAGATATTGAAAGAGATATGAAAAAGTGCGAGGAAGCCGGTGCAGACCTTATTTTTGCTCCGGAAGCTTCTGAAATGTATGCAGATGATTTCAGCACACATATAGACATGACAGGCCCGACAGAAGAACTCTGCGGCAAAAGCCGTCCGGGACATTTCAGCGGTGTATGCACAGTTGTTTCAAAGCTTTTCAATATTGTAACTCCTGACAAAGCTTATTTCGGACAGAAAGACGCTCAGCAGCTTGCAGTTATCAGAAGAATGGTAAGAGATCTCAGCATAAATATTGAAATTGTCGGCTGTCCTATAATCCGTGAGGAAGATGGTCTTGCAAAAAGTTCAAGAAATACTTATCTGAGTGCTGACGAAAGAAGTGCCGCACTTGTTATAAGCAGAAGTCTTGCTGAGGGCAGAAAAATGCTTGAAAGCGGTGAAAAAGACCTTAAAAATGTTTCAGATACAATAATTTCACTCATTGAAAAAGAACCTATGGCAAAAATCGACTATGTCAAAACTGTTGATGCCGATACAATTATTCCGAAAGAAAAAGCTAGTGGCAGAACACTTGTTGCGGCGGCTGTATATATCGGTAAAACAAGACTTATTGATAATTTCATCTATGAGGAGGTATGAATACAGTGATAATTACAATGCTTAAGAGCAAAATACACCGTGCAACTGTTACGGAGGCAAATCTGAATTATGTAGGGAGCATTACCATTGATTCAGCCCTTATGGAAAAGTCCGGAATATGTGAATACGAAAAGGTTCAGATTGTAAATATAAACAATGGATGCAGATTTGAAACTTATGTTATACGAGGCGAAGAAAATTCCGGAGTAATCTGTTTGAACGGTGCGGCGGCAAGATGTGCCCAGAAAGGCGATAAAGTAATTATCATGGCATATGCACAGATGACTCCCGATGAAGCGAAATCACACAAACCGACAGTTATAATAACTGACGATGAAAACAGATGCACTGACATCACAGACAATGAAAAACACAGTACATTATTCTGATAAGGAGAAATAAAATGCTCAAAGGAAAATCTGTTCTTCTGGGAGTTACCGGCGGAATAGCCGCATACAAAATGGCTGGCGTATGCAGCAGACTTATAAAGCTTCACGCTGATACTGATGTTATAATGACTGAAAATGCATGTCACTTTATTACTCCGATAACTTTTGAATCACTGACTTCACACAAATGTATGACTGATACATTTGACAGAAATTTTCAGTTTGACATAAAACACATCTCTATGGCTCAGAAAGCCGATGTTCTTCTTATCGCTCCGGCAACAGCAAATGTTATAGGAAAACTTGCAAATGGCATTGCCGATGATATGCTTACGACTACCGCTCTTGCCTGCACCTGTGAAAAGATAATTGCTCCGGCAATGAACACAAATATGTTTACAAACCAGATAGTTCAGGATAATCTTGAAAAACTGAGAAACTACGGCTGGACGGTTATACCTCCTGACAGCGGGCGTCTTGCCTGCGGTTCAGTCGGAACAGGGAAAATGCCGTCCGAAGATGTTCTGGTTTCATATATTCTGAAAGCAATTGCCTGTGAAAAAGACTACACAGGAAAAAAAGTTCTTATAACAGCAGGAGCTACGCAGGAAGCTCTTGATCCGGTAAGGTATATTACAAATCATTCAACCGGAAAAATGGGATATGCCGCAGCATACCGTGCCATGCTAAGGGGTGCTGATGTAACTCTCGTAACAGGCAGAACTGCCATTGAACCCCCGCCGTTTGTGGAAACAATTCAGATAACAAGTGCCGAAGATATGTACAATGCTGTAACAGAAAGATTCAGTGAATCTGATGTTGCTATAATGGCTGCCGCTGTTGCAGATTACACTCCTGAAAATTTCAGCGAAAACAAGATAAAAAAGCACTCGGGAGATATGTGTATACCGCTTAAACGTACAAAGGATATTTTATCTGAAATCTGCAAAAGTAAGCGTGATAACCAGTTTGTCTGCGGATTTTCAATGGAAACTGAAAATCTCATAGAAAATTCACGCAGAAAACTTGAAACCAAAAACTGTAATATGATTGCTGCAAACAGTCTTAAATGCAGTGGTGCAGGATTCGGAACAGATACAAATGTAATAACTCTTATCACTAAAGACAATATTGAAGAACTTCCGATAATGTCCAAGGAAGATGCCGCTGACAGGATTCTTGATACAATTCTGAAGCAGATATAAAATTAACCGCATTTCGTTATGAAATGCGGTTTTATTTTAATGATGAAGTTCGCTGAATACTCTCGTTGCTATCTGGAAATATATAAGCATGGAGCAGGTATCAACAATAGTACTGATAAGCGGTGTCGCCATAATTGCAGGGTCAAGTCTTACTTTTTTTGCGAGAAGCGGAAGCAGACAGCCGATAAGCTCTGCTATTATGGTAATTCCGATTATGGAAAGTGTTATTACAAGTGCAAGGCGAAAGTCCTTATAGACGAAGAAGATTCTGAGTCCGTTTGTAATGGAGAGTATCAATCCGACAATAAGGGATATTCTGAGTTCCTTGAATGCCGCCTTGAAAACATCTTTAAACTGTATCTCTCCTGTCGCAAGCCCTCTTATTATTGTAGTGGAACTTTGTGAGCCGCAGTTTCCTCCGGTTGACATAAGCATAGGAATAAACGAAACAAGAATCGGTATCGCCTGAAATGCTTCTTCATATTTTGTAAGCAAAGTACCTGTTATAGTCGCTGACAGCATAAGAAACAACAGCCAGCCTATTCGCTTTTTGGCATGAGTAAAAACAGATGTTTTGAAATATGAATCTTCAATAGGCTGCATAGCTGCCATCTTGGAGAAGTCCTCTTCATTTTCTTCAGCAATGACATCAAGCACATCATCGAATGTAATAATTCCGACCATTCGTTTTTCATTATCAACAACAGGCATCGCCAGAAAATCATACTTGGAAAACTTTTTTGCAACATCTTCCCTGTCCTCATGGGTATAAACATAAATAATATTTGTATCCATGATACTTTCAATTGTCGCGTCTTCATCAGCTGTTACAAGGTCAAGAATAGTCACAAAACCAATAAGCATTCTTGCTTCTGTAACATAACAGGTATAAATAGTTTCCTTTACAACACCGACTTTTCTTATCCATTCAAGTGCTTCTTTGGTTGTCATTGTCTTGTGCAGATAAACATACTCTGTTGTCATGACACTTCCTGCACTGTCAGCAGGATAATCAAGAATCTCATTTATCTGTTTGCGTGTTTCAGAATCAGTATTTTTCAGGATTCTTGAAACAACATTTGCAGGCATTTCCTCAATAATATCAACTGTATCATCGACATAGATTTCATCAAGAATTTCACGGAGTTCCTTGTCGCTGAATCCGCTGATAAGATGCATCTGAGTATCGCTGTCCATAAACGTAAATGTTTCAGCAGCAAGTTCCTTCGGAAGGAGTCTGAAAAGCAGGGTAATGTCACGAGGCGGAAGGGTTTCCAGCAATGAGGCGAGGTCAGCAGGATATAAATCTTTAAGAGTTGATTTTATTTTTACATAGTTCTTCTGGTGAAGAAGTTCAAGTATTTTTTCGGTCATAACCTGCAGCACCTCCTGATTTAATACAAACAAAAAAGCCGTATCACAACAATGATACGGCACACTTACTTTCAACAGTTTTACCGTTCAAGCTTTAGCTTCGCAGGGCATGAAATTACATTAAAATATGCCTTGACGACATATTTTGTTAACCAGCTCATAGTGTCTCCACTACTTTGCGGCAGTAACCCGTATCCCTGTGGTAGCCTTACCTACCGGAATCATCTTTTATTTATTTTTTCCATATGGGTCTTAAAAATGCATAAGACCCAACATTAATTATTATACCATTTTGCCGCTATATTGTCAATCCATACAGAAAATAAATATTTTTTTAATTATAATGCTGTTTCTGTAATGAAATTTCAAAAAACGTTCATAATATTTATAACCAGAACTTGTTCTCATAAGTTCTGCAAACACAGGAGGATAATTATGAACAAACAAAAATGTGCAGTTATAGGCTGTGGTGCGGTAGGAGCAACAATTGCTTTTGCTCTTACACAGAGAAGTCTTTTTTCTGAGCTTGTGCTGATAGATTCAAATACTTCAAAAGCAGAGGGAGAGGCAATGGATTTAAGCCACGGACTTCCCTTTTCACACCCGATGAAAGTATACGCAGGAGATTACAGTGACATTTCCGACTGTTTTTTAATAATTATAACCGCCGGTACTGCCCAGAAGCCAAACGAAACAAGACTTGATATGGTACACAAGAATGTTGAGATATTCAAAAGTATCATTCCGAATATAACAAAATACAATAATGACTCAATCATACTTGTTGTTTCAAATCCGGTTGATATCCTGACTTACTGCACCATAAAGCTTTCCGGATATCCGAAAAACAGAGTGCTGGGTTCGGGAACTGTTCTTGATACGGCAAGGCTCAAATATCTTCTGAGCGAAAACCTGTGCGTAGACAGCAGAAGTATTCATGCGTTTATCATCGGTGAGCATGGCGACAGCGAGCTTGCCGTATGGAGCAGTGCAAACGTTTCAGGCATTGACATTGAAGATTTCCACGGACTTTGTGCAAGCTGTCGTGATGTTTCATTCAACGAAATTTACGAAGATGTAAGGGACAGTGCATATGAAGTCATTGACAGAAAAGGGGCAACCTATTACGGAATTGCCATGGCGGTCATGAGAATTGTTTCATCAATAATCCGTGATGAACATTCAGTTCTGCCTGTTTCATGCTATCTTGACGGACATTATGGTCTGAATAACCTTTGTATAGGTGTTCCGGCAATCGTCGGAAGTTCAGGCATTGAAAAAGTTCTTGATATACCGCTTAGCAAAGACGAAAGCGAAAGGCTGACAAATTCTGTCAGAACCCTGAAAAATGTCATTGGTGAACTGAAAATATAAAAATACCTGCCTGCGTAATGCAGACAGGTATAAAACAAATCGCTTTTATACTTGCAGTCTTGAAGCTATATATTTTGCAATTGCCGCCGCATCCCGTACATTTATCTTTCCGTCACCGTTAAAATCCGATTTTTTCGGGAGCTTGTCCGCACTGCCAAGTGCAAGCATTCGTGCAATATAAGCTGCATCTCTTACATTAAGTATTCCGTCATCATTTGCATCTCCGGGCACCTCATTTTCGTCAATGTCTGCACTGACAGTTACCTTACAGATAAGACTCGTATTTCCGCAAATAGCAAATATTGTCGTACTTCCCTCAGAAACTGCATACACATAACCCTTTTCATCTACAGTTACCACAGACTTGTCACCTGATACCCAGATTACGCTTCCGGAATAATTATTGACTTTCAGAAGCATCTTGTCTCCGGCAGACATATCCAGTTGAGTTCTGGAAAGAGAAATTGTATCTGTATCGCCTGTTACAGTTTCTGTGCTTTTACTTGTATTTACAGATGATGAAACTGTTGTAGGTGCAGTTTTTGATGTACTGCTTTTTGATGTTGTTTTTACAGTTGTTTTAACTGTTGTTTTTGTTGTTGATGATACCGTAGTAACAACTGTTGTTGTGACATCAGGAATTTCTTCATCAACTGATTCAAGGTCAAACGGATTCAGTGTGTACATTGTAACCTTATCAGAATCAGAAACATACCATCTCACAAGATTATCTGAACAGGTTATTGGTTTACAGTCTGACAATGCAAATTTTGCAGAACCAGCCTTTGAAATCACGTTTCCGTCTGCATTTATTGTCACAAATCTGACCGATGTTTCAGTTGTTTTAGTGTTGTATTCCTCCCACATAACAAGAAACTGTTCATCATTAAGTTTAACAAGATGAGGTGTTCTTGGTGTTATATTCTGAGATTTATCATATTCTGTCAGCCATATCTGATTTTTATTTTTGAGATTCTTGTCAGTTATTGTCACAAAGATATTTCTCTGTCCGAATGCTGAATAATTCTCAGAATCTGTCATATCAACAGAATTTCCTGTTATAATACAGTTTTCTGATGAAAGTTCAAATCCCCCGACAGAAACACCTGTTAAAATAATTTTTTATTAAGAAAGAGTGAAATTTTTGTATAAAAGTATTG
>OLWA01001347.1_pt1 | contig 25603 bp, 16 predicted proteins | sample 1673251 | NCBI WGS metagenome assembly OLWA01 (sample SAMEA3178937, study PRJEB25190) | human gut metagenome | biome: human gut; feature: human-associated habitat; material: faeces | place: Austria | collected 2013 | reverse complement strand
AACCAATTCTTCGTTCATACGCTATATTCTGATTGTTTGACTTTTTCTTCAGATAACTTTTTGCCTGTGCCGGCTCCATCCCCTTGATCTCCCGGTATATACTGCGATAGCAGGATACCGTCGGCTCCATCCATGACTGACGGCTATATTCACTCCGCAGCAGCAGAAACAGATTCAACAGAAGCCCTGCCACCACAAACACGACTACCGCCCGCTGTTTCCACAATTTTTTATGTTCTCTCCACATGCCTGCCCCACCTCGCTTTCAAATGTTATACCTGATATACTGATGCACATACATTGTGTTAATAAACTAGGCATGAAATAATCAAATTTTCTTTAAGATTACTTTAAAACCATTCCATCTTCAATTCTTATTACCCGGCTGCACCGCTCAGCCACACTATTATCATGCGTAACGATCACTACCGTTCTTCCTTCCTCATTAATCCGTTTAAATACCTTCATAATCTCATCCGTGGTTTTGGAATCTAACGCCCCTGTTGGTTCATCCGCTAACAGGAAAGACGGGTCGTTCACAATCGCTCTGGCAATCGCCACACGCTGCTTCTGTCCACCGGAAAGCTGTTTTACCGGTTTATGACAATGCTCCTTCATTCCTACGGCTTCCAATGCTGATATTACCCGGTTCAGCTTTTCCTTTTTTCTCATTTTCTTTTTGGAGAAATCCAAGGGTATAAGTACATTATCCTGCACGGTATAATCTTCGATCAACGCAAAGTCCTGCATAATCATTCCAATCTTTTCATTGCGAAGATGTGCCATTTTAATCTCATTCATTTTTCCCACAGGTGTTCCATCCAATATGTACTCTCCTTTATCATAGCGGTCAATAAATCCCAAAATATGCAAAAGTGTTGATTTTCCTGCTCCGCTGGTTCCCACAATGGCAATCATTTCTCCATCCTTTATTTCTGCAGACACTCCATGAAGTGCTTCAAATTCATTACTTTTTCCCTTATTATATATTTTAACAATATCTTTTAATTGAACCATACGCTCCTCCTTTTTGTCAGCCTGTAATTCCACTTTCTGTCAATACATCCTTCCCTGATTTTTTCCCAATCTCCTGACGAATCGTAATATCTCCAAACAACCAAAACACTCCCAGAATCAAAAGACATCCTGCAAACTCCCATAGTGTGAAAATGACCACCATTTCCCTAAGCTGACCACAAAACAGCAGGACTGCCAATGCCGCCCATGCCACAGCCAAAGACCAAGTTTCCAAAATAAAAATCGACGTTTTTTGCAGACGCATGCACTCTTTCCAGGTCAGACCATTCAAATAAAACACACCATATTTATAAAGACTTTGACGCACCAAAATCGAAGTACAGCTGACAATTGTTAGTACAGCCAAAAACATTAATGCTATAATAATCGGAAGCATATTCTTAACCTGCTCCAATATGTATGCATAACTTTCCCTTCGAAGCTGATCATGTTTTATATATGATGTAATTTGTCCATTCTTTGCAAAATATTTATCTATTTTCTCTGCAAATTTTCCGTCAGATGGCTGATCCCATGAGATAAATGTCAGACCGCTCATCATCAATGGCAGTCCCTGTGCATATTTCATCTTATAATTATAAATATCCTTATGAATCAAAAACATATATGGAAGCTGATGATATTCTCCAGAATAATTCCAAAAACATCTCCGTACATCTGTCATGTCCATATTGTCATCATTTGTTCCCAAAAGTTGAGCTCCATCCTTAACAATTCCAATAATCTTTACCCGGATCGGATGTTCTTCACATCGATCCATTTTCTGATCATCCTCACTGACCGTTAATACATCTCCCACATGATATGTCCCGTTTCGTCCATCCCTCTGTGCAATTACTGCCTCAATCTGTGTTGTTTTTTCGTCCTTTTCCTGAAACCATCTGCCTGCATCCATGACCGGTGTATGACATTTCCAAAGATCCGTGTCATATGCCGTTGTTTTAATACTGACATTTTTTCCTTTTGTAACCGTCTCAAATGCTACATCATAACAACCGTTGACCTTCCGCACACCCTTCAGGCATTTCTCGGCTGTATCTGCATCCATAATTGCCGCACCGTTGGGTTCGTTCAGTCCAAAAAAGCGGACAGATACTCCATTTCCTGCCACCAGTCCTGATATTTCATCATATATTCGAAAACGGGAATGAACTGCCGATATCATGCAGACTACCAATACATAAATAATAATGCTCTGCACCACTAACAAAACAAATGTCAAAGGATTTTTCCAAAGTTCCCTGCATGCGTACTTTATATTTCTCATTGTCTGCCACCTCCCACCTTGATTCTGTGATCCGCCAGAAACGTATACAGAATCATTGCCAGTAAAATTACCAGTGAAACCAAAAAATATGTTTCAAACAACATTTTATATACTGCCATGGGATAATGACTGTTCATATAATAATAGTATTTTTTCAGTACCGGCAAAACGCTTTGAAATCCCAGTACTGTCAGAAAATAAACCGGCAGCATAAGCGTCAGACACTCTGCCACATAAACCAGGACTGCCCGTATTACGGTCATGCCACATACTTGAAAAACAATAATAGATTTTCTTCTGGTCATCAAAATATAACGATAGATTAGTGCAAAGTTTAATCCTGAACACACAATAATAAGAACACAGATTGCAATAATCGTATTGTACAGATAAATCTGATCCAAATTAAGTGTATGAATCTGTGGAACAGAAAACAATCCGTTTAATTCTGTATTACACAAACGTGTCAGTTCGTCTTTTTCCTGATTTGTCAAAGCATGCTTAAAATCAATCTGAATGCCGCCTTCAAGTATCGTATCACCCGGCACAGATGTTATTGGTATATATGGTGCATCCACCCCGGTGCTTCCCCAGCCGATCACCTTATATTTTTCATTTCCCAATATAACCCATTTTTCATCTCTGGAAAGCATACTCTCCATAAAAGGATTATTCCCCATATTTATATGATGCACATCAAAGGCAACTGCAACTTTTTCTCCTGCATCAAACTCTTTATCCGAATAAATTCTGCCAGAATGAATAATTCCATTATTTTTTACATTACGAATCCAATCCTCGCTTAATACAAATTTCCCATTGTCAACAGAAAAAAAACAATCCATCGGATATCCATCTACCACTATCGTGACCGACATACATTTAATATCATTCTGCATATCCAACGACATATCTCTCGCCATATCCTTTAGCAATTCTACCGTTCCTGTCTGCTGAATGGAGTTCTTTTTTTGATACCTACAGGTTCCAAGATCCCCATGAATATCAATTTTTTCCAGTTCATAATCCGGTTCGAGAATCAATGTTTTTATTCCTTTTAGATCACTCTGCTTTTCCATCATAAAATTCTGATACATGGCATATGCAAAATGAATCATAAAGCAAGATCCTGCCACTGTAACAATAATCAGGAGAAACATATAAAAATCATTTTTTATCAATCCTTTAATATTTTTAAATACATATTTCATACAATCCCCCTTAATATCCGTTCTCATATTTCTTCCATTTTCAAATTTTATTTATAATATGTATATAAATATATATCTCCGGTCAATGCATCTGCATATATTCTCATTGACTGTTCGTTATTAATATTGATACCATCTAACTGCCAGAATGGAAATATAATACTCCAATATATTTACCCGAGATTATGATTATAATCCCGGACTTTCAATCTCTTATTTTTATTATTTTGTTTTAAATCTGTCTAATTTTTTCAGTTTACCCCCTTAATTCATTACATTCCCCATGTCTTAATCTGCTTTTCCACATCATCCCGGTACTGCTTCATCCGCTTGGTGGAAAGCTTCTTCACAAGACTATCATACTCCTTATCAAAATCCTCTGCCTGCCAGATGTCCTCTCCTTTTCGCATTGCGTCAATATAAGTTTCCAGATCCTTCTCATAATCACCAACGTCCGGCTGAAATCCAATCAGCGGCGATTCGATTACATCGTATGACTGGAAATATTTCTTTCGGTTCTCCGGTTTACCGGATTCTCCATCTGTATCTAACGGCGTTGCGGCGATCTGGTTTCCAAAGTCCATTTTCATGGAAGAAAACTTCGACCACAGATCCTGTGAATAACCACAGACCATACCATCCTTTACCTGATAGTTTCCCTTCTGCACGCCATACAGCATCAGATCAGCAATCTTCCGATCAGTATATGCCAGCTCCAGAAACTTTTCCGCCTGCTCCTTACAGTTTGATCCGGCTGCCACACCGGTGGACAGATTCACTTTCGAAAATACCGTCTGTTTCGGTCGGACTACTTCACATGAATTTTTCCGAATCTCCTCACTGCATGGTCCATAGCCGATCGCCACCAGCCAATCCCCACTTTGCAGGGCACTCTGCACCCACACCATGGCATCATCCTCTGCCAGGCTGCTCACACAGTTGTCCTTTGACAACCAGCCCTTCTGATACCACGCATGGAATCTTTCATAGACAGAACGGATCTTTTTATTTTCATACCATAACTCCGGTTCCTTCGTCCGGTGATCCAGTGCCAGTCCCAGACAATAATCACTGTCCCCGAAACCGGCCAGGTTCCCATCCCCCAGACTATTTGATAAGACGACCGGATACTTTGCCTTCACATCTGCTCCGCTCACGATCTTTTCTGCCTTCTCCAGCGTATCCGCTTCTTGTAGATCCTGTTTTCCTTTCAACTTTTTGTTGTATGCAATATAAAGTTCCTCATAATCCAGCATGGAGCTTGGTACGGAATAGATCTCCCGGTTGACCTCCACCTGTTTCCACTCCGTCTCACTGAACTGGCTTTTAAGTTTCTTCCCATCATTATCAAGAAAACCAGACAGTGGCTCATAGTATCCGGACTTTAATGCATCTGCCGAACTATTGTTATAAACCATTGTTTTAGGTACCTGCAGGATGTCAACCTGTGGATACATCTGCGCTATCCTATCCGGATCATTTTCCGAAATACCGGTAAATTCCACTTTAAAATCATACCCTTTTTTCTTTAGATAACGGTTGATCTCGTTCACCGCCTCCTCCGATGGAAACTGGCTGTCATTGACACCCCAGATTACCGTATCCCCCGGATCATTATTTTCTTTATCCTGCGTTTCCTGCGTTTTCTTTTCTTCTGATTTTTCAGGAAACTGATAGGTTCCTTTTTCCAGTTCTTTCACCGGAATGGCAAATGGTTCATAATCATCATCCGACCAGTATATCATCACATAGATATAATCCCTGGTGGAATACTCCGGAATAATCGTAGCCTTTGGTTTTGCCAGACATTCCACTTTCCCTGTTTTTCGGTCATAACGATACCAGTCCAGAATATCCCTCTTTTTATCATACACCGTATAAAACACACTGCAGTCCGTCACTGCTGCTCCTCTGTATCCGCTGTCATATTCCTTTTCTCCATTTTCCGGTGAATTATAAATAATTATACTGTTTCCATCACCGCCTCTGAATTTTTTTGCCATAAAATTTCCATAATAATCCTGTTCCATATACCAGTTTCCTGAAAATTTAAAATCATGACCGCCATCATGGGATTCTGATGTTTCTGTTTCGCCATCGGAAAGACGGATATCCACCTGCATGAGATGTAGATTTTTTTTCATGTAGTTCATCTGTCGTTTTTCCGGCAATTTACTGAACTTTTTCCCATCAAATTTTTTATCATAACATAAACAATATAACGATACATCTTCACTTCCAAGACTCATCAAAGAAATATTCGGACTGGCATATTTTCCGAATGCATTATCCTTCTCATCCCGGGTAAGATAGACCCGCTGAAAGCTCCAGTCGTTCATATTGATAATATAAATCCCGACTTTTGTGCGAAAATCGTCATACTCTACAATTTTGCCTCTTTTGTCATAATATCCAATCTCCTCAAATGAAACTACCATGTACGCACCATTACACTGCACCCTATAAATTGATATACGGGTATTCACCTTATCATCAATTTCTGCCACCTTTTTCTGATTTCCGCCGGTAAGATTCTGCTGCCAGATCTCCCATGGTTTATTTCCACTTACAGGATCCCTAGGTATGTAATACAATTTATTTCCATACGGAATAAAAGACTCTACGTTATTAAAATCAGCCTCACAATTCGTTTTCTCCATTGATCCTTCCGGTTTTCCGGCTTCGTGCTCACAATTGGATTTTGTACATACAATGGATCTTTCCCCTGTTTCCGCATCCATATAATACAGAAATTCTTTTGGGGATTTATAATACATTCCACAACTTCCATACGCATTTATCATATCTGCTGATGATATTCCGTCAAAAACTACATCCTGCTTTTTCTTTTGACTCGACTTTTCTGACAGATTTTGCACCACAATACTTCCTAAAAAAAATGTCAGACATAAAATCCCAGCTAGTATTATAATTATCTTTACTTTTAACCCCTTTTCCATCAAATCCCCCCAATATAAATAAATTCAATATAAGATAACACAGAGAAGGGGCGTCCCCCTTCTCCCATCATAAAATATATGTGTTATTTTCTGGTTCCTACCAGTTGGATCGACATACATTTGGTGTAACACTTGCAATCATCGCAACAAATGCACATAACTTAATCACTAAATTTCTCATCTGTTTTTATCTCCTTATTTTTTTCTTTTGATGCATTATAAATATTGTATCATGAACTGTATTTTCAAAACCAAAATATGGGATGAACGGTAAAAATTCAGGGACGAATAGCAAAACTTTTTCATATTATGCATTTCGTCCTACGTTTTTTACCATTCATCCCATTTTATCGTTAAGAATCCTTAATCATTGATAGAAACTGCTTTCGTGTATTTCCCCATTTTCTCCCAGAATCGAAGTAATACGTTTTCTTAATTCATCTTCCTCCCCCTTTTGGCTCTTAACCACAACTCTGGTCGGGAATTCCTTTTTGACATTTGGAACCAGCTCAAAAAACCGATCAAAAGGAACACTCAGCCGGACAGACATTACGTTTTCATCCGCAAACCATTCCACATCCATTGTCCGATTCTCTAACACCGCCTCATATTTGGTCGTTTTCTTCACGGGCTCCAGCTGCCAGTCTATTGTCAGATCCAGCTTATCCCCTTTTTCAAAATCTGTCACCGATCCCCCTCTGTAGCTTCCCTCACTTAAATTTTGAGAAACACAGGTCTGGGAAAGAACCGTCTCCTGACAGGACGGATATGTATATAACGTAAACGGTACCTCATAATATCCGTCCTTTTTCATCTGCTTATACAATTCGGGGCTGTGATTCCGTAAATACTGCACATACTGAGGATTCAATCTTTCTTCCGCAGCTTTTACTTTGCCATTGTTACATAAATATATTTCCTGTGATTTTTCAACCTCCGGCAACTCTGCAATCTCTTTCCGAAATTTACTGCACTCTTCCCCTGAAAGCTTTGTGTCATTCAGCCATACATAAAATGTCCGCTTCACTCCCTTTGTATAATGCCTCTTATTTGCCTTTAAGAAATTTCCCGTTCCTGTTTTTGACGCTTCCGGTTCAGAAGTTTCTTCGACATTATCCACAGCTTTTTGATCCTGCTGTGAATCGTCCTTTGATGCCTGCTGGCTGGAAACATCTTTATTATTTTCCTTATAAGACAATTTCTGATCACAGCCACAAAGCACTCCCGTCAGACAAAATACCATAGACAACGCCAATATTTTTTTTATATTTTTCATCATACACAACACTCCTCTCCGATGAATTTCATCACTACAATTTCCACTGGAATTTTATATTTTATTCTTTTCTAAGAACATCGAGCATGCCTTTCTTCAACTGGGATTCCATGCTGCAAATACCTGTCACAAACGCCGCCACAAGAATACAGCCGCTGATCATCAGTTGCAAAATAACCGGGTACTGCAGATTCTGTAATTGGATATTTACTAATTTATCCAAAATTCCCGGCAAAAGAAAAAACAGGTACAGCCCCGAACCGATCAGCCCCAATAGGGTATAACCAATACATTGCCCCAATATGATAAGATATAATCTCCCTCTCCACATTCCCAATGTCTGCAATACTGCGTAGTCCTTTTTTTGCATCTGAGCATCCATCACAAAAGTATTTGCCATGTTTATGAAGCTGATCATTATCATAATGACCAATGCCCCGAACAGAATTTTTTCCAGCATGTTTGTTGTATCCTGCATGGCCAGATATTCGGTTGCCTGGTCTCCCACCGTCACCGGCAGGTCATCCTGATGCTCAATGAGCCACGCCCGTGTTTCCTGCTCTTTTCCCTTTTCTACATTAAAATAAATCAACGTATAAAGTGGTGCATATTTTTGTAAATACACTTTTTCCGGCACAAAAAGCATTGGCATCGTAACGCCCTCGTCGTTATCCGCATCCTTTAATATTCCTCTCTGGGCAATGTCCGTTTTTTCGCCTTTGTTGTTGATAAAACTTGCCGGCATTTTGGAAAACACGTTTCCGCTGACTTTTTTACCGTTCACATCTGCCTGTCGGTAATCACATAATATTCCCTGTTCTTTTTCCACCAATTCTGCATAATCCGGCAGTTTCCCTTCGGTTGGCGAAAAATATTTCCGGTAGAATTCTTGGCTCATGCTGCAAACCTCCACCTTCATTTCGTCCTCACCAAACCAGTATGTACAGCTTTCTTTCATTTTTGTATTGAGGTTTATCCCATCATTTTTAAAATTTTCTATGGAATCATAAATCATATCATTCCACGAAACATACGGTATTTGTTTCAATAACGATCCGGCATCCACCTGATCATCTCCGACTAACGTAAATTCACTCCGATAACTTTCCTTTTGGTCGCGGATCCTTTGCCCGATCACCTGAAAACAGATCATATATGTCATTGCAAATATCCCGACTAATGCCAATGAAACCATAATAGAAACCGTACGAACTCTGTGATTTTTCAACATATGCCCGGCAATTTTCCATTCCTGCCATCCCTTAATCTTATCGTACCAATTCCATCGTAATACCGCCGACCGGCTTTGTACTGCTTCTCCCTTCAGCATGTCCATAACACCGCTTCGAAGAGACACCAGAACCGGAAGGATCGTGGATAAAAGCAAAACACCATATACAATTCCTATAGTCCATATCCATTCTTTTGGTTGAAATACCACAGTAAAATTTTTCAACTGATTTATCCGAACCGTCTGTGCGAAATAAACAATCCACCGTTTCCCCGCCTCCGAAAGCAGCAGGGCGATCAGGCAGGATGGGATAAAGAACATCGTACTTTTGACCAGATAATACACCATAAAAATCTTCGGCGAGAATCCGCACACCCGCAAAAACCCGTTTTCCTTTTTGGTCATATCCAGCTCAATAAAGATCGCACTCATTAACATCATGGCTGCGATCAGGGTGACTACCAAAGGAATGACAACAACCAGCCGCTTTGCCAGAATGACCCCCTCCGCCGTGGATTCCCCGTTCAATGCATCCAGATAATAATTGTTTAATTCCACGGTGTAATTTCCCGTATAAGCCAGCCCGTGCTTTTTCATATACTGCGTATCATAAACCTGCGTTTTATAATCATATCCCAGTCCACTGACCCACTTATAAATGCTTTTTCTCGTATGATCAGTCAGTGTTACATACGCTTCCTTCGGGTTTTCAATGCTCTTTTGCCAGCCCGCAATGTAACATGCACCCCCTTTTTTTCCTGCAACCATGGAATCAATCACGCCAACCACACGGAATGTCTTTTTGGAATCTTGGAATGCAATCGTAATTTCATCGGAAATTCTTTTTTGGGAAAATCCCTGATAAAATAATACGCCATCTCTTTTCATATTGGAGGATACTACTACCTCGTCCTCTCGAACGGGCAACCGTCCACATAAAAGCTTCTTTTCACTTAATTCATATGCCTCCGGATCCATGACATACCATTTAAATTTTTGATCTTTCTCAACCGAAGAAATATCGCTGTTTTCAATCCCAACCTTTTGCGGCTTTGACATAAAACCTATTTTATCAATTTGGGAAGCATTTCCAAAAGCAGGCTCCACATCCTTTAACAGATCCACAAAATGAACATGATAACTGCCGTTACTCTCCTTTGCATCCTGAATTGTCATATTGATATATATATCAAACAGACAAAATACCTGCAAAATAAGGAACATTGCTAAAACAAGTACAACAATAATGGGCACATTTTTCTTATTTTTGTACCGAATCTGCTCCCAGACCATTTTCATTAAAAATTTTTTCATCTTATTCCCCTTCAAATCTCCCATCTTTCATGCAATAACATTCAGAACACATCGAAGCAATTTCCCGGTCATGAGTTACCAACAGCAAACTGCTTCCATTTTTCCTGCTATAACGCAGCAACAATTTCATCACATCAATAGCAGTTTCCGAGTCCAGATTGCCCGTTGGTTCATCTGCCAGAATAATTCTCGGTTGATGAACGATCGCCCGTGCGATGGAAACTCTCTGCTGTTGTCCCCCCGATAACTCCCAAGGATATTTTGATAATTTGTCCGGAATTTCCAGTTGTTCTGCCAGTTCGACAATCTTATTCTTTTGAAAAGATATGTGATTCAGATGCAGCGGCAGACAAATATTGTCATAGACACTCAGGGAAGGGATCAAATAGAAAAACTGAAATACAAAACCAAGCTTTTCTCTACGGTATTTTGCTCTCTTTGATTCCTTTACCGGAAGCTCCTCTCCATCTATTCTGACAACTCCCTCGCTTGGCATATCCATTCCTCCGAGAATATTCAACAATGTTGATTTTCCGCTTCCTGATTTTCCCACAATTGCAATCTGGTCACCATCCTCAATCTTCATGGAAATGTTCTTTAATGCCTTTACGCTGTTTTCCCCCATTCCATATGTTTTAGAGACATTAATTAATTCAATCATTTTTTATTCACATCCCTTTCACTTTATCTATTTTTCTAAACTTTTCTTTTAACTTCCTAAAATATTCTCTCATTTTCTTAATTTTTCTTCCGATACATTATAAAGATGTTACCACAAGGTATATTATTACGAACAAAACCCGGGACGAAATGTCAAATTTTAAGGATGAATGGTACAAGTTGTATTGGCATGACATTTTGCGTTATAATCATCCTGATAAACCAAATAATGGGAATGATAAAAAATTCCTCATACAAGAAAGGATAGACAAATGCTTCATTTAAACATCGGTATCTGCGATGATGATAAATTATATATAAAAGAGATCACCAAATTGCTAGATTGCTATATGATCCAGTATGATATTGATATTTCCTATGATACTTTTACCTCTCCTTTGGTGCTTTTGAACCGGATTTCCACAACACCCGGCTGTTATGATATCCTATTTCTCGATGTGGAAATGGCAGAAATGAATGGTCTAGAGCTTTCCGAAAAAATCCGCTCCATCCGCCACAATATATATACGGTTTTTATAAGCAATTATCCAAAATATATGCAGGACAGTTTCCGGGTTCATCCATTTTATTATCTGGTGAAACCCCTTTCTGCCGAAACCTTTACCAATATTATGAATGACATTTTATCGGCTATCCAATCAGAACATAAGCTTGTCACTCTGCTGCAGACAGACCGCTCCGAAGAAACAGTTAATCTTAGTGATATTCTTTGTATTGAGGTTGCCGATGGCAAAAAAGAACTGCTGGATTTTCACCTTTTTGACCATATCCTTCATGGGAAAGGAAAAATATCCGACTGGCAGGAAAAACTGGCATCATATGATTTTTTCCCATGCCATCGAAAATATCTGGTCAACCTCGCACATATTCATTATTTTGAAAAGAATCAAGTAATACTGGATAACGGTTTTTCAATTCCTATCAGCCGCGGAAATGAAAAAATACTAAAAGATCGATATAACAATAACATTGTTCGACTGAAAAAATTATGAAATGGAGATTATTTTTATGCTGCAATTACTGATCCATATTTTTACCTATGGTTTTGATCTGTTTATTCTGCTTAAATTTCTTCAGAATATCCTTAAAAACCGCCGGGAAAGTATTCCTGTCATTTTCTTTTATGGTACAGGCGTTTTAATGGAGATTATTTTATTTTTAAACGAGTATCTGATGGTTTTTGTACCGGACAGACCTGCCAAATACATTACAAATATTGTGAGCTTTCTGACGACCTTTTTGCTGACATTATTTTTCTCCTCCAGCCTGATCTCAAAGATATTTACGACACTTTCCTTTCAGCTTCTGGTAGTGGTCGGAGAATATATTTTTACTATGCTTATGTATCTGGTACAGCCGGAAATCTTTCAGCATGTCACACCGGCACTCAATACTCCTATGAACCTTGGTTCAAAGGTTATTTTATTCTTTTTGACATTGATCGTCTCCATGATATTCGGAAAAAGCTTTCGCGATATCCATAAAGGATACCAGCTGCTTATTTTTACGACCCCTGCTGCGTCTATAATTATTATGCTTTTTACCCCTCTGGTAAATATTGTAAACGGAAATGACCATGCCTTTTACCTTAGTATTTACATCTGTCTTTCAGCCCTGAATGTAGTAAATTATATCCTGCTCAATTACACCTACCGTCAGACGACAGAACTCTTTCGGCTCCGTCATATGGAGCAGCTGGCCGATTATCAGCAGGAAAAATATATGCAGTTAAGCAGTGCCTATAAATCAAACCGAAGCCTGATCCACGACACCAAAAAACATTATTTTATCATTGAAAAATATCTGGAAAATAAAGAATATGACAAGCTCGCGGCTTATCTGGAAATTTCTATAAATGATCTGGAAAACACATATGCCGAGATCAATACCGGCAATCTTGTCATTGATTCTTTTATTAGCAGTTACAAAAATATCTGCCATGAGAATCAGATTGCTTTTTATGAAGAATTAAGTATTGATCTAAACCGCATCCCTATCAACAATTATGATCTGTGCATTGTTCTTGGAAATCTACTGGACAATGCTGTAAACGCCTGCCGCCAGAATACCTGTGAAAAAAATCAGATCAAGCTTATCATCACAAGCAACAGCAATGATATGTTTTATATTCACATTCAAAATACTTACAACCATTCTATTTCACAAAAAAGGCCGTTTACAGACGACGATTTTTCTGTTCCTTCGGAGCATGGATACGGTCTGAAAAATATTGAAAAAATTGCAGACGAAAACCATGCCGTCTGCAATATCACGCAAGAAGAGTTCTTTGCTGTTGACCTTGTTTTTCCTGTGATCGATGAGCGTCAGAGAGTAATGATAAAACGGTGATCACGATTCCTCCTCAAATATTCTTTTCAAATTCTCTGTAATATTTTGCACCCCAATATCACTGGCAGTAATCACCTTGGTTTCTGCTCCGTCCACTGTACCTGCTGCCGTTCCATCCGCTTCCATTTCGATTTTATACTTTGCCCCACTCACCTCCATCTGTATTTCATTTTTCTTCATCTGGCCATTTTTCACTTTGATATCCCCTGCATTTTCAATTCCTTTAATATCAAAAATATCGTACATAACATCAAGTTTTTTAGAAACAGCCACTTTTTTATCTGCGTCTACAACATATACGCACATTCTCTGAATTCCGGAACCCTCCATGGTTACAAAAGCTGCCTCACATTTTCCATCCCCATCAATATCACCATACATCGCATCTCCATAAACATCTTGCATCAACAGTCCGTCTTTCTTATGGAAAATCTTATAATCGCATACCGCCTGCCCTTTATCATCAGACTGATTTTTTACCATTTCGACCTGATAACCTGTGTCATTAGAAAACGGATCATCCACTTTGTGATCCGAACACCCGCAAAGCATTAGAACCATTATTACAGATTCCATCAAAACCCTTTTCGCATACAACTTTTTTCTACCATCAAATTTTTTCATATACATTACCCCTTGCTTTCCGGACTCAATAAATAATAGTAAAAGCATCATAAGTCTATTGTTATCAACCCATTTTAGCTTTATAACTCAAACTTAGCACACGAAAAAACTTAATCCGCCCATAATGTTTCTTATGTTTCAAGGTGTTGAATATGATTTTTGCCTTTTAAGAACTTGAATACCCGGGACTGTGGTCTGGAAATTGTCTTGTCACTTACGGCTTGCGAAAAGTCTAATTGCTTTGCTGTTTCGATGTTCGATGAACGCACCTTCCCGTACTTGCCTTAGGGTGGGATTCAGATGTTTCGAGAGGCAAAAATCATATTGTAATCTTTGCCACATAAGAAACATTATGGGCGCAAGCAATTTTCAGGTGTGCGTAGTTTGAGTTTATAATAATAAACCTGGACTGTCAAGAAGACAACAAATCAAATCTTGTCATTTTATGCCATTTACGCTATGATAGAAGAGTGTGGCAGGCTATGCCTACGCCGCATTGACACAGTATGATTTTCAAAACCAAGTAATCACAACAAAAAGAAAAGAGGACAAAAAGATGGATAAGGTTATTTTAGCCTACTCAGGCGGACTTGACACAACTGCAGTTATTCCATGGTTAAAGGAAACATACGGCTATGAGGTTGTATGCTGCTGTATCGACTGTGGACAGGGCGAGGAGCTCGATGGATTAGAGGAGCGTGCAAAGCTCTCCGGTGCTTCTAAGCTTTACATTGAGGACGTTGTTGATGATCTTTGCGAAAACTACATTATGCCTTGTGTACAGGCTGGTGCCGTTTACGAACATAAATATCTCATGGGAACTGCTATGGCAAGACCTACGATTGCTGCAAAGCTGGTAGAGATTGCCCGTAAGGAAAATGCCGTTGCAATCTGCCACGGTGCAACCGGTAAGGGTAACGACCAGATTCGTTTTGAGCTCGGGATCAAAGCATTAGCTCCGGATATCAAGGTTATCGCTCCATGGCGTGACGACAGATGGGGGATGGATTCCCGTGAGGCAGAGATTGAGTATTGTAAGGCACACGGCATTGATCTTCCGTTCGGAACTGATCAGTCTTACAGCCGTGATAGAAATATCTGGCATATCAGCCATGAGGGACTGGAGCTTGAGGACCCTGCTCAGGCACCAAATTACGATCATATGCTTGTTCTCGGTGTTACACCGGAGAAGGCACCGGATGAGGATGTAGAGCTTTCTATTTCTTTTGAAAAGGGTGTTCCTACTGCTCTGAACGGCAAGAAAATGAAAGTTGCTGATATTATCCGTGAACTGAATACCATCGGTGGAAAGCACGGCATCGGTATTGTCGATATCGTTGAGAACCGTGTCGTTGGTATGAAGAGCCGTGGTGTATATGAGACTCCGGGTGGAACAATCCTGATGGAGGCACATCAGCAGTTAGAGGAGCTTGTTCTTGACCGTGACACCATCGCATTGAAGTTAGAGCTCGGCAGCAAGCTTGCAAGCATTGTATACGAAGGTAAATGGTTCACACCGGTTCGTGAAGCCATCTCCGCATTCGTTGATGTAACACAGCAGTATGTAACCGGTGAAGTAAAGCTTCGTCTCTACAAGGGCAATATCATTAAGAACGGAACAACTTCTCCATATTCTCTGTACAGTGAGTCATTGGCATCCTTTACCACAGGTGATATGTATGACCACCATGACGCAGAGGGCTTCATCACATTATGGGGTCTCCCACTGAAGGTTCGTGCCATGAGAATGAACGAGCTCAAGAAAGATAAGACAAAATAATCTGATACATCGTTTCGCAAACAACTCGTTTAACCGCACAGGATGTGGATTCGAGTAATCATTCGTAAAATAAAACAGCCCGGATTTGATTTCAAATAACTCCCCTTGGAGTGAGATCAAATTCAGGCTGGTTTTTATTTTAGTAGCTTATTTATTTCAGTAACTCCCGGATCATTTCCGCCGTATAAGTAACGCATACCATCTTCTCCGCCTCGATGCGGTACAGCGCATTTGCGGCAATATGCTCTGCTGCCTGCTCGATATCACGAATACCTGATGTATCCTTAAAAATATCCATGATCGCATCCAGCGCTTCCTCGGTGATTACAATCTCCTCGCTTCGCAGACCAATTCTCTTTAATACCTTTGGCATCGCAAATCTGGTAAAGATCACTCTCTTTTCTTCCAGACTGTAATCCGGCAGTTCGATCACGGCAAAACGCGACATAAGTGGTGCACTGATGGCCGCCTTGTCATTCGCCGTAGCAATCGGATAAACCCCGGTAGTCGGAATATTACATTCTACATAATTATCGGTAAATCCAAGATTATCCAAAAGCGTCAGCAATACATCCGCCGGATTTCCATTTCCTTTTCCGGCAGAAGCCTTGTCCAGCTCGTTGATAATGAACAGCAGATTAGAGCTCTCTGCGTTGGCAAACGCCTCCATGATCAGACCGGGCTTTGCATTGGCATAAATCCGGGAGCTTCCGGTAAGCTGCTCCGGATCATTGATGGAACTCATTTCCAGAGTTGTCCACGACATTTTCAAAATCTTTGCAACGGCATAAGCAATCTGTGACTTTCCGGTACCTGCCGGTCCGATCAAAAGAATACCATATGCCGGCAGGGTATGGGTACGATTGATCTGAATGATCGTCTCTATAATACGCTGCTTTACATTGTCCAGTCCGTACAGCTCCTCGTCCAAAATTTTTCTGGCCTCCACCGGATCGATCGGCTGGAAATCTGTATTCTTCCACTGAATATTTAACATAATAGAAAGCGCACGCTGTGCATGACGACGCTCCTCCGGCGTCACCTCTGTAGATTTCGCTACCGCAAGATTACGTCTCGCCCACAAACGGATATTGTCCGGAAGGGTACTTCCCGCACACATCAGATAATCCGTAATACTCTGAATACTGGTAAGCTTCATATCGTCGGAGTCTTCAATCTCATCAAAATCGACGACTTCCTTCGAAGGTGCATCACTCTGCAGCAACCGCTCGATCATAAACTGCAAAAATCCATTTTCTCCGGAAAGCTTCGTTCCTCTCATAGCCACACCGGTCTCAAATATCTTGTAAACTGCATATCCCTGATCTGTACTGGCACCGGACAGCTTAACCATAATATGGTTTTCTCCAAGCCACTTCACCAGCTTCTCAAAACGTGCATCGATCTGTAAAATATCATGAGACATCTTTTCCTCATCACATGTAAATGCCGTCCCCTTTGTGGGTGCTGTAAACATACCGGAGGAATGATGCATAAGCTTCTTTTCCTCATCCTTCAACAGCATGACCGGATGTGACACATCCGGCACTCTTTCATTGGAATAAACTAATTCGTATGTCTTCTCTGCTTTGACTGCATCCTTCTTCTCCTGATTAAAATCAAAAACTGGCATCTTGTAACCTCACATTCCTGTCTATTATAATTTCATGTATCTAAAAATCGTTTATCTGCTATGTCAGCATACTCATAAAGCCTTTTTAACAAATTGTCGTTATCGGTATATTCGGGAATAACTATACATTGTTCAAAACCTTTATATGTACTAACACTTAGAAAGTATATCATATATTCACATCACATGAAATAATGATTTTTGAATCCTTCCTTGTCCACTCTTACACCTTCATCACCTGTGGAATATTTATGGTACACCTGGTTCCTTTTCCTACCTCGCTCTCAATCCTCAGGCAGTATTCCTCCCCATAATAGAGCTGGACTCTCTGGTTCACATTCCGGACACCATACCCCTTTGTCTTAAATTCCAATATCGACGACAAAAGCTCCGGTTCGATTCCCACACCATTATCCTCCACCGTCAGATAAATATTGTGGTCATCTTTACGTCCTATTATTTTAATATATCCTCTGCCTTCCTCCTTCAGATCAATTCCATGATCAATGGCATTTTCCACCAAAGGCTGCAGCAGCAGATTTAATGTCTGATATGGCAGGATCTCCTCATCAATATCCATGATCACATCAAAATCATTATCATGCATACACAGCTGAATCTCCAGATAGGACTTCATATTTTCAATTTCCTTCTCAATGGTCAGCACATTTTTGCCCCGGTTCAAAGAGGTCCGGTAAAAAGAGGATAACGCCAGCGTGATCTTGCTGATATCCTGCTGCCCTGCCTCCAGAGCCTTCCAGTTGATCAACGAAAGAGAATTATAAAGAAAGTGTGGATTGATCTGCGCCTGAAGTGCTGTCATTTCTGACTTTCTCTGAGTCAGCTTACTTTCATATACTTCATGGATCAACCGGTTGATCTCCCCCAGCATGCTTCCGAAACCACGGATCAGGCTTCCCACCTCATCCTTCGCATCACTGGTAACCGTAAGCTCCATATTACCTTCCTCTACCGCCTGCATATTATCCCGCAGCCGCTCAATATCCCGCACCACGAACCTTGAAAATGCTTTTGAAGCAACAACTGACGTTACGATACAGATGGCAATGATCCCAAAGATCAGCACAACCAGCGTCTGCACTTCCCTCGCCATCATTTTCTGTGGCTGATATGCGATCACCTGCCAGTCATCTACCCCGGCATCTGCAGACACGATCAGATAATTACTCCTCTTTCCCTTTGCCTGATCTGCCATTTTTTCTTTTAATTTTTTTAATGATAACCTGCTTTTATCTACTATCCCATTTTTGGTACTTTGATCTCTTCTGTCTTTTTTTGTGGCAGCCTTATTTTGATCAAAAGTGTCCTTCTCAAACAGTACATTGCCGGCTTTATCTATGACATATAGCCCATAACCGTCTCTGGAAATATCATCAAACCCCGAAAATAAGGTATCGTAATTCACATCCAGATATAAAATACCTTTTTGTTTATTCTGCTCCATAATTGGCATGGTTCTCGCAGAAAAAGACGTTTTTTCTTTTCCATCAATGATCCATTTTACTTTCTGATTTACGGAATCCTTATATTCTCTGTACCATTTTTCGCCCTCAATGTTATGAAGTGAATCTACCGTTGTATCATGCTTTACGATATCCTCATCCAGATATATGGTGATCTGGTTGATATTGGGGTTGAAGTACTTCAGAGAAGAAAGCACCGGATCCACCGTCGCCGTATACTGCTCATACATAGAAAAAATATCATCATAATCACCGATCAGCACATCCGAGATCGGCTGGTTAAATGCAATATAATCCGACAGATTATTGTAGACCAATATCTGGGACTTCAACTGGGATGCCCCCTGTGACAGAGAATCCTCAATATTCCTCCGCTCTCTCTCCATCAGGGTTTTTCTCTCCTGTGACAACGCAAAGAGTCCCAAAAGCAGGATAGGTATCGTGCCAATGCAGATATATATGATCATTATTTTCTTTTGTATTTTGGCATTACCAAACCAGTTTTTAATCTTATTTTTCATCGCTATACTGTTCCACCATTTCCTACATTCTCCTGCTTACTGATTCCGATACTTCTGCGGACTCACACCATAATACTCCCGGAAGCTCTGACAAAAATATGATACATTCGGATAACCCACCGCATAACTGATATTTACAATTTTATTGTGAGTCTCCTCCAGCATTTCCTTCGCCTTCTCCATGCGAAGTGCTTTAATAAATTTGCTGAGATTCTGTCCTGTCTCCTTTTTAAAAATATGACTGAGATAACTTGGAGCCAGAAAGACCTGATCTGCCAGCATATCCACACTCAGCTCCTCACCATAATGTGCATAAATATACTGCTTTACAGTCTCAATCTCCCGGTGTTCCATCTGTGGATTAATTGCAAAGCTCTGCTCCAAAAGTTTAATGCCTTCATTAATGATTTCCGTCACCTCCTGGAAATCATTGGTCCGGTATAACCGGTCAATATCCTGATTCAGACCACCGGACTTTTCCTTTGGCAGTATTTCATATACATCCTTCAATAAATTTGAAAAGATAAATTTCACATACATCTGGGAGAAATTCTTTTTCCCATGATACTTCTCGCACAGCCCTTCAAAATGACGACGCAGTCCTGCCATATCTTTCATTTTGATATCCTGTCGGATCTGCTTCATCAGAGCATCATCATCAATCTGGGAAAGATTTGCCTCTGTCTGCTGCTCTTCACTAAATACACGATCCTCCGGTACATAAAATTTATTTTCCATCAGAAGCTCCAGACGCTCCATTTCCTCAGCCAGCTTTACCGGCCGCTCAAACTCACGGCTGACCGCAATATAGCACTTCTCTGCATATTTCTCCTGAATGGCGTCCAGAAGCTTTTGTGCCATTTTCTTTCGGACCTCCACATCAATCTCCCGTTCTAACAAAATGATTCCCTGCTGTGGATTCATATTCAGATACAAAAACGGTTCTTTCATTTCCTCCCGGAGATTTTCCAGAAAATCCAGACCGGTTCTTCCAAAAAATTCCCTGTCAAATTCCAGCAGCATCATATTATGAAAGTCTTGTACATACTCCAGACTGTCCGTCCCCCCTAAGCTTGCCGCCAGATCCTGCGGAGCAGCACCATTCAGCAGAGACAACAATACATGCTCCCGGACAAAATTACGGTTCATTTCCTTGCGTTCGTCCTCCAGACGTTCTCCCTCAATTTCCTGCAGCACCTTCTCCATGGTATTGCGGAATTCCTCCGGATCCACAGGCTTTAAAATATAGCTGTCCACACCGGATTTCATCGCCTTTCTGGCATATTCAAACTCTCCATATCCGCTAAAGATCACCATTTTTGTCTGAGGATATTTTTTCATGACATTTTCTGCCAGCTCCAGCCCATCCATAAAAGGCATTTTAATATCCGTCAGCAAAATATCCGCGGGGCTCTCCTCCAGAGCCTCCAATGCTTTCACACCATTGACTGCCTCCCGGATCTCCGCCTCCATATGAAGCTGCTTCAGCAAAAATTTAATCCCGTTTCTCTCTATTTTTTCATCATCCACGATTAATATCTGAATCATATCCGACCTCATTTCTATAAGATATCATCTTTGACCACACGATTTGATATCTGTTATTTCCGTAACTCCTCCAAAAAATCACTACTGTTGATTCTCGCATGTTTTCTTAAATTTAGTTTACCACATCTGCCGGGGAAACCCAAATTTTTCTCTAAATTTTCATGACAATTTTACCTTCGAAATGCTGCTTCCAAAAATACTGTAAATTCTTCAAAAAACTCATCTTTTTCAATATGCCAAATAACTCCCTTCCGGTATTTCTACCGAAAGAGAGTGTGATTGTTTCTTTATCTTACATTATTTTTCAATAAATATCTTAGCATTTTATTTGCTCGTTCCTGTCTTCCAGATTTCCCGGTCATACTGCTCAATAGTCCGGTCAGATGAGAAAAATCCTGCTTTTGCAATATTTACCAGCATCTTTTCTGCCCACGCCATACGATCATTATAATCATGATATGCCTTTTCTCTCGTTGCAATATAATCCTCAAAATCAGGAAATGTCATAAACCAGTCCTTATTCAACAGCTCGTTGTACAGACGTGTCAGGTGTTCTTTATCTCCCACTGCCATCATTTCCTTGCCAACGATAAAGTCCACCACCTCCTTTAAAGCTGCATCCTTTTCATAATGATCTCTGGATACATAGCTGCCCTTAGCATACCGGTCAATCACTGTCTCGCTGTCCTCACCAAAGATATAAATATTATCCTTTCCTACCAGATCTGCAATCTCCACATTTGCTCCATCCATAGTTCCCAGCGTCAGTGCACCATTAAGCATAAACTTCATATTACCGGTACCGCTTGCCTCCTTGGAAGCCAGAGAAATCTGCTCGGAAATATCACACGCCGGAATCAGCTGCGCCGCCTTGCTGACATTATAATTCTCTACCATTACCACACGAAGATATGGATTCACCTGCTCATCCTTGTTGATCAGCTCCTGCAGACAGAGGATCAGATGAATGATATCCTTCGCGATCACATATGCCGGTGCTGCCTTTGCACCAAATATAACAGTAATCGGCTTCTCCGGAATAATACCACTCTTAATCTCCAGATACTTGTGAATGATATAAAGTGCATTAAGCTGCTGTCTCTTGTACTCGTGAAGACGTTTTACCTGAATATCATAAATGGAATTTTCATCAATCTCAACTCCCTGTGTCCGCAGAAGATATTCCTTCAACTTTTTTTTCTTCTCAGCCTTTACCTGCAACAGACTTTCCAGTACCTTCTGATCTCCCTGATACTGCAGCAATTTCTCCAGTTCTGTGGCATCCTTTTTAAATCCATTGCCGATCAGCCCCTCGATCCAGGAAGTCAGCTCCTCATTACAATGAAGCAGCCAGCGGCGGAAGGTAATACCATTTGTTTTATTATTAAACTTCTCCGGATAAATTTCATAAAATGGTTTCAGCTCACTGTTTTTCAAAATCTCCGTATGAAGATATGCCACACCATTTATACTATATCCATAGTGCATATCAATATGCGCCATATGTACTCTGTCCTCTTTATCAATAATTGCAACGGCTTCATCCGGATATTTTTTCTTTGCCTCATTATCCAGAATATGAATAATCGGAAGAAGCTGCGGTACGACCTTCTGTAGATAAGCAATCGGCCATTTTTCCAGTGCTTCCGCAAGAATGGTGTGGTTCGTATAAGCACAGGTCTTCGCTACAATCTCCATAGCCTCTTCAATACAGATGCCACGGATCAGAAGCAGACGGATCAGCTCCAGGATCACCATCGTCGGATGGGTGTCATTGATCTGGATTGCTGCATAATCCGGCAGATCATGAAGATTACATCCCCTTGCCTCACATTCCTCCAGAATGAGCTGTGCTCCGGCTGATACCATAAAATACTGCTGATAAATTCGCAGAAGCTGTCCCTTCTCGTCGCTGTCATCCGGGTACAGGAATAAGGTCAGATTATGTTCGATATCCTCCTTATCAAAGGAAATACCATCCTTTGTGATCTTCTCCTCCACACTGTCAATATCAAACAGATGAAGCTGATTAGTCCGGTTTTCATAACCGGTGACCGCAATATCGTACAGAGACGCCTTCACAACATGATCCCGAAACTCCACAGTATAGCTTTTGTCCCTCTTTGTCAGCCAGCTGTTTTTCTCAATCCAGGGATTTGGATATTCCTTCTGCAGATTCTGCTCAAATACCTGCTTAAAAAGTCCCAGGTGATAGTTGATACCAATGCCGTCTCCCGGAATCCCCAATGTCGCAATCGAGTCCAGAAAACACGCAGCCAGACGTCCCAGTCCACCATTTCCCAGCGATGGCTCCGGCTCGATCTCCTCAATCTCATAAATACTCTTTCCATTCTCCTCCAATTCCTTTTTCACCGTATCAAAAAGACCCAGATTGATCAGATTATTGGACAGTAGTTTTCCAATCAAAAATTCTGCGGAAATATAATAAACCTTCTTTTTTCCGGCATGGCTTTCCTTCTGTTTTGCCTGCTCCTTTACCAGCTCCAGCAAAGCAATATAAATTTCCTCATTGCTGCAGTCCTTTAAACTTTTCTGATAGTGGTCCTTTACAAATTTCTCAAGCATTTTTCTCCTCCTGATGATTTCAATTTTATATTTTTAAATTTTGATATATTAACGGTTATAAATATCTGCCATCTTCCCCAGAAGCTTAATTTCTTTCACGCCAAACTCACCCTTCTTCAATCTCCAGCGCCAGTTCTGCCCAATCGTCGAAGGCAGATTCATTCTTGCATTATTATCCTTCTTCAATATATCCTGCATTTGAAGAATCACGGTATCCGCGACACTTTGATAAGCAAGACGGATCACCGCATTTGCCAGTTTTTTCTTGAATCCTCCGCAAGATCTATCACTTATATTCTCTTTGTTTTCAACAAAATCTGTGTCTATTAGTTTATTCTGATATTTCTTATTTTCTACTATATCGAAATCCTTTCCATCGTTTGTAATCTTTGATTCTTCTAAAAATTTCTCATTTTCTACTGTATCGAAAACTTTATTATTCTGTATTTCCTCTTCTTTATAAAGTCCTGTATAATCCAGCAGATACTGATACCCCTCTTCCGGCAGCGAATCAAAATATCCAAGCAGTGTTTCATTATCATGAGTTCCGCTGTACACCACACAATTTTTCTCATAATTATGTGGCAGATATTCATTCTCTCTTTTTCCATCAAATGCAAATTCCAGAATTTTCATTCCCGGATATCCACTTTTTTTCAAAAGCTGCCTGACGCCCGGTACAACCACCCCCAGATCTTCTGCGATCACCTTTGCATCCCCAATCGCTTCATCAATTGCTTTGATCAGCTTTTCTCCGGGTCCCTTTCGAAATGCTCCATCTACCGGTATTCCTTCTGCAGGGATAGCATAATATCTTACAATCCCAATAAAATGATCAATTCGCACAACATCATACATACTGCCTGCCGCTTTAATACGCTTTTTCCACCAGCTAAAATGATCCTTTTCCATGATATCCCAATCATAAATCGGATTTCCCCATTTCTGTCCATAATCTGAAAACGCATCTGGCGGACATCCTGCCACATCAATGGGATGAAGCGTCTCGTCCAGTTGATACTGTCCCGGATTTGCCCACACATCAGCACTATCCAATGCCACATAAATCGGAATATCTCCAATAATCTGTATTTCCTTTTGATTTGCATATTTCTTTAACGCATTCCATTGCTCAAAAAACTTATATTGTACGAAGCACCAGAATTCCATTTTTTCTTTCAATAACTGACGATAATATTCCAAGGCCGTTTCTTTACGACAACGGATGTCTTCATTCCAGGACAGCCATTCAACCCCCTCAAAATAATCCTTACAGGACATAAAGAGACTATAGTCCTCCAGCCATTCCTGATTTTTATGAACATAATCCTGATAATCAGACGAAGACTTTTCCTGCCACCGCAAAAATGCCTTTTTCAGAATTCCAAACCGATTCACATACATTTTCTGATAATCCACATCATAAACCAGCCCGCCCCAGTCTATTTTCTGAATTTCTTCCTTTTCCAATAATCCTTCCTCCTGCAGCAGATCCAGATCTATAAAATATGGATTTCCTGCGAAAGTAGAAAATGACTGATAAGGACTATCCCCAAAGCTTGTTGGTCCCACCGGAAGCACCTGCCAGTATTTCTGTCCGGCTTCTTCCAATTGATCTACAAAATGATACGCTTCTTTTCCCAATGATCCGATACCATATGGCGACGGCAGACTACTGATTGGCAGCAAAATTCCTGCGCCCCTCTCCAGCCGTTTTGACTTCTGCTCCATGCTCATCACACGTTTCCTCCATCTTTTCCATTTGCAGCGGCCTCGTTTCATTCTCCGCTGATAATATGCTATCAGCTATTTGTCAAATATTCTATATACCATTTCTTAGATTGATATCAATTTTTACAGAATTAAAACACATTGAATTTTATATCCTTAAATTAGAATTAATCAAAATCGAAATTTTTTTAATTACTATTTTACTAAATTTTTCAAGACAGAGTTTAAATTATCAAACCTTTTATATTTTTAACCATATCAGAATTCGTAAAACAAAAAAAGTCCATAGCTTATAACTATGAACTCGATTTTAATGAGACACGGGGGATTCGAACCCCCGACAACTTGATTAAAAGTCAAGTGCTCTAC
>OLWA01001338.1_pt1 | contig 25764 bp, 15 predicted proteins | sample 1673251 | NCBI WGS metagenome assembly OLWA01 (sample SAMEA3178937, study PRJEB25190) | human gut metagenome | biome: human gut; feature: human-associated habitat; material: faeces | place: Austria | collected 2013 | reverse complement strand
CGATCTGGCGCAGGCCGGCCTGCGCCCAGAGGGACTCCCTGTCGTAGAGCAGGCGGACCCGGCGGACGCCGTCACGCTCTTCGGCGCGTACGCGGACCCGGCTGCCGTGGCGGAGCAGGCACTCGGTGACGTAATCGGGCATTTCGGGCCGCTCCAGTTCGATTTCGATCAGCCGTTCCTGCTGCAAGGCCCACAGTTTGCCCGCCCCGGCGGCGTGGGCCACCACCTGAAGGTCGTATTCGGTCCCCGGTTCGAGACTGTCCGGAACGGTGTCGCAGTCCGTGGTGAAACACTCCAGCACAGCCTCCGACGGAGAGAAACGCGAGACGAACGCCTCGACCGTTTCGCCCGCCTCGGGCCGGCGGGCGGTGTAGGGTTTCAGAATGCCGAAAACCCGGTCGTAGCCGATCCGGATTTCGTCCTCCCGCACGTCGCACACCTGCACCCGGATGCGCTTCCCTTCGGCAATGCCGGAGAGGGAGTCCCAGGGGTTGACCGGCGGCTGCGCCAGCCGGAAAAAGGTCTTTCCGTCCGACCGTCCGACCCGTACGGCGATCCGCTCGCCGGGCGAGAAGGCGATGTTGCGGGCCATCGGGAAGGAGTAACTGCCGACGGGAAGGAACCCGAACACCTCGCCGGCCCGCCAGAGTATGATCCCGGACTGCCCGTCCTCGAAGAGCACCTCGGCGTCGAGCGTCAGACCCTCGTCGAGAGCCTGGATACGGTCGGCGATCAGACTTTTGAACTGGAATTTCGGATCGCCGTGCTCGAAAAAGCCGCAGACGCGCACCTCGGTCTCGAGCGAGTGTTCCCGGAGGTAGTTGTTCAGCGAGTAGGGCAGCTCCTGCGGGTGGAGGTGGAACGAGCAGGAGCGTTGGTCGATCGTGGTTCGGATCTCGGTCGTGGCCGGGATTTCCGTCGGGGTGATTTCGCAGCGGAGGATGTCGCCTTCCGCCAGCCCGTAATCGACCGTTTTGTCGAGCAGCTCGAACAGGAAATGGCGCTGCTTGTCGTTGCGTCTGATCATCTTCACCCGCAACGGCTGGTTCGGGAGGTAGATCCCGTTGCGGAAGCGTTCCACGCAGTTGGGGATCGAGTTCCTGTCGACGGTGTGGACCTCGCCGCGATAGCGTACGGAGAGTCCGTTGCGGGTGACGTTGTTGACATGGACCGTGACCGTGTCCCCGACATCGAGCGTCAGCGAGTCGAAGGCGACCGGGGCGTCGTCCGTTACGGGGTCGAACGTGTACCGGAGCCGGCCCGACTGCTCGTCGCGGGTTTTCGAAAGGAGCTTCGCCCGGATTTTCATGCCGCGGCGGTAGGCGGCGGCGATCTCGCCGCTGCGGAAACGCTCGTCGTAGTTCGGAAGCGACTTTTTGTGGATCAGTCCGTCGTTTCCGCCGAAGGAGACGAACAGGCCGAAATCGACCGCCCGGTTGACATAGACATCGAAACATTCGCCTTCCGCGGCCTCGACGGGAGCGGGACGCACCGGATTCAGGCAGACCGGTTCGTCGACATTGGTTTTCAGTCGGTTGAAATCCGTATAGTCCCAGCATTGCGCTTCGATCCGCTCGCCCGCCAGCAGCCGGAAGAGGTGCTCGCCCGTGCAGTTCTTCGGGTTGAGCGTGAAATGGCAGCTGTTGCCCGGGGCGTAAACCCGGAAGCGTCGGCCCGAAAGGGCGTGGGCGGTCAGTTCGCTTTGCAGCCGCTCCACGTCCGCCGCGGCCAGTCCGACTTCGAGTGTCGTATGTTCGCGGATCGAGGCGATGAGCTGGTCGAACGATTGCTGCACGGCCTGCTGCTGCGAGACCGCGTCGCGCCAGGGGGTTGCCCCGGCGGCGATCTCCACCTCGACGAAGGCTCCGTCGGCGTAGCGCGCCGCGTCCGCGTCGGAGACGGCGATCAGCTGGTCGAATCCGCAGTCGAGGTAGCGGCGGCCGCCGACGCTGCACACGCGCCCCAGCAATCGGTCGGCAGGGGCGGCGGTGCGGATGGGTTGCAGGGAATTCCTATTCTCCATGTGCGTTTTCGGTTGAAGGGGTTTGTGCCGGGTCGGGGGTCAGGTGGAGATACCACTTGCCCTTGGCGATGAAGAAGGAACACGGGGTTCCCTTTTCCCAGGCGGAAATGACCGACCACCGCTGGTTCGACGTGTCGTAGAGCGTGATGGTCACCTGCGACCGGGGAAGGCGCTTGTCGTCGGCCGCCACGGTGAGTTCGAACAGCGTCGTGCCGCTCGCGGCGTCCTGCCGGGTGACTTTGTCCACGACGCGGCCCCGGTAAGAGGGCGCTGCGCCCGCATACTGCACGTTGTCGGCCATCATCGTTTTGCCGGCGTTGCGCCGCCGCTTGTAGAGCAGGTTCTCCGTGGCGAAGAAGGTAACCCGGTCGCCGGGCTGGAGCGTCTCGTCGTCCCGCATCGGGTAGTAGTAGTCCTCCGTCTCGTTCTCCACGGAGATAAAGGCGTCGCGGCGTTCGTTGTAATAGACCACCACGCCCGTCTTGCACCCCATGCAGGGCTGCCGCGGAATGTCGCGCAGCAGGCGGATGCGGTGGTTCTTCTCGAAGAGGACATGGCTGTCGGCCTCGTAGCCGGGAGCCGAAAAACCTGCCTCCGTGTCGCAGGTGCAGGCCGTGGTCTTGTGCAGGGGCGAATAGACGGTCAGCCCCTGGGCGTTGTCCTGGGAGACGATGCGGCAGACGTCGAAAACCTGACCGCAGGTTTTCATCCGGCAGATTTGTTCGAAGAACTTTTCATTGTCGAGCAACAGGTAGGAACGGCTCTTGGCCACGAAAAATTCGATGATCTGTTCGTTTATGATCGTGACCGTATGGGCCATTTCGCTGCTGACGACGTCGCAGATGTCCGCGTGGTAGCGTTCGGGACGGCCGTATGCGATCAGCGGGAAGATCACCCCGAATCCCACCTGCTCGGGTTCCGTGCCGGACTCCCCGCGGCGGAAGAAATGGACGCTTCCCGTGTTGAGGATGCGCGGAACCACGCCCGTTTCGGTCTCCACGCCCAGACACAGGTACTCCACGCCGTCCAGTATTTCGGTGACCGGGTTGCGGGGGCGGCACATGATCTTGGTGTCGTCGAGCGAAAGCCACAGTTTGTCGATTCCGGTCAGCGGCCTGACGATCCGGATTCGGTTGCTGCCCGCCTTGTTGTAGCCCAGCGAGTGGATTTTGTACAGCGCCTTGTCGACCTTGGGAATGTCGATCGTGTTGACGACCGGCATCAGGATCTCCACCAGGAGCCGGTTTGCGGCGTAGTATGCCGCGGCGTCCGCCTCCGCGCCGCCCGGGAAATCGACGACCGCCAGCCGCCCGTAACCCGTCCGCCGAACCGCGTCGCCCGCCTGGTAAAGCTCCATCTGCGTCTGGCGTCCGCCGGACGACAGGGTGATCCGGGTCGCCTGCGACACCGTCCGGATGAAGCTGTCGCAGTCGATGGCCGCTTCTCCGGCGCACCACACGAGGAGCGTGCCCGTCCGTTCCCCGACGGTGAGGTTCCGGAAGCCGAACATGACGCCGGGGAACTCTTCGAAGCCGATTTCGCCCGATTCCGGAAAGCGCAGTTCGGCGCGCAGTTCAAGTTCGACGCACCACTGCACCGGCTGCGGCGTCTGCCGGATGCACAGGTGCGCCGTCGAGCCGGGGGCGCGCAGGTAAAGCCCTTTGGCGAGCGGCATGCCCGAGTCGGGCACGAGAAAGCGGGCTTCGCGGCCCTGCAAGTCGATTCCCGCACAGCAGACGTTGACCAGCATGGTGGAAGGGCCGCGCGATTCGCCGGTGAACGAGAGCTGCGCGGGCTGCATTTCGTGCTTCAGCGTGATGGCGAGCGAACCTTTGGCCGGAACGGCGGACTGCCCGTCGGCAAGCTCCAGCTCCAGAAGCGACAGTTTGGAATTCGGCTCGTAATACTCCGCCGATTCGAGGCGCAGGCTGAGTTTCCCGACCCGGAAATCGTCCTTCCCGGCGATGTAGCGGTCGCAGACCGACCGGTCGCGAATCCGGGCCACGAAATCCTCGTGGAATATGCGCAGGACGAACGTGGTGCGGTTCGAGAGGCAGAAGATATAGGGGATATGCTCGGTCGAACCGTCGGGGAGCGTATGGCGGAGCGTTCCCGACGGTTTCAGGTCCCATTTGACGGACGAGCGCAGGGTGAGTTCCGCGAAGCCCTGCTGCATCTTGCATCCCGCGACGAACCGGCAGGCGGCCGACTGGTTCCTGGTCCACAGGCGGACGGATGCGCCGGGGTAGCGGTCGGCGTTCATCAGCTTGTCGGTGATCACCAAGGCCTTGCGGCCGGCGTACCCGAAGAGGATGTAGGGGGTCTCCGGGGCTTTGAGCGGAGCCTGGGTGATCGGCTGGAACAGCCGGTGGCTGCGGTAACGGTTCTCCGGGCGCGTACGTCGGTCGATGACGACCGGTGCGGACCGGTCGTCGCCGCGGAAGAAGGTGATTTCGCCCGTGAAGCGGGGAAGACCGCAGGCCGCATCGCGGCGGAGCGTAAGGACGCGGTGGCAGATCAGCGGGGCGCTCACGGCGAAACGCAGGCTGCACTCCGCCGATCCGATCCGCACGCCGGTTCCGGCTTCGGCCAATGCGTGCAGCCAGGCGATCTCCGCCTTGTCGTAGCAGGTCACCGAAATCTCCTTGTTGCTGGCCGAGGCCGCATAGGCGAGTTCCGTCCCGTCCGGTGCGACGATCTTCCCCGAGACGGGCAGCAGCGAGCCGTCGCGGCTGCTCAAACTGAAGGTCTCGCCCCGGGCGTCGACGTATCCGTCGGCCTCCACGCGGCAGAACATGCGCGTGTCGTCGGTCCGGATACATGCCGTCAGCCCTTCGAACGGGGTGTTCGCATCCTTGATCGCGAGCCGTATCCGTTCCGCGTTCACATCGAAAATGCGGTAGATCAGCCCGTCGTCCGACTCTTCGCTGTGCGTCTCCTGGGTCAGGTAGTCGTAGATTTCGTTGTCGTAGCGCTTGCGGGCCTCGCCGACCGGAATCTTTTCCAGCGGGAAAGCGTCCAGCAGTTCCGAGAGGTTGCCGGGGGAGATTCCCTTGCGGCCCGTACCTTCGAAAAGGAACTGCATCAGGCAGCGCGGGAAGTGGTTGCGGAAGATGTAGTAGCGGAAGAGGTAAAGCGCCATCTGTTCCCGGTTCTGCAACAGTGCGAAGAAACGCTCGGTGAAAATGAACGCGGCCAGCCGCTCGTCGTCGTAGTTGCGAACCAGTTTGCGCAGCAGCGGCCATCCGATCTTCGTCCGGGAGCGTTCCGCCGCGGGGAGATCGTATCTCGAAATCAGGTAGTCGACATCGTCGATACAGAGCAGCAGGGTGTTGGCGTCCTGCGCCAGATAGTGGTCGCCGCCCTGCCGCTGCGCGTCGGCTTCCCGCCACTCCGCGATATAGCCGTAAAGCAGTTTCTGGGTGTATTTTTTCAGATTCCCGAAAAGCAGCGAAAGGAACTTCCGAATCCGCAGCGCCGAGCGGGGGCGGAACAGCACCAGGTCGAGGTAGCGCGAGTGCAGGAAACGGTAGAACAGCCTGACGTCGGTGCAGTTGTCGATCAGCGCCCGGTGGAGCGCCGACGCCTTTACGGAATTCTCGGGCAGCTGCATGCCGAAATCGTCGGCGACGGTCAGCAGCAGGGTCGTCAGCCAGTAGTCCGAGAAAAGCTCCCTGAAAATCCGTTCGCTCGACAGGACGACGGCGCATTCGGCCAGCTGCCGGATATAGTCGTAATCCCCTTCCGTGTCGGGAACCGGATGGCCGATCCGGTAGACGACCATCGTATTGAGCAGCCACGATTCGATCAGCAGCCGCGCGTTGGGATTCGTTTTGTCGGTATAGGGTTTCAGGCCGGAAGCCATGCGCGCCACGAGGGCCAGGTTTCCGTTGACGGCCGGTTTTGAGGGCAGGCCTTCGGTTTGCAGCACGCCGTCGGCGGTGGTTGTCGCGGCCGGCTGTGCGGGATTGCGCCCCAGGTCGTAGAGGGCCTTGACGAAATCGCGGCCGTCGGCGATGCACCCCTCCTTGCGGACCCATCCGCTGCAAATCAGTTCCAGCGTGAGTTTCAGGATTTCGAAATTGCGCTCGTTGGTTACATCCAGCTGCCCGGGCAGCGGCGCGTGCCGTTCGCAGAAGTCGAGCGCCAGACGCCGGGCGAAGAAATATTCGAGGTAGGTGTCTACGAAAAACGTGAGCCAGCTCCCTTTGTGGTCGACGCTTTGTTCGACGATGTGCAGTCCGATCAGGCTGTCGACGAGCTTCTCCACCCGGTCGGCCCCCTTGTAGCGCGGGTCGCGGGCGATCTCGATGACGAAATCCTCGCGCAGGACCCGTTGCCCTTCGGCCGCGATCCGCCAGGCCATCTGTTGCAGCAGGTCGAAGGCGTTGAAATTGACCGCTTCGTCCACCAGCTTCTCCCGGCTCCGGACGCTCAGCGACGACCGCATGAACATCTCCAGCAATTCGCCCCGGTTGCCGACCGCTGGAATCTTGTATTCCGTGCTGCCGAGCAACAGGGCGGCGATCATCATAAAGTTGAGCGGCGTGCCCAGCAGCTCCTCGATTCCGGCCCGGATTATTTGCAGCCGGAATTCGTCGATCCGCTCCTCCGGGAGTCCCAGCTGGCGGAGGTAGAGCAGAATCTGGTCGAGCGAAATCTCGCAGAGGTGGTAAACCCCGCACCCCTCGATCCGCCGGAAAGCCTCGCGGCAGGCTGCAAATTCGTGAATGCGTCCCGTGATGTGGAAGCGGCACTTGTCGTATTTGGCGATGAACGATCCGAGCGAGGCGATGAAGAGTTCGGGGCGGGAGACCTTCAGTTCGTTCAGCCCGTCGATGAAGAGCGCGATGCGGCCCTCTGCGAGCAGCTGCTCGGCATGGGCGAACACCATGCGCTTCCGGTCCTCGGTCGTCGTGATTCCGAAACCCGCGTTGAAGGCCGTCCGCAGGGCGTCGTCCATCGTTTGGCCTTCGGTGACCGCGTTGAGATTGATACGCAGGGGCAGGATCGAACGGTCGCCGTTGTGCCACAGGTCCGCATACTGGCGGATCAGGCGGATCAACACCGTGGTCTTGCCTGCGCCCGGGTTGCCCAGAATCAGGCTGATGCGGTCTCCGGCGTCTATCAGGTCGTCCATCGCCATGCCGCCCTGTTCGCCGTAAAGTCGCCGCTTTCGTGCGGCCGGCCGCCGTAGTCCGGGTCGGACAGCCCCTCCCCGGCATCCTGCCGGCGCTGGAGTTTCAGAGGCAGCAGGTTCAGCGTCTGCTGGTTGTCGATCCGGCCGATGAAGCCCACCTTCTGTTTCAGTTCGCGGTTCTGTTCGCCGAGCAGCTCCTCGAGGTAACGGTCCTTGAACTGTTCGAGGTCGAAGTCGTCGGCCGGAGATGCCGCTGCGGCTTTCTCCGGGGGAAGCTCGGGCCGGTGTTCGTCGAGATACCGCCTGTAATAGCCGGCATGGTGGTGGAGCAGCAGCAGCAGTCCGGTCAGCGTCAGCAGGAACAACCCGTCATAAGCATCGTTCAGATTGCCCCGGGGCATCAGGATGTCGCTTTCTTCCGTGTCGGTGTCGCTCGGGGAGTGCGTGATTCCGTTCCGGTAGCGGCGCAGCGTGTCGAAAAGACCTTTATACCGACTGTCGAACAGACCGCGTTTCCCGTCGGGAGACGGGACGCCGAGTTCGTTGAGGATGTATCCGAGGCCGTGTTTTTCGGCTTCGATCTGCCGCAGCAGGTCGCCGTTGCCGCACAGCAGGTAGATGAAGACTTTGATGTAGGATTCGAGCGAGATAAGCCCCATGCGCGTACACTCGATCCGGTCCTTGTCGTCCTTGTCCGGGAGATCGAGCCGGTTCCACAGCCCCTGGAATTTGGTCGCCAGCTCCGGCGTCGCCGCGCTGAACAGCACGATGTCGTCGAGCAGCTTCATCAGCTCCTCGAATTGCTCCAGGGGGACGATTGACCGGATCTGGACCTCCTCCACCGGCCGGTAGGTTTTGTCTTTCCGGTTGAAATAGTCGATATAACCGCGTCGGAACCGTTTTTGCAAATCCGGAACAATAATATTGGCGATGCGGTCGCTGCTGAATGTGGACATGGGCTGTGAATGACATTTACGGCCGCACGCCGACTTTCCGGACATCCGGTGAACCGGGAATGACCGTTCCGTCGGAACGCGGCATATAACAGGTAGACAAATATAGGAAAATTAGCCCGAAAATGCAAACAATGCGTCGCGGCGGACCGCCGTTTGCGATACGCGACCGTCGCGGCTGCGCTCCGGCGGTGGATCGGCGGCGGAGCGGGCGCAATTCGGGTGCAATCCGGGGGCGGCCGGAGGAAGGGACGGCACGGAATTTTCCGCCGGAGCCTTCTTCTCCCCGGTGGAAAATGGGCGCGAAATGAGAAAAATGGCGCTTTTCTATTGTCTATTTGGCCGGAATGACTATTTTTGCAAAATAGGGTTAGGTTAATTACATGGCATACACTTTCGACATATCCGATAACCGTCGGATCGTAGAGGCATTGAAAACCGGTGACGAGGAGACCTTCAAGGAGGTCTATACGGCTTTCTGCGCGCCTTTGCGACACTATGCCACGACCATTCTCCAGAACGAGCAGGCCGCTTACGAGGTCGTGCAGGACGTTTTTACCGCCGTGTGGCTCAACCGGAAGCGGCTCGACGCCGCAAAACCGCTGCGCAACTACCTGCTGCGCGCCGTGCACAACAACTCCCTGCGCCTGCTCAAGTACGACGAGGCCCGCCGCCGCCGCGAAATCAGCGCCGCCGCCGAACTGCACGGCGGATGGGACCAGGAGAAAGAGGTTCCCCCCCCCGAATTGGCCCCTGCTATTTCACGGCTTCCTGAACAGAGCCGCAAAGTGCTGCTGATGAGCTATTGGGAAAACAAGAAGAACGCAGCGATAGCCACCGAACTCTCCATCTCCGTGCGAACGGTGGAGACTATTTTGTACAAAGTAGTGAAGAAATTGCGCGGAGAAATCAAAAAAAAGTAAAAAAACAGTACGTAGTTTTCGGGTCCACCGTATTTATGGGGTAAAGAATAGTTATCCTGTATTATGGAAAGATCCAATTTTCCGCATCGGAATCTCGGTGAGGACGACGAAGAGTTGCTGAACGGCATCTGGGCCGGGCTGGAGATGCCGGACGATCGTCCCGATGCGGACGGCAGGGATTTCGACGACGTGAAAAGACGCATTCGCCGCCGTGGTTCTGGTGGTTCGTCAGCCCGGGGTGCTGCCCGAGCCGGACGCCTTCGCGCAGTTGCAGCAGATGGGTGTGACGGTGGAGCGGCCCCAGGTGGTGATGACGGCCGACGACGGAATGCGGCTGGTGCTGGAGAATGCGGCCCGTCTCGAACGGCGTTCCGAGGGCGAAGTGGCCCTGCGCACCGAGACCGGCGAGCAGCGTCCCCTGGCCTCCGAGCGCAAACTGAAAGTCGAAGTGCCCAACGGACGTCAGTTCCGCCTGGTGCTGGACGACGGCTCGGAGGTGTGGCTCAACGCCGGATCGAAGCTCGAATATCCGGCGACCTTCGAAAACGCCTCCGAACGCCGCGTGCGGATCGAGGGCGAAGCCTTTTTCGAGATCAAGCGGGACACGTGCTGTCCGTTCTGCGTGGAGCTGGGCGACGGCGAGTGCATCCGCGTGCTGGGGACGAGTTTCAATGTCAACGCCTATGCCGGGAACGGCCGGCACGTGACGACGCTCGTAACGGGCAGGATCGGTTACGCCGCGTCGGCCGGTGCGGAAGAGGTGGTGCTGGAGCCTAACCAGCAGGTGAGCCGCGACCTGGCGGCAGGGACCGTCGCGGTCAGCGCCGTGGACGCGTCGGTGTACGGCGCGTGGAAAGAGGGCTGGCTGTGGTTCGAGAACGAAAGCCTGCCTGCTCTGGCCGAGCGTCTGGGGCGCATATACGGCATCCGGGTGGAGGTGGCCGCCCGGCTCGGGGAGTATACCTTCTCCGGGAAAATCCGCCAGGACAGGGGCGTTGAGTACATCCTCAACCTGCTGTCGGAAACGTCGGACGTAATCTGTAAGGTGGAGAACGGCGTGATGCGGCTCAGCTGACGGGGCCGCTTCGCTTAACGGAAACTTAAATAATGAAAGAATCGTTGTCTATGAAATTTTGCCAATCAATTCCGCAGAGCCGGTGGCGGGGGAGAACCCTGATGCTGCTGGCGCTGCTGCTGTGCATCGCGCTGCCGAAAACTTCGTCGGCCCAGCGGGTGTCGGTCGTGCTGGAAAACGTGTCGCTGGCCGAGGCGCTGAAGAAGGTGAGCGCGGCCTCCGGGTACGAATTCTTCTATAACTCCAACGTGGTGCTGAAAAGCGACAAGCGGATCACGGCTTCGTTCGAAGGTACGGAGCTGAAAACCGTGCTGGATCACGTCTTTTCGGGAACGGAGTTCTCCTACCGGATCAAGAACCGCACGATCGTGGTCGTGCCGCGCCCCGCGCAGCCGGCTCCCGAGGAGCCGGCGTTCGTGGAGATCGCAGGACGGATCACCGACGGGTCGAACAAGGCCCCGATGGCGGGCGTGACGGTCGTCGTCGAGGGATCGACCATCGGAACTTCCTCGGACGCCGACGGACGCTACGTGTTGAAAATTCCCGCCGGCATTTACAACATCATGTTCTCGTTCATCGGCTATGAAATCCATGTGAAGCGTTACAACGGGCAGAACCTCGCGGATTTTCGGAAAATTTCGCTGACGCCGACCTCCGTGGAAGTGGCCGACGTGGTGGTGACGGGCGTCTACCAGCGCAAGAAGGAGAGTTTCACGGGCTCGGCGACCACGTTCAAGTCCAAGGAGCTCAAGGCTGTGGGTACGCAGAGCGTCTTGCAGAGCCTCCGCACGCTGGACCCCTCGTTCAAGATCTCCGAGAGCGTCCAGTTCGGTTCCGACCCCAACCGCATGCCCGATTTCGAAATCCGCGGCAAGAGCAGCGTGATCGGCCTGAAGGAGGAGTACGGCACCGATCCCAACCAGCCGCTGTTCATCCTCGACGGATTCGAAACGACGCTGGAGACGGTGATGAACCTGAATATGAACCGCGTGGCGTCGGTGACCCTGCTCAAGGATGCGGCTTCGACGGCCATCTACGGCTCGAAGGCCTCGAACGGCGTGGTCGTGATCGAAACCAAGGCGCCCGAGCAGGGCCGTCTGCAACTCTCCTACAAGGGCGATTTCAGCGTCACGATGGCCGACCTGACAGACTATAATCTGATGAATTCGAGCGAGAAACTCCAGTTCGAGACCCTCGCCGGAGTGTATCAGGACACCAATCAGAGCATGGCCAACCAGCTGCGGCTGGACGACCTGCGCAACGAGCGGCTGAAAGGCATCGCCCGGGGCATCGACACCTACTGGCTGAACGAACCGCTGCGCACGGGATTCACCCACAGGCACAACATCTACGCCGAGGGCGGCGAGGAGAAGATCCGCTACGGCATCGGCCTGAGCTACGGCGAGGTGCAGGGCGTGATGAAGGGTTCCGACCGTCAGACCATCGGCGGCAACATCGACCTGATCTACCGGACCGGGAAATTCCAGTTCAGCAACAAACTCACGCTCGATTATCAGAAAACCAACGATCCCGCGGTCCCCTTCTCGGAGTATGCGCAGGCCAACCCCTATTTCAAGAAGTACAACGACGAGGGGCGGATCGACCGCTACCTCTATTATTACCAGGACCCCGAGCTGCTCGAAACCGAGGCCATCAGCAACCCGCTGTGGAACGCCCACCTGAACAACTACGACAAGGGCGACCAGTTCGGATTTACGAACAACTTCATCATCGAGTGGTTCGTGGCGAAGGACCTGCGGGTGCGCGGCAAGTTCGGAATCACGCACGCCACGGGAACGACCGACACGCGCCTGTCGCCCCTGCATACGGATTTCGACGATCTGGAGGAGACCGAAAAGGGCCTTTACACCCACTCGACGACCAAGCGCACCAACTACGAGGGCGACCTTACGGCGACCTACGGCCGCGTGCTGGCCGAGAAGCACATGCTCAACGCCGTGGCGGGATTCAACTTCAACGCCACGAAAAGGACGGCCAACGGATACAAGGCCAACGGCTTCACCGACGACCAGTTCGGCGCTCCGTCGTTCGCGAACGGCTATCCCGAGGGCGGCAAGTCGACCTACTCCGAGAGTCAGACGCGCGCCGCGAGCTTCTACCTGAACGGTGGCTACTCCTACGACAACCGCTACCTGCTGGACTTCAACTACCGCAGCGACGGCGCGTCGATGTTCGGCACGAACAACCGTTTCCGCAACACGTGGTCGGTGGGCGTGGGCTGGAACATTCAGAACGAGCGGTTCCTTCGCGACAGCAAGTTTTTCCAGCTGCTCAAGCTGCGTGCCTCGGTGGGTAATCCCGGCAACCAGAATTTCGCCGCCTACCAGGCCTTCTCGACCTACGCCTTCAACGGCTGGATGACCAACATCTTCGGCACGGGCGTGATCCTGAACCAGCTGGGAAATCCTGACCTCGCCTGGCAGGAGACGGTCAACTACAACGTGGGAACCGACGTGACCGTGTGGGGCAACCGGGTCAACGTCACGTTCGACTACTACGTCAAGATCACCGATCCCCTGCTGGCGATCATCACCACGCCCGGTTCGATGGGCATCACGTCGGTGACGATGAACGCCGGGCAGCAGAAGACCAACGGTGTCGAACTGACGCTCAAGGTGTCGCCGGTCTACCGGCCGCACGACCGCATCAACTGGAACATCAGCCTGAACGGCACGCACGCCAAGGCGAAGTACGCCAAGATCGGCAATGCGTTCAGTTCGCTCAACAACGAGGGCCGGGCCTCGCTCTCGGGGATGACCCGCTACTACGACGGCGGCAGTCCCACGGCGATCTGGGGCGTGCGCTCGGCGGGAATCGACCCCGCGACGGGCAAGGAGCTGTTCATCAAGAAAGACGGCACGTACTCGTTCAGCTACGACGTGAACGACGAAGTGGTGCTGGGCGACACGGAACCCAAGCTGGAAGGCGTGATCGGCACGACGTTCTACTACAAGGGCCTGTCGGTGGGGTGTTATTTCCGCTATTCGCTGGGCGCGCAGATTTTCAACTCCGCGCTGTTCCAGAAGGTCGAGAACATCGGCACGGCCGACGTGTTCAACAACCAGGACAAGCGGGCGCTCTACGACCGCTGGTCGCCGAACAACACCGAGGCCTATTTCAAAGGCATCTCGCTGACGCAGAAAACCGACAAGTCCTCGCGTTTCGTGATGGACGAGAACTACATCTCGGGCGAATCGTTCAGCATCGGGTATGAATTCACGCAGTCGTTCGTCCGCAAGCTGGGACTTTCGGCCCTGAGCGTGCAGGCCAACATGAACGATGCGTTCCGCATCTCCTCGGTCAAGAACGAGCGCGGCATCGACTACCCGTTCGCACGGACGATCTCGTTCTCCGTGGCGGCGACCTTCTGATCGTGACAATCTCAATACAAAGCGCATTATGAAAAACAAAATACTTACATTGATCCTGCTCGCCTCGGCGTTGTGCCCGGGGTGCAGCGGCTGGTTGGACGTGAAGCCCTACGACCAGATCTCGGAAGAAGAGCTGCTCGAATCGGAAGAGGGTTTCCAGAAACTGCTGAACGGCATCTATATCGAACTCAACAGCGACGAACTGTACGGCAGCACGCTCTCCGTCGAGATGATCGAGATTCTCGGCGGCGCCTACGAGATCGGCGACAACTCCTCGGTGTGGGGCGACTATCTGGACCTCAAGGACTACGACTACAACACCGATTACTGGCGCGGCCGCCTGAACGGGACCTGGAACAAGGCGTACGCACTGATTCTGAACTGCAACAAACTGCTGAAAAACATCCAGGGCAGGCAGGCGCTCTTCACGGGACACAATTACGACATCATCCGGGGCGAGGCGCTGGCCTTGCGCGCGATGCTGCATTTCGACATGCTGCGGCTTTTCGGACCGGTCTATTCGCTCAATCCCGACGGGACGTCCATTCCCTATTACGCGGACGAGACGCTGACGCCCGAAGCCCTGCTGCCGGCCAGCCAGGTCGTCTACAAGGTTCTCCAGGACCTCATGGCGGCGCGCTCGGCCCTGCTCAACGATCCCGTGATCACCGAAGGGACGCTGATGAGCAGCGCGGGCAACGGTTCCAATTTCCTGCGTTACCGCGCCCTGCGGCTCAACTATTACGCCGTTTCGGCCCTGCTGGCGCGGGTGAACCTCTATGCCGGGCAGAAACAGGACGCCCTAACGTATGCCGTGGAGGTGATCCGCGCCTCGAACAACGGAATCTTCCCGTTCGTGGACCGCAGCCTCGTGGTGGGCAATCCCGAGGACCCCGACCGGATTTTCTCGTCGGAGGTGGTCTTCGCGCTGTCGCACGCCAAGCGCAGCCAGCTGTTTCTGAATTATTTCAACCCTGCGCGGACGACTTTCACCTTCAGGATGGAGAGCGACCTGATCTCGAAGGCGATTTTCGGAGGAGGGGCCGAGACGGGCGGTTATCAGGACGACTACCGCAACCGCGTGAACTGGAGCACGTCCGGCGAGAACCGCTATTTCTACAAATATACCGACATGGCGCAGACCGGAAAGATCCAGAACACGATGATCCCGATGCTGCGGCTGGGCGAAATGTACCTGATCGCCGCCGAGAGCCAGTCGGACGTGCTGGCCAACGGAACCTCCTATGTGAACACCCTGCGCCGCAATCGCGGCATCAGCACCTCGCTCGAGGCCCTGACGCCCGAACTGCTCAAGTACGAGTACATCCGCGAACTGTACGGCGAAGGTCAGCTGTTCTACCTCTACAAACGCCTCTTCTCGAAGGTGATCTGGTCCTATACCGACTCCCGGAACCCCGAACCGAGCACGAACCTTTTCGTCGTGCCGCTGCCCGATTCGGAGACCGAAAACCGCGAATAACCCCCTGACGACATGAAAAAGAAGCATATCATCCATTCGGCAGCCCTCTTGCTGGGGCTTTGCCTGGCGGGCTGCAAAGAGAGCCTGCCGGATAATTTCGGCGCGATCGAAGGCATTTACTTCTACAACCAGCTGACGGACAGGACCGTCGTCGACAGCGCCGCATACACGTTCATCTACGAGGACGCCGACGTGCTGGAAGTGCCCGTCCGGCTGCAACTGGTGGGACGCGCCGCGGCGCAGCCCCGGGCGGTCGATGTCCGGGTCACTTCGCAGGACGCCGAGGAGGGAACGGACTACACGCTCGGCGGCGAAGCCGTGCTTCCAGCAGGCAGCGTCTCGTTCGACTACGTGGTCACCCTCAAACGCACCGACATTCTGAAGGAGAAGACCAAAAACCTGCTGCTCGAACTGCGGGCGAACGAGAACTTCATCATTCCGTTCACCAGCCAGGTTCAGTCGGGTGGCGACACGGTGTCGGCGGTGACCTTCAAAATCAACTTCTCGGACCAGTTCACGGCGCCGCCCGCAGGTTGGCGCAGTCTGTTCGTGGGGCCTTTCTCGCAGCAGAAATTCGAACTTATCTGCGACGTGATGGAGATTCCGAGGGCCGATTTCAACGAGGTCGGGAAGATCACCGATGCCAAATGGCTCTACATCGAGAGCCGGATGATCAATTATGTCAGGGATCAGGAGAAGTTGAAAGCCGGGGGAGAGCCTTATGACGAACGGGCTTTCGACGAGAACGGCAACCCCCTGCAATTCTAATATGGAAGGAGTATGACGATGAAACGATTTTTCTGCATATCGGCCCTGTTTCTGTGCGCGGCGTGCGCCAACGATCTGGGCAACTACGACTACCGCGACCTCACGGAACCCGACATCACGGGCATCGAGGCGAATATCTCGGTACTGACCCATGCCCGGCTGCAACTGACGCCCGACCTGGGCGGCAACGATTTCCCGGACGGCCGCTATTCGTTCGAGTGGCGGACGCTCGCCCGGAGCGCCGATGAGACGGTGACGGTGATCGGCACGTCGCGCAATCTGGATTACGAGGTGGCGCTTCCGGCGGGCGCCTATACGCTCTTCTTCAAGGTGACGGAGGATGCCAGCGGCGTCTACTGGCAGACGAGCAGCGAATTGCAGGTGAGCGAGGCCACCTCCGAGGGGTGGATGGTGTTGTGCGCCGACGGCGACGACGACCGGGCGCGCCTCGATATGGTCTCCGCGGTGACGGGCGAGACCTACACCGACCTGCTCAAGGATAACGGCATGCCCGAAATGAAGGGGCCGCGGCGCATCCAGTGGTCGCGGTTCGCCGACGCCGATTCGCCCTACTACCTGCTGACCGACGACGGCGCCACGCGTCTGGGCCGCAACGGCTTCGAGTGGAAGGAAGAGTACCGGCTGATCTACGAGATGGGCAATTCGGACGATCCGCGCCCGTGGGTGATCAACGACGCCTCGGGGTCCAAGATGATGGTGAGCGATTCGAAAACCTATTATGCCGAATGTCTGGTGTCGGTCGGTCTGTTCGGGCCGATCGGCGACACGCCGCTGAACGCAGCGCCGGTGATCGGGTCCAACATCGTGACGCAGAACATTGTGGTTCCCGTCGTGATGATGTACGACCTCGACGCGAAGCGGTTCGTCGGTTATGCGCCCAACCTGCGGTCTCCCGACGTGGGCGGATACGCCCCTTTGCAGGAGATGAACGACCTGGTGAAACTGCTCGGAGAGATGGACAACGGCGGAAGGGTCACCGGAGACGCCTTCGCCGAATTCCCCCAAGGGCTGGATTTCGTCTGGATGGAGAATACGAAATACGACCCGAACAGCACGAATATGGGTGTCGTCTACACCGTATTGAAGGACGGGGACCGGTATTGCCTCTACGGGACGCAGCTGGGCGAATTATGGAGCGTCGTCACCGTCGGCGATTGCACGCAGGCCTTGAGCAGGGCCTATTACGGCGACCTCTCGGGGTGTACGAACATCGCGCGGGCGGAGCATTTCGCATTCAGCTCGTTGAAAAACTACATGTATTATGCCGTGGGCGGGACGGTTTACCGCGTGGATCTCTCGGAAAAGCCCCTGACGGCGACGACGCAGTTCACGCTCGTCGGGGAGACCGTCACCTGCCTGAAATTCAATATCTACCGGCAGAGCGCCAACCTCACCCGCACGTACGACCTGGTGGTGGGCAGCGTGAAGGACGACACGGGCACGCTGCGGATTTACGAGGGCTTCAATTCCGACGGAAATTTCCGGGGCGTGGCGCCCGAGGTCCACACCGGGCTGGGGCGGATCGTCGACGTGGCTTACCGTGAAATGCTGAAATAACCGAAACAACGATAAACCGAACTGATTATGAAAAACTGGATTTATGCCGCTCTGGCGGCGCTTTTCGCGACGGGGTGCGCTCCGCACGGAGGCTACACCCTTACCGGGGAGGTTCCCGAAGCCTGGGAGGGCAAGCCCGTGGTGTTGTTCACGACCGACGCCGGGCAGGCCGAGGCCATCGACAGCACGACGGTGGCGAACGGGAAATTCCGTTTGCAGGGCGTGCTGGATGCGCCCCGCAACTGCCGTGTGGCCGTTTATCTCGATCCCGAAAACCGGTCGGACAGGAACCTGACGGTGACCTTTCCGGTATTTCTGGACAGCACGGCCGTGAATGCCGTGTGCGACGCTTCGAAAAGCGATCCCGTCTTCACGCTCGCGGGCGGCGCCACCCAGACCGAGTGGCAGGCTTACCGCGCGGCCCTCGAACCGCTGGCGGAGGAGCGCAACCGTGCATTCCGCGACTATGTGGAGGCTTTCTACAACGGCGGGGACGAGGCCAAAGGGATCGAACTGGCCCGACGGGTCGATGAAAAGGCCGGCCTCATCCGGGATTTCAAGATCGCTTATGTGCGGGAGCATCCCGCTTCGGCGGTCAGCCTCGCCATCGTGCAGGAACTTTGCGACCGCCAGTCGCGGCTGGATCGGGCGCAGATGGAGTCGCTGATGGATGCGCTCGCCCCGCAGGCGAGGGAGTCGGCAGCCGGGCGTTACGCCGCGGCGTGCATCCGCGACAAGCGGATCGTGGAGGGACAGCCGCTGCCCGACCTCGAACTGCCGGATGCGGAGGGCGTCGTGCGCCGGGTGTCGGATTTCATCCGTCCGGGACATTACACGCTGGTCGAAATCTGGGCTTCGTGGTGCATGCCTTGCCGGGGTGAGATTCCGTTCGTCCGGAGGGCTTACGACAGATACCACCGGAAAGGCTTCGATGTGCTTTACGTGTCGATAGACAGCGACGCCGGAAACTGGAAACAGGCGCTCGGCGAGGAAAAGATGCCGTGGCCCCAGCTGCTCGACACGGGCCGTACGAGTTTCACGACGTATGAAACCTCGGCCGTGCCGACATCTATCCTCGTCGACGGCGAAGGCCGCATCTGCCGGCTCAACGCCCGCGGCGGATGGCTGGACGGCGTGCTGGAGGAAATTTACGGAAAATGATTAACCGAAACAGGAATATGAAGAAAATCTTATTGTTCGTGCTGGGGGCGGCTCTCTGCGCCTGCACGTCGAAAAATCCCGACGACATCGTGGTGAACGTCGAGGTGGAAAACATGACCGTCTCCAACGTGGGGCTGCTGATCGACCGTTCGACATCTTTCACCATCCCGCTCGACAAGCACGGCAAGGGCCGGCTGGTGATTACCGGACTGGGAAACATCTATCCGCGCGTGATTTACGGGCAGACTGCGAAGATGGCGTTCATCGGCCGGGGCGAGGAGGTGACGCTGCGCTTCGATGGCCGCAAGTTCAAGGATGGCTTCCGGGTCGAAGGCCGCAACGTCGAGGCCAACGAGTACCTGCAAACCATGACTCTGCCCGAGTTCAACGCCTATGACCTGCCCTGGGAGGAGTTCTACGCCGAAATCAACCGGCTGGCGGACGATGCCGTGCATCTGATGAAGGCCCGTAAGCTGGAGCAGACGTGCCCCGATTTCGCGAAGGTCGAGGAGGCGCGCCTCTGCTATCTCTACGCGCAGACGATGGTGATGTATCCGATGGGGCACCAGCTGATGGGCGGCGATCCCGATTACCGTCCCGGCAGGGAGGTTTACGACGCCGTGGGGAAGATGGTCGTGGAGCGCGAGGACTTGGCCGACGTGGACGTCTACCGCGATTTCATCCATTTCGCGATCCCGCTGGTGCTCGAAGGGCAGGGCCGCGAATTCGGCGATCCCTACACCCGCACGGTGGCGACGATGCGTTACGTCGCCGACAATTTCACCGACGAGAAGGTGAAGCAGACCATGCTGCGGCTGCTGGCGATCGAATACATGCAGAACAACGGCGTGCGCAATACGGCCGAATTGCAGAACATAGCGAATGCCTACATCACCGACCCGCAGATGCTGCGCGAATACAAGGAGGAGTTCGAAAGCCACGACCTGACGGCGCCAGGGCGCCCTTCGCCCGATTTCACGGCGACGGACCTGGCGGGAAAGAGCTATACGCTCGCCGATTTCAGGGGCAAATACCTCTATATCGACATGTGGGCGACATGGTGTGCCCCCTGCAAGGCCGAACTGCCGCATTTCCGCGAACTGGTGAAGAAGTTCGAGGGTCGGAACATCGCTTTCCTGGGGCTTTCGGTCGATAAGGACAAGGCCGCCTGGGAGAAGATGGCCGCGTCGGGCCAGCTGGCGGGCGTGCAGTTGCTGCTGGGTTCCGGCAGCCGGTTTCAGAGCGACTATAACATCGAAGGCATTCCGCACTTCATCCTGCTCGACAAGGAGGGGAAGATCGTGAACGCCGACATGCTCCGGCCCTCGTCCGAGGATACCGAACGGATACTGAACGAACTGGAAGGAATATAGATACCTGATTTTTAACTTTTTAAAACCAAAGCATTATGAGAAAATTATGGCTTATATTGCTGATCGGATGCACGGCGGGTGCATTCACAGCCTGCTCGGACGGTGATGACGACCAGAAGCCGTCTTGTCCGATTACGGAATATACGGTTCCCTCCACGGCCGAGATCGGCGGTTTCTACACGGTGACGGGCAAGGGATTCGAGGCTTCGGCGCAGCTTTTCCTGCGCAACGCTTCGGGCACGGAGACCGCGGCGGCCGACCAGACCGTGACGGCCGCGGGGATCGAATGTACGGTTCCGTCGACCCTCACGGCCGGCGTGTACACCGTCGTCGTGAAGCAGAACGGCAGCTGGGACCTGGGTCCGGTGCGCCTGGAGGCTGCGCAGAACCCGGTGTCGAGCGTCGTGCTGCCCGCTGCGATCAAGCTGAACAAGACGCTGGAGATCGCCGGTAACGGTTTCACCTCGGCTTCGCGCATCTTCCTGGAGACCGCCGATGCCGCCAAGACCCGTACGGAGCTGACGGCCGTGCCCTCCTCGACGGGCATCAGCTGCACGATCCCCGACGGCGTTGCGGCAGGCACGTACAACGTGATCCTCAAGCACAACAACATCGACTGGACGCTGGGCGAGAACATTCCCGCTGCGGTGTACAAGCGGCTGACGGGCATCAGCTATGCGATGTCGCAGACCTGCGATTTCTCCACCGTGGAGGGCGGCGTGGAGGCCGTGAAGGCCATACTGCTGGAGATGGCAGGAAACGATCAGGAGATGGCCGATATGTATTTCGAGATGCTGTTCAGCGAGGGAACGAACGTCGTGTCGCAGTTGTCGCTCAAATATGGCAGCGACAACCGGGTGACCGCCGTTCAGCAGGGCGAGGGCGCAGACGCTGCCGACTGGTACACGTTCTCTTTCGACGGAGACAAGGTTTCGGCCCTGAACAAGATGTACGAAGACGGCGAATCCGGTATCCGGGCATTCTCCTGGGTGCTCAACGGCGGAAAAGTAGAGAGCAGCAACGTCGACTTCATGCGAACCGTCAGCGGCGAAGTCGTTTCGAGACCCGCTGATTTCACCTGGACCTATGATGCCGTTAACGGACAGTGCACCGGCGTCGTTTATCAGAGCACCGGCTCCAATTACGTCTCGTTCGATTTTGAGAACGGGAACTATACGGCGGACGGAATGTTCGAATACGGCGATGCCGGCAAGAAGAACAACATCTTCGGCGTCGATGTGGCGAAAGCCATTGCTGGTGTTACCACCTCGCTGGACGACGATCATGCCCTGGCTTGTTTCCTGGGCTATGACGGAAAGGCTTCGCTCAACCTGCCCACTGCGACGATGTTCGACGCCATGTCGGAAGATGATCCCGCCAAGGCGGTAACCTGCACCCAGGACGGCGAGGGTTACGTGACCGTTGCCAAGTGGGGCGGAGTAGGTATGGATATGATGGGTATCGGAGTCAAGGTCACCTCTGAAACGATATTCGAATTTACCTACGCGGAATAGGCGAAAAGCGCCGATTTCGTTTTACGAGCCGCCCGGATCGCCCGGGCGGCTCTTTTCGTCGCCGTGCGGAGTTTGCGCGTTCTGCAATTTATTTTGCCCGAAGACTTCGTTTGTTGCGTGCAAATAGTTACTTTTGCAGGTATAATCCCAAAAATCCCGTAACGAAATGGAGAATACCATACAACTTCACGACAAGAAGTTCAGAATCATGATCCCCGCCGAGCAGATCGACAAGGCCGTGGATGCCGTGGCGCAGCGAATCAATGCCGACTATGCCGGCAAGGAGACCCCGCTGTTCTTGGGCATTCTCAACGGTTCGTTCATGTTCATGTCGGACCTGATCAAGAAAATCGAATTCCAGAACGAACTTTCGTTCGTCAAGCTGGCGTCGTACGACGGGACCTGCTCCACGGGCTGCGTGAAAAGTCTGATCGGCCTGAACAATTCGATCGAGGGCCGTCACGTGATCATCGTCGAGGACATCGTGGACACGGGCGAGTCGATCGAACACATGATCAAGGAGCTGGAGGCCCGCAACCCGGCGTCGGTCGAGGTCTGTACGCTCTTTTTCAAACCCGGGTCGTACCGCAAGACGCTGCCGATCAAGTACCGCGCCATGGAGATCGGCAACGAGTTCATCGTGGGTTACGGGCTGGACTACGACCAGCTGGGCCGCAGTCTCAAGGATATTTACGTAGTGACGGAGTGATGGTTGCCGCGACCGATCCCGCATGGCTCGACGGCGGGCGAATGCTGCCGCTGGTCGAGGATTTCTACACCATTCAGGGCGAGGGATTCCACGCCGGGAAACCCGCCTATTTCATCCGTCTCGGCGGGTGCGACGTGGGCTGCCGCTGGTGCGACGCCAAGTATACGTGGAACCCGAAACTCTATCCGCCGACCGATGTGCAGACCGTGATCGACCGTGCGACGTCGTGTCCGGCGCAGGCCATCGTCATCACGGGAGGCGAGCCGTTGCTCTATCCGCTGGGCGTGCTCACGGAGACGCTGCGCGAGAGGGGGTTGCAGATTTTTCTGGAAACATCGGGTTCGCACCCTTTCAGCGGTGTTTTCGACTGGGTGTGTCTCTCGCCGAAGCGCCGGCAGCCGCCCCTGGACGAGGCGTTCGAACGGGCCGACGAACTGAAAGTAATCGTCGAGTCGGAGGAGGATTTCGAATGGGCCGAGCGGAATGCCGCCCGCGTAGGCGGAAAGTGCCTGCTGTTCCTCCAGCCCGAGTGGAGCGTTGCCGAAAGGGTCATGCCCGCAATAGTCGAGTACGCCAAGGCGCATCCGCAATGGAATATCTCCATTCAGACGCACAAATACATGCATATACCGTAAAGAGAAGTAATCGGATGATTTCACGCTTGGTCCGCTGTCGATCGCTGTCGTTGCCGCCTGCGGCGTCAGATGCAAGTCTGACCCCATTCCGGCCTTCCCTCGGAGAGGGAGATGGCGTAGGCTTCGGGCGGTTGGCAATACGATAATTCCTTAAATGAAAATTCAGTTCGGCCGCAGGTTCTGGATCGTCGCAACGGCGGTCATCGTCGTCTTCACGGTGTTCGTCGTGGGGCGCAACGCCCTGCATGCCGTGAAGATCAAGCGGCAGATCAACGCCCTGACACGCGAGCAGAGCTATTATTCGGAGAAGATCGCACAGGACAGCACCCTGCTCGAACGGCTGAAATACGACGATTACCTCGAAGAGTACGCCCGGGAGAATTACCACATGCAGGGGCGCAACGAACACGTGTACATTATCAGGGAATAGGGCTTTCCGATTTCATAGGGCCTCTTTGCGCGTGCTTTCGTGCAGCGCGAACGGGACGTACTTCAATAACCGCCCGGCAAACGGGGGTGGCTGCAAGCCATCCCCGTTTGCATTAATAGTGCTCGAAGCCGTGCCAGTCCAGCGGCTCGGGTTTTCCGTTGCGGAGCCACACGAGGCCCGGTCCGGAAGTGATGCGGCCGATGGAGTGGAGCGGCGTACCGAAGCGGATGCGGAAATCAGCGGCGAGGCGTTCGGCGGCCTCCGGCGCGGCGGTGAGCAGGAGTTTGTAGTCCTCGCCTGAGCAGGCGGCCATGCGGACGTCGGCGCCCGGGGCTGCGGGAATCTGCTCGACGGCGACTTCGGCGCCGACGCCCGAGCGGTCGAGGATATGCTTCAGGTCGGAGGCCAGACCGTCCGAAAGGTCCATCATGGCGCGCACCTCGGGACGGCTGCCGAGCCAGATGCCTTCGGCTACCTGCGGCTGCGGGTTGCGGTGCACGGCGGCCGCGGGGGTGTCGCAGCGTCCCGCGAGGATGTCCTGCAAGCCTGCTCCCGAGGTTCCGAGTTCCCCGGCGGTGAAGATCACGTCCCCGGGGCGTGCGTCGCTGCGTCGCTTGAGGTGCGCGTCGGCCGCGCGGCCGATGGCCGTGACGTTGATCGTCAGGCCCGACAGCGAGCGGGTCGTGTCGCCCCCGGCGAGCGTCACGCCGAACTCCTCGGACAGTTCCCGGTAGCCGAGCATGAACTCTGCGGCCCACGCATCGGCGGCATCGGCCGGAAGGGCGATCGAGAGCAGCGTCGCCACGGGGCGGGCGCCCATTGCAGCCACGTCGCTCAAGTTTACGGCGAGGGATTTGCGTCCCAACTCGCGGGGCGAGGTCGCCGTGCGGAGAAAATGAACCCCTTCGGTCAGCAGGTCCGCGGTGAAGACCAGCGATTCGCCGCCGCCGACAGACAACACGGAGCAGTCGTCGCCGATGCCCTCGAATCCGTTGTCGGGAAGCGGGGCGAAAAGGGTTTTTATGCTGTCGATGAATCCGAATTCGGTCATGGAAGAGTTGTGTTATGGCGCAAAGTTACCGATTTTTTCGGTGAATTTGATTATCTTTGTCCGGGAATCGCCCGCTTGGGGCGTTAGGTTAATGAATGAAACTATGAAGATATTGATTCTCAACGGACCGAACCTCAATCTTCAGGGGCGGCGCGACACCGGGGTTTACGGATCGCAGACTTTCGAGTCGTATTTCGAAGCGCTGAAAGCGAACTATCCCTCGGTGGAGTTCGGCTACTTTCAGTCGAACATCGAAGGCGAACTGATCGACGCCGTGCAGCAGGCCGACGGCGTTTACGACGGCGTGGTGCTCAATGCCGGTGGGTATACGCATACTTCGGTGGCGCTGCGCGACGCCGTGTCGGCCGTGTCGGTTCCCGTCGTCGAGGTGCACATCTCCTCGATCCTCGCCCGCGAGGAGTTCCGGCACACCTCGCTGCTGGCTCCCGTGGCCGCGGGGTCGATCATGGGGTTCGGCCTGAACTCCTATCGGCTGGGCGTGTACGCGCTGCTGACAGGCGCGGAAAAATAGTTGCGTCGGGGCGGAAGCCCGGCAACGCTGCCATCAAGTCCTCGCCGGGGAGGGATTCGGGGTGGACAGACTTGTGAACGACGCCAACGGCGGCGGCAACACCGCCCGAGAGCGTATCGAAGGATAATATAAACGTAAAAACATAGCTCTATGTATCGCATGAAAAAAACCAAGATTGTCGCTACGATGTCGGATTTCCGCTGCACCGAAGAGTTCGTAAAACAGCTTTTCGACGCGGGTATGGACGTGGTGCGCGTCAATTCGGCGCACGTCTCCGAGGACGGGGCCACGCATATCGTCGAGACGGTGCACCGGGTGAACCCGGCCATTCCGATTATGATAGATACCAAAGGACCCGAAATCCGCGTCACGACGATCGCCGACGAATACGGCAACAGCATCAATTTCCGCCCGGGGGACCGGGTGGCCGTGCGCGGTTCGGACGGCTCGGACTTCACGACCCGCAAGGTGGTCTACATGAACGTGCCGTCGATCGTGAGCGACATTCCCGTCGGGGCGCGGATGCTGATCGCCGACGGCGAGCTGGAAATCCGCGTCGTGGGCAAGAACGATACGGAGCTGGACTGCGAGTTCGTCGTGGGAGGCGCCATGCGTTCGCGCAAGAGCGTCAACGTGCCGGGCGTGTCGATCGACCTGCCGTCGGTGACCGAAAAGGACCGCCGCTTCATCGAATGGGCCGTGAAGAACGACGTCGATTTCATCGCGCATTCGTTCGTGCGCTCGGCGCGCGACATCCGGGCCGTGCAGGATATTCTCGACGCCCACGGCAGCAACATCAAGATCATCTCGAAGATCGAGAACCAGGAGGGACTGGACAACATCGACGAGATCATCGAGGCTTCGTACGGCATCATGGTCGCCCGCGGCGACCTGGGCGTGGAGCTTCCCGCCGAGGTGATCCCCAACACGCAGCGGCGTATCGTCGAGAAGTGTATCTGCGCCAAGCGTCCCGTGATCATCGCCACGCAGATGCTCTATTCGATGGTCAAGTCGCCGCGCCCGACGC
>OLWA01001329.1_pt1 | contig 25900 bp, 18 predicted proteins | sample 1673251 | NCBI WGS metagenome assembly OLWA01 (sample SAMEA3178937, study PRJEB25190) | human gut metagenome | biome: human gut; feature: human-associated habitat; material: faeces | place: Austria | collected 2013 | reverse complement strand
TGTATTGGCAGCGCTTAAAGCTGATGGCTTTATTCCAGGGACATCTTTTCCTATGTTATTGAGAGATGCTGGAATAGATGATCTGCGAGTATATGCAAAGAACGCAAAAGGATTCATAGAGAAGTACTTGTCTGATATTGCAGAGATGCGTGATAGTGTAAAAATCAACGGTGTTGCAAAGCCAGGCGTTATAGTTCCTCAGGGGTCTAGATCTGATTTGGAGTTCAGCGTGGAAGTACACAAGCAGTCTGCATTCAAGGAAATGGATGATGAAACAAGGAAGAGTGCTATCAATGCAATCAACGGGTACCTATCTCAAAAAACTATACTAAATGGTACCGATCTTCCAGGAGTGCTTCTTAGCATAGGTATCTCTGATTTTCATGAATATGCAAAGAACATATTTGATTTTGTGAAAGCTTTGCATACCGATGTTTTTTCTGCCAGGTCTAATGTAGTGGTTAATGGTAAGAATCAACCTTGCATTATCACCCATGAACAAATCGCAGTTGCATTTCTCAGCGATGATCTCCGCAATCGTGCAGCCGCCGCCATCAGCAGTGCTATAGCGAAGAACGGTTTCATTATGGGTGGGAATTTTAATCGCGTACTCCTCACAGTAGGGATAAAGAGCTTTAAAATCTATTCTCCCACAATAGATGCTTTCATATCCAAATATTATAGCGGAGAATTTGCTGTTAAAAAAGATGTTATAGTAAACAGTAGGAATTACCCCTGTATCATCACACGCATTGATTTTGATGCCACCTCTATGAATGTTCGCGAATGTAGTATAGATGCAAAACTTAACGAAGAACTACGCAGTCAGGCATCCACTGTCATTCGCCAGGCTTTGGAGGAAAATGATTTCATTGCTGGATCGAATCTAAATAGCGTGCTACATCAGGCAGGTATAGAAAACTTTAAAACTTATGCTTCTACTATCGATGAATTCATATCAAAATATTTCAGTGGTGAATACGCTGTTCATAAAAGCATTTTCATAAACAATAAGAAATATCCCTGTATCATCACTTTCGTTGATTTCGATGTCACTGCCTTTCAGATTAATAAGCTTGTGTCTAAGATCCGATCACATATCGATACATACGATTTTGCAGATCGTTCTCTTCTTGTATCCCTGATTAAAGAGTTCAAGCTTGATATCAGCAAAATAGCATCTGGTCTTTCGGAATTTATGAAGCAGTACCTGGAGGATCTGGAACTTCAAAAAAATCGTGTCATTGATAGAATGATTCATAGCTGCGTTTTGGTATATAAGGGTAACACCAATTACTGTAGTCTAGAAGAATACGATGGCGATCTGATTCTTGATGACGAGATAATCAACAGGGCAACTACGGAGATAGAGCGTATCATTGCAAAGAACGGTTTTGTTCCAAACTCAGACATAGTCAGCATCTTCAAAAAATGTGGAGTGACGAATCTTCAATATTACGCAGATTCACTGTCTGATTTCATAGACAAATACTTTACTGTTTTCTTAGTAAAGCGTAAGGCATACATAGATGGTGAAGAATATCCCTCTGTAATCATTAGGAGAGAAGACGAGAAAAATTTCTACTATTTCTGTGAAGACAATCATGTCATATTAGATGAATTCTTTAATACCAGTGACTATGTTGGATTTATCCGCTCTCCGTTCTATTTGAAATATCGTCCAACAGAGCTTCCAATGGGCTGGTTAGAAAAGGCATTGACCTGTGCAAAGCGAATTCTAACGAATGATGACACTGCCGAAGTAAACTTAAACAGCTTCCAAAAGGAACTTATAGTTTCGTACAGTGGACTTGATTTCATAAAGCATAACAAGCGTGGCGGACAGTATAAAGTAGAGCTGATTAAAGAATGCTCTGACACTTTTCTACCTAAACGGAAAAAAAATCAAAGAGGAACTGTGGTACAAGCTTTGAACGATATAGGTGGTCTTGCAGGAGGTACCCTGAATTACGAGTATAAGGGTTTAATGCAACGCACTGAAGCATGTTGGAATGAGTTGTATCCGCCCTTCTCTTTGATATATGTCCTTCACAATCCAGGAAGATCCATTGACTGTATCCAAGAGATGTGTAATAAGCTCAAGAGATCTAATGAGTTGGATCTTATTCAGGACGATAGAGGGAGATGGCTTTATCTTCCTCAAATAATTGAAGTGCTATATAAACTTGGTAATCTGAATACCCTCCCAGTGATTACGCAAACACTCATGTTTGCAACATTTTTGGATTTCGATGCCCTTGAGGAAATCGCACCAATCAGTCATTTTTTCTCCGATAAAAGGCTTGGGTTTATGCTCAATTTGTTGGATGATTATAAAAAAATGAATGAGTGCGATTATAAGGAAGCATTCTCTATCAATATTAATAGAGAGCTATTTCAAAAGATTTGTGTAAGGCTATGGAAAAAAATGGATAATTCGGAGACAATACCCTTAGAGTTCCTTTTGTTACTGTCATATGTACTGAAATATGATGGTTCACAGAGTGTAGATGAGATAATACGGCTCTCTACAAGAGTTGATAACGGATATTTTACTAAACTGGAAAAAACTAAACTCCTTATCTGTTCTCTTAATGTAATGAGCGAAAACATGGATGCTCACCCTACGCTTTACAGTCTTGGCGAGTATGCCGCTAATTTGATTACACAGATGAAAGACAGCGAAGTTACTGAGATGATGCTTGAAAGTTGTCAAAATTGGAGAAGTTCATCTGAAATATTTTTTGATAGCAGAATATCTGGAGTGATGCCAGTAACAGATGAGCTTGCGGTACAGTTTTCGGAACTCTTTGAGGTTTTCGAGTGCAATTACAATTATGAGATGATTCTCCAGAATGCGTATTCGGACTGGTATTTTTCTCGAAATTATTCATATGAACCTAACGAGCAAATTAAGGCACTCACAAAAAATCATGCCTATCTTGCAGTATGCAGACTAGTAGAATCGCTGAATGAGGAGCAGACGACACAAGAAATCTTAACAAATTATCTGACGGCGCTATTGTTTGTTCACAGATATGAGCAAGCGCTTTTAATAGCCTCCGAACAGATTATGAATGAAGAAATCTTGATTAGTGTTATTACTAAAATATGTTTAAAATATGGTGTCACTGAAAAAACAGTTGATCTCATTACAAGTTGCTTTTCTATTCGTGATGCCATAGAATGCCTTATGATCCATCAAACTGCCACAAACAGTGAAATAAACGCATCTCTTGTTGTCCTATATGCTCTGGATCGCAAGCCTTTCAATGTATACTATATATATAACGCTTTTGGAGAAAGAGTAGTCAAAGGCTACAGCAGAATACTAACACAGGTGTTGCGATGGAGTAGCGAACAGTACGGAAATATTAACCTTGCTTCTCTACATTATAAGAATAAAACGACAACTAAATACACAGTTATCGAAAAAGCTTTCGATTATTTGACTCCAGAGAATATAGTATCATTGATTAATTGGTGTAGTCGACTTCAAATTCCTGGAAGTGGCAAAAGTCTAGCGAAGAAACAGACCCATGTATTAGCTAAACTCTATGACAAACTGCTTTTTTCTGGAAATGATAGCTCTGCTTGGTTATGGTTTTACGAGCTACTATTGAACCGATCCGACCTCAATGCATGGAAATTATGTGTCACACTTTCTATTCTTGAAATGCAGGCTGAAGAAATACCTGTAGAAGATTATGATAAGATTGACTTTACAAGAATCGAAGAATATATAAGCTGGATGATCAGTTCCACATCCGATAAGGAAATTCCTGTGAATTTTCTTTGCATTCTCAATCTCATATTCGACAGAATTAATAGTACAAGGGTGATGCGTCTAATATCCGATAAGCTTGGTAGTGAGGATGTTAAAAAACGTGTATATGATAGCGAGCTTAACTCCTCGACAAATAGTGCTATTGACAACCTGAAACAGAAATGTCTGTCTCGCTTTATCAAAACTGGGGAGATAGAGCTTCTTGAGCTTGCGAAGAAGTTCGATATTAATTCTTCACTGATTCGTTGTGCAGAACTGACCGAGATCATAAAGCATAATGATGGAAAACTCTTCGTTCTTAAAGAATTGTGCTCTGCCTTCTCAAACGGTGAAAACACTGAAGATTTGAGAAATATTGTTGTTGATATTTCCTCTCAAAAAACAAATTATCCTACAATGAAACTACTTGAAGCCGTTAAATTTATCTATTCTGAGCACAGCGAATATGATGAACTTATTGATATGATCGAAAGTCCGGAACTACTTGACAGAATAAGGAAGAGTGCTGCTAAAATTCTTTCGATATATCCGAGCAAACAGAATCTGTTCACCTTTGAGCGAGAGACATTCTCTGCGAAATACAAGCTTCTTGTATACCCGATTGTGTGTGGAGCTATTTTTGACCAAGATTTATTCAAGCAATACTTTGCTATGGAATATGATGATGTCATAGCTGAAAACATGCTTGAAATCCATGCATATTTTCAATACAAGGTGTATTTGTATGAGGTTTACCATAATGCCGACCACACTTTTCTCTATATCGAGCGACGCTACATCAAAGCACTGATTGCAAAAGCTATGATTTGGATGATCAATAACAGTAGCATTGTACAGGATAATGCCATTGAGATAGATGACACGGAAATTCTTACTGTCATGAAGCTGTTTGACCACTATAATAAGTGCTTCTCAGAGAGCTACACTCCTTTCAAAACCGAATTCATGAAGTTCATCTCGGACGAAACTCTTACTATTGAACAGAAGAAACACTTAACCTATGCTCTGTTGATTGATAATTGGCGATTGTTCTCTGATGATATTGCAGAGGGCAGATTCGATTTACCTAGTCTTTCGACTGCTCGCAAGACTATAAGTATGATTGTTCAGAGAGAAAGCAGTGCAGGCCTTTACCAATATTATCTGGACAATCTGGATAATGACAGGAGTAAATATATTCTATCTGCATCTCAATACCTTTCGTTACAGGTTTACGAGGCACTGACATTCCTCAACAATGACAAAGGAGAAGAAATCCTTCAAATAATCTGTAGTATGTTTGAGACAGTGGAAAACAAGTCAAATAAATACGGGTACAATTCATTCGGCACTTACATTAAATATATTTTTGAACTGGATGAGTCTGTGTTTGCAAAATACAAGGGCTTTTTCATCCCGTTCATGGTATCAATCCAGTTCAAAATCCTGCTCTATGATTTTCTGTATGATTACACGCTTTCTGGGAAAATAGGGGAAGCGCATATCGAAATTCTCGATTATCTAGCACAGGCAAATCCAGAGGCCATAATTATTAAGCTCTTTCTCCGGAGCATCCGTGCTGCAATGCAGGGGGATAAGATTAGTTCGAGATACTACTTTGACAGACACCAATTTGATTCCTTATTGCCCGTCGCATGGAAGACTATTGTCGAAGGACTGGCAAAATATCTTGACTCAGATATTGCGGGAAATTATGTGCCTGTTCGCAGATCTGGTGATTCAAGCGTAAGACAAAACAGATCCATCCAGGTATCGTTCGTTCGAGAACTCGCATCAGATTTTAAGATTGGGACAGTGAGAAACACCAATCCTGATGAGTTAAAGAAAACAAAGAACACATTTGATATTTTCTTCAAAGATGATAATGTACCTGAGTACGACAAAATCAAAGCCGGTCTAATCTATCTGATAAATTTAAATGAGCTCAGAAAGCTGGAAGATAAGAAGACTGCATATCAGGTTGCATACCTTATACTTTCGTCATCAATTAATCTAAAACCGATTCAGCGTCTTGCAATCTTGTGTGATGCATACAGTCTGGCACAGGAGATAGGGATAAGCCGCTTTTCTGAATGGGGTACTAAGGTTCTGCAATCTATCCTGAACAGTGGAATATCTCTAAAATCCTGGTGTGAGTATGTAGCACTGATTACAGACATAGCAAAGCTTGATAACAGCTGCGACGAAGAGGCTCTCTCCAGTCTAAGGGAATGCATAGACAATATTGCTGTATACATGGCACCAGAATATCCTCTCGACGACCAACTTTTGAAACTTGAGGAAACTGATGCTGTAAGTTCCGTTAAGACATTCTATGCTGGTTATCTTCAAGAATCTATTAATAAGAGAAAGCATGAACTTAAGAGCAAAAATCAGCTGAATGTGCAAATTGTTAACACCAACAATGTATCTACCGATAGAGCAATTTACGGCATAATCAAGAATAGAGGCAGACATACTGTTTTACTTGGTGATGGCACGGAAAATACTGCTCTTCTGACGGTGCGTTTCAATCAGAATCAAAGCGAACTCCCTATTCACATCGAGTATATCCGAGTGCTTCAATCGAGATGCACCACTGGCTTTTTGGTACAGATTCCCATGGGCTATAATGATAAGAACATAGATGTTACGATTACCGTTAAAATCGGCAGCGAAATCTACTCACAGTGCACCAAGACTATTTTGATAGAGGAGAGCACCGAAACAGTAGAGATCAAGGATCGTGTGGAGTGGTATGGCGTCAAAGAGGCCGTCGCCGATGTAGAGGATATGCTCTTCGGAAGAGATGACATTAAAAACAGTTTACGCGATTCCATCCAAGGAAGTGTATCTGTTCTGTACGGTCCTTCTCGAATCGGTAAAACCTCCCTCATGAACTGGGTAAAGAAAAAACTAAGCGAAGAAGTGGCTGATGAAAGCGGAAAGAGAATCATAACAATTTCTATTGCTCCAGAAGGATCAGCACGTGACAACGATTATGTTGAGCATTTTGCTAAGGAGGGTCTGATTCTAGATTATAAAGATGATAAAGCAATCTCCGAGTATCTACTCATTGATTCAATCACCTATGGTCTGAAAATGCCGATTCGTCTTACCGTATCAGATGACAAAAGAATTGCTCCTGAATTTATACGAGAAGTAAACGAAATACTGAACGAAAAAGATATTAGGCTTAGTGACCGCTATGCGAATCTTGGTTACTATCTGGCAGAATGTGACACCGAGATCTGGCTTCTCTTTGATGAGTTCCAAAAGGTTGTTGAAAAATGGGAACCGGATGAGCACACAATGTTTGCAAGAACACTTGCTGACCTGCAGTTGACATACTCAAGCATTCAGGGAATACGCATCGTCTTATGTGGTTCTGATGGTTTGCTCAAGCACATGGAGTGTAGTAATATTTCAAGTTGGCGAAAAATCATAAATACTAACGGTATCATCGTTGGTCCCCTTATGACTGAAGGCTTTGAACAAATGATTCTGGAGGACAAAAGCTTTGCAGAGACTGGTTTGTCATTTGCGCCGGAGGCTGTAAGTACACTGTTCAACTATACCGGCGGCATTGCTCTTTATGGTAAGGAAATTTGCAACGCAGTTCTCAAGCGTATCGCTCAAAGAAAAAACTTGGGTCGCGAATATTTCGTTAATAGAAATACGATTTATCCTTATGACATTTCAATGGCTACCCAGATGCTTATCGATTATCAGGGGGAAGAGCAGAGAGCTAATACAAACCTGGTAAACGGCATTTATCGAATCTATGATGCAGTTGTAAAAAATCTGGAAGAGGATACAGATAAACTGTATCTTCAGTACATAGCTCAGTGGCTGTTAGAACATCCGGATAGGGATCATTTCCCCAAAAAATGTCTCTCTCCCGAAAAACTTAAGGCAAAGTACAGTGACAACATCGAAAACTCACTTACTATAGTAAGCAAGCGTCGTATCCTAATGGAAATGTATGATAAGAGCGGAAATGTCTACGGTTTTAAGTTCACAACTTTGTTCTATTACTATGCTTTTCTCAGCATAAACAAGAAGAGCTGTGAAGAACTGGAGAGCATACTGTTTGAAAGCTATGATAATCATACAGAAAAAGCAGGAATGACAGACCAGCAGAATAATGCAGTTATTATCGGATCACGGTATACATCCTATGATGAACTTGACAAATTCAAAGCATGGAATGAGGATCATCAGGTATATGCTGTATCATCAATACTCGGTGCACTTGAAAAACATGCAATTGCACGTATTAAGGGACTCATTGCTACTAAATACCAGAGCGTTGAGATGATAGATAGCAAAATCGTTGAGGGCGATGACAATTCCACTAACATTAAATATGATGTAAAGGTCATTGCAGAATCTATTAGTAGTCTGGTATCATTGCATAAGAATGCACGCAATACTTCGCCTAAGAATGCAGAGCAAATATGTGTTGAGGCCTTTAAGGGATTACCAATACCTCAAAAGATATCTTTAACTGAGGAGGAACAGGAGAATTATGAAGCTCCTGCTGATTTTGATGATAATTGCTGTAATCTTATTTGCGAAGGCGTTCGAAATTCAGAAGATATCGACATCGAAGAGTGGTTGACTTCCGAAGTTGGCGAAATGTTTCTTGAAAATTGTGGCGTTGATATTGAAATCCTCAAATCTTATGGCGATACTCACTATAATTGTTTGACTATAGGATTATACTTACTGTATCTCTTTAAGGGTATAAGTAAGCTATATTCCGGTCTTGATTTTACTCCTGCTTCAATTATGCTCTGTAAAACCATTGAACGTTTACTCAAGGAAAAGCATCTTCCTTTGTATCTCAACAATAACATATGGATCACGAATGTCAAAAGTAATCCGAGTGCTGACGGAAAAAGAAAAACTAGGATTGTTAGTTTCAATCATGCAACGATAGGAACTTTTACTACTGCGATGGAGACCATGTTTGACATACAATCATTCGATACTGAGCAAATGCAGAAGAAAAGAAACAGAGATGCGTTCATAGCTGCTACAAGGGCTTCTGAAGCAGAGTGGGAAAACTATTATAAACGTTTGCTGAGTGTAAGGGATGTTAGAAATGATTCTGCACATTCAAACATTGTTACCCTTGCACAGTGTAATGATGTAGTCGAGGCTTTGTTTAAGGATGAACTTCTTGCAAAGACAGTGGAATACGTTGAACGTAAAGAAACCGTAACAATTTAAACCGTGATTGTATTGTGCCGTCTGGTAATCTGGGCGGCACATGCCACTATAACGGAGGTGAAGGCTATGCCAACAAATGGTACACATCAGGAATTAATCAAAAGTAAGTTTATTGAAAAATTTCGGAATCCACTACGGAACTATTACACATACGGTTTTATGAGCTATTCCGATTTACCTAGCTCGTCAAATACGATCGATGCTGATTGGAATAGATTGAATAATATACTCAGGGATGACCAATACTTTATGTGGTCTACCATTAGAAAGAAAACATTATTTATGACTACTGACTCACAGTCACAATTATGTAATCCTTTCCATAGAGTTTATCGTTTTGCACTTTGCAATGATTCAGATTTGATGTATTTCTTCAATACGATCTTAGCCCTAAGCCGAGATTATGAATTAGCAGAGAAGGTGTATTCAATAGATGATGAATCTTCTCCAGTACTTCATAAGTTGAATCAGCAGGAATATGACAAACAAATGGATTCATTATGGCGTTTTGAAGAGAATATTTCAAAGAGACAATTAATTCGTAAACAACTTGCAGTATTTTGTGAATCGCCTGTTCCATTTTTAACCGAGGATCAGAATTTCAGGAAATTTTTGAAAAGCATAGAAGGCTTGGATTTGCTTGAAACAGTTTCAGAAGATAAAAAAAATGTAAAATTCAAGTTGAAAAAATTGACTTTAAGACAGATAATAGATCACTGCAGTGATGAGTATGATCGATTTGTAGACGCTTTAGATTTCTTCTCAAGATACTGCTTACTTGGTGAATTTGGTAGTTATCTGCTTGCACGACTACACAAGCAGCAAGATAGTGTATTTAGATTTAAACATGAGTATTATATGCAGTCCTTGAATGACTATGTGCTTATTGATCTTATCTATGCAATTGAAAATTTGATGTGGTGTAAATTAACTCAGGTGAACATTTTACAGAAAACTGAAAGCAAATTGGTATGCTTTCCTCTGCAAATTAGGATCAGTCAAACAAACGGAAGACAGTATCTTGCTTGTTATGATCCAATTAAACATAGTTACTATAATATTCGTTTGGACCAAATTGACCAGGTTGAATTCGTTAAAAATATTCAAGGTTCCTCCGAAAAAATTGATTTAAACAATGAACGTATTGAAAATGAAATACGAAATGCAATGACAGCGCTAACTAACTCATGGGGTGTTTCTACAACTAAAGAACAGGATAGAAATGCAGAAAATCCTGTTCCTCTGCATGAGGTAAAACTTGTTATTCAATATTCGCCGGAAGAATACTATATTGTGAATCGGCTGAAACATGAGAAAAGAAATGGTGAGATTAAGGTCGTTGGTGATAAGATATACTTTAACATCTTTGTAACAGATACTACTGAGATGCGTCCGTGGATTCGTAGTCTATATACAAGAATCATTGACTATTCAGGCATGGATGATGCCGATTTTCAAATTGTCAATGATTTAGACTCTTTCTTCGATTCTGGTGAGGAAGGAAAAATATCATATCGTCCAACTTCATTTGATGTCAGATGGAATATTACGTCAGATGTAGATTGTGATGTTGTACATCAATCAGAGGCAAATTCACTCTTTAACAAATTATTTGGGGTGTATTTTATGCTTTTTAGTGATGTGCTTTCAGCTTTATACGGAAAATGCAGTGATTCAAAATGTTGTGATTGTATAACTGATGAGGAAATAAAAAATATCATAAGTCAAGCATATGATGGAAGGATAGATGAACTTGGTTCGCTTACACGAGACATTACACAATCAGATTACTCCTTTAGTATTGAATCTGCATTGAAGCGAAATAACTTTGCAAAAAAAGGATATAAAGATAGAAATGGCAAATGGCTAGAGGAGCGTCCGAAAGGCATGTCTTTAGAGCCGCTGTGTCATAAGAAGTACAGGGCAATATCAGATTGTAATGTTGATTTGTATTTTGATGTAATTCCTTTAACTAAATGGGAGCTTCGCTGGCTGCGTACGATTTTAGATGATCCTAAGATGACATTGTTCCTGACTCCAGATACCATTTCATCACTTAAAGAAATAATCCCACAAGAGATAACTCCAATATGTATTAGAAAAAACGGTAATAATGCTAAGGCTACCAGCGCTGATAATATCTATTATTTTGACAGATATCACTCTGAAAGCTATCAGATGGATTCCCACTTATTTAGAACGATTCTATCCGCACTTCACAATAGTGAAGCGCTGAACATCAATTATAATGCTGGAAAAGGAACTTCTTTTAAAGGAATTTATTATCCGATTTATATTGAGTTTTCTAAACGTGATGACAGATTCAGGTTATATGTACAAGAGGCAAAAACGGACAGAATTTATATGATGAACTGCGATTGGATCAGTGCTGCAGAGCTTACCGGTACTAATTTTGATATGCATAGATGTCAATCTGTACTTAAGGGCTTCTTTGATACAAATCAATGTAAAGTATCAGTGGAATTTGAAGATACCAGAAATATCCTTGATAGAATCTTGAATGAGTTCTCACCATGGAAGAAAAGATGCGAATGCATTCGCAAGAAGGATGAGAAAAATGAGATACCTGCTAAATATAAGCTTACTATATATTATCACAGGTATGATCAAATGGATATGGTGGCAAGGCTCATGAGCTATGGATCTTACATAAGATTTATCGATAAGGAGCATTTCATATGTAAGGAAATAATGAAGCGGATTGAGAAACAGCAAGTTCTCTTGCGAAGCAGAGAAAAGGAGAGATAATAATGATATACAAATCAGACTTCATCCTTTCCTTATTGTCACCAGTGGAAAATTGGAAATATGTAAGTGAAAGCATGGTTTCCATTCTGTTGGGAGAGGAGGCTGCTGCCATGGTAGGGTTTAATCAGAGAAATCCTCATCATTGCTATGATTTGATGGAACATACCTTGCATACTGTTGATGAAATAAATTTGAAGGTGAGAGAAATTAAAACATCAGTCGATTTACTTAGGACAGCTGTCTTCTTTCATGACATCGGGAAACCGAATGTGGCAATGGAGAAAGAGAATCGTCTTGTGTTTTATGGTCATGCTAAGCGGTCATCTGAGATATCAGAGGGCTTATTAAGCAAGCTGGGATACACATCAGATGAAATAAAACTTATCTCTTTCTATATCAGTCACCACGATTACTTTATCTCCTATGTATTACCAACAGAAAAATACAATAAAGATAATCCGTATCTCATAGAAATAACAGCAGATAACATTCTTAAGCATATCAACAGCAAATCAGTACAGACCGCGAACTATCCTAACATAGATATCTGGAAAGACTTGCTTGTGTTGTGCCATGCAGACATAAGTGCTCAGTCGGAAATTGTACTCATGAACGGACTTCAAGTTGATTCCAAAGAACACAAACTCAGCAAGATTGCTGAGATTAAGCGAATATTAACCACAATATAATACAATTAATATAGAGACTCGTACAATGCGAGTCTCTATTTTTATGCTTATAGATTATTAAAATTATATCAATCTTACAAACGATCTCCACAACTTTTTTTACTATATAGAATTTGCGGTTTTTCTCGGATTATTTTATAATATGAGTATAGAAAAACCGAACATGACAGCAAGCACAGGAGGTAATGACTATGCTTAAGAAATATGTACCAGTGAGTACCACTGGCATAATTAATACAGTGTCATCAACTGTATTAAGCGTCATTAAAATTCGTAACCTCATTAACAATGAGATTGCGGTTGACAATGATCTGACATCGATAAAATAACATAGTGCATTATAAGGAGGTTAATTATGAATATGAGAAATGGTCGTATTTCCAAACTTAGCAAGGGAAAGGTCAAGGGTATCGGTTTCTTCGAGAGTATCGGTCTCAAAATTGCCGGACGTATTGACGGTTCAAGAAACCTTCCCCGAGAATGTGGTGATGGGCACTGGATTTCTCCCCACCTCGACAGAGAGGTTCGCTCTTATGATGAGTTTTCTTCTCGGATGTGGGGACATCTTCAAATTGAAGAAGAGGATGAATACGCACATCTTGGTGAACTGATGGATTCAATTGTACATACTCGGACGCAGCTTGAAACCGCCAAGGCCGAACTGAAAGAGACTCTTTCTTACGAAGGAACGCCTAACAACTCCCGTAAACATGGAGAAAGCAAGCTAACTGAAGCTCAGGTAGCAGCAAGGCGTGCTAACGAAAGAGCTAGGAGATTGGAACCGTTCAAGAGTCAGGTAAGTATTCTCCAGAGCAAGCTTGCTTCCGAAGTGGACGAGTTCTCTGCACTCCGTAATAAGATCATCGAAGACAATAATTCCACAAGGATGATTTGTTCTCGTGTGAAAGAACACCTGCTTCAGAGAATGGATGTTTACTGGAACTCCGCATTGCACAAACATTCCGAGAATGCCAGGATGCCTGCCATACCCTCCATTGAGGTAACATCTCATGCTGAAACTGTGTATATGGACCCCCACAAAGCCCTGATGCAAAAGGCTGAGATGATTAGTCGAAGCCTGTCGAAAGATGAAATGGAGGTAATGTGATGTTTGGAAAGAAAAAGGGACAGGCACTGTTCAACGCCGTGGATGACAGCAGAACTGTAGTTCATGACTTCCGCCTGAGGTCAACTCAGGCTGGATTTGAATCTTACAGAACTGTAGAATATCGGCTCTATCACAAGCTTAAAGAAGATGAGATGATGCCCAGATTGGAAGAACATCTCAGCAAGCTTTTCGCTGGTGAAGTCGATGATGGAAACGGCGACATGCTTGATGCCATTTTGTTTGGAGCTGCTAGAGAAGCGCTTCCTGACCTTGGCAGACAGCACTACGATCATTCGGATACGCTCCGTCGATTGATTATTCGCCGTAAAGCGGACCGTGAGGATATCCGGAGGATTAAAGAAGAGCGAGAGTCCGAGTGTGAAGCGATGAGAATCGACTACGAAAAAACATGCAAGATGTTGGATAGAGAGTATGAGGAGGTTTAACTTATGAGCAAAGCAAATGATCTTATTTCCATTGACCGTAATGGAGAGTTTGTGTATCACGGACTTAATTCCCACACAAGCAAAAAATATCGTGCAGATACTCCTTTGGACAAGTCCTTTGTCCCGTATCTGATCATGGCCTTTTGTGCCATTGTAGATGCATCTGTTTTTATCAGTTTGTTTAAGATGATATCATACGATAGTCCTTTTATGTTGGGTGTACAGGTTGCAGGCTGCCTCTTTGCCTTCGATGTAATACCGCTGTACCTCGGCATCCAGCTCAGAAGAATCAAGCAGGGACTCAGTAAAGACCGGTTCATCATGTGGTTGGCCCTCGTCGTTTGCGTCTTGGCATGCGCAATGAATGTTGTACTCCGTCTTATGACGATGGAGCAGATGTCTCCCGATATGTCTTCTGCGACTACCAGTTACTTTGGAACTGTAGCACAGGAGAGTCAGATAACCGGCATTGATGCTACTGCCGTTGCGTTGACCGTCTTCGGTATTATCCTTCCTGTTTTGACATCTGTGGGTAGCTTCTTCATTTCCTATCTTACGTATAATCCGCTGAAGGTACGTAAGCGTCTTGAGGAAGAAATGCTTGCGGAAAAGAAGGATGAAATTCGCAGATTCGACGCCATCTTAACCGAATACGATGCCGACACAGAGTTTGCTGAGCATTTAGTGCAGGATGACGAGGGAAAGTTCGAGGAGATGAAGAAGATGCAGCGTGCCGTGGTTATCAGTTACTGTGACTATGTCAGACAACGCTTGAAAGAGCATCTTGCTACTCCCACAGCAATCAATGCCCTATCAGAAGAAATCTGTATTGCCATTCTGTCCCGTCTTGACCAGGAACTTGCCGCCCTGGAAAAGGCCGAGGTTCCCCGAGTCTATGAAGGATCCGGATCGAAAGAAAAAACAATGGCTACAAATGAAGTGGCTGCTTAAGGAGGATATGAAAATGAAAAGAATGATTACTTTGATTATGGTTTGCGTAATGATGTTCACACTCGTGTGCGGTCTTACCGGGTGTTCCTCGGGGAGTGAAGGTGCTAAAAATGAAAAAGCGGCCGTATGCTATGTGCTTGCGAACACTGCAAACAGCCAGGGATTAAACTTGAATAGTCCCATGGTCCAGGACACGATTTATGATACGGTCAGAAACTACGGTTATATCTCCATAGTGAATGCAGATGGCATCCCGGATATTGTCCTGGCTAACTCCTATGACATCGATGCTAAGTACAAAAGTGCATCCAAAGAGAAACTCGATATGGATGCACGTTCTAAGACTACAAATCTAATTGCTGGTATGCAGGGCGTGATTGCCTGTGATCCGGAGGTTGATTACCTTGCATCACTGAATTTAGCAGTACGTAGTTTGTTATCTCTCGAAGGCTATGACTCCAAGACGATCGTTGTCATTGGAACGGGTCTTTCTACCTCTGGTGTACTCGATTTCCAGAACAATCTTATCTCCGCAGATCCCAACACGATCGTTGAACTTCTCAAGGAAAAGGATGAAATTCCTGACTTCAGCGGCATGACGGTATATTGGCAACAGATGGGCGATGTTGCTGCTCCTCAGCAAGCATTAACTTCCGCACAGAGAAATACTCTTCAGCAGATTTATGGTGGAATCGTTGAAGCGGGTGGAGGCACATTTGTATACAACAACATCATCGCAAACCCGGTGAATGAGAGTGCTTCTTATCCTGCGGTAACCCCCGTGGAATTTCCTGCAGACACTCCGATCAGTTTTGAGCCGGATATCCTGGACACTAATGAGGACGACCATGTCTTTACAGATCCGGTTGTGTTGACGGAAGAACAGGTAACCTTCATTGGCGACAAGTCCGAGTACCTATATCCAGAAGAAGCTGAAAGTGTTCTTAAGCCTATTGCTGATTATTTGGCGTGCAACCAAGTTACTATTCTCCTGTGCGGCACAACAGCCGGCGACACAAATAGTGACTTTGCAATGAAGCTGAGCCAGGAGCGTGCTGATACAGTAAAGCAAACACTTGTTAAATTGGGCGTAGATCCAGATCGCATAATTGCAATTGGTCTTGGCTCGAGTGATCCGTGGCATATTTATGGTGTTGGTTATGACAGTGCGGCTTCTTCGACCAATCGAAAAACAGTCATTGTGAACGCTGACTCAGATATTGCCAAAAAGTTGCTAAATCAGTAGAAAATACATCAACGAGAGGCGGTTTATGCTGCCTCCCAGAAAGGAATAGGCTATGAGAAAAATCATTCCTTACAATGCAACACAGGAGAATGCTAAAAGGCTTGTCAACGCCTCTTGCTTGATCTCCGGGAATTGTCCTGTTGTAAAATCGTATGTTGCCAAGGAGTATATCAATAACTCTTATATTTCCGGTAATACAATAGTTTTAATCATTGATTTCTGTCGTGATGATTTTATGTCTGCTGTTTCCCATACATCAAAGTATCCATTGACAGTTTTTGATGTTGACAATATGAGTTATGACTATTTCTTTGGCGATGGTGACCTTAGAAGTTCTATCAGAGCAATCAAACTGAAAGCTGAGAGTCTTGGGTATTCCCATGAACAGACCATACAGGTTTGTAAGTATTTTGAAATGCTGCAATCAATCAACGATAAGCTTGGACTCCGTTTTAACAGCATTCAAGAACTGAATAACCATTATTATAGTATTGATATGGTAAGTGCAGCTCTTCAAGGTATGCTGCATGCCCGGCAGATTCGTCCTGGAGACATGGATAGAATAATGACTTTGATGCAGCGTTCTGCCAAAGGAAATCTGATTATCGATAATATTCTCGCAGAGACAAGATTTACATTGGGAGGAGCTACAGACACATTCTCCATCAAGAAACTGGCACCTCATTCTCTCTGCCATCTGTATGTTAACTCTGTATACAGTGAGGTGACAAGTACGCTTATTGAAGCTTTGTCAAAGGATATCTCAGGCTATCGTAGACCGCTCAATATTATCATAAATGCCGGTAAGTCCGCTGTTGCAGATAGGCTCTATGAATTAGTGGAGTGTGTCACAACTCACCGCAATTATAATCTCCTGTTTCTTACAGACGATATATTTACAGATACGGCAGACAATCACGATAGGTTCAGAGGCTTGTTTGAAATCAATGCTTTTGGCTCACACAGTGGGACTTCAAACCAAATTGTTTCAAACCTCTTTGGAACTCGACGTGTTATTGAAGAGCATTATGATAAAACATATGATAGGCGTTTGACTGCTAATAACGTATTTGATACGCTTACAGGTCGCAATTATACTGAGGGTATACATTATGTGCCTGTGGAATTGCCGTGTATTCGCCCTGATTCCATAGAAAGCCTTCCTGAAGGTAGTGTGATCACGCTTTTTACAAAAAGCGGACGGTATGAATTGATGCGTCTTGGGTGAAAGGAGAGATAGTATGAGTTTTTCAAGAATAGCCTTTATGATTCTGTATGCTGCCGATGTAATACTGGCGTATATGTTGATGAACAACTATATTGCAACCGCCGTTGTCGCTGTTGCTATTCCGGTAATTATCCTTATTTGGCAGAAGGTAACGCTTTTCAGGACAGGCGCAATGCACATTTCTAAATGCAGAAGTGCGGATGCAGTCAGACTTCAGTCGGCATATAATGAGGTTGAGGCTCGTGCCAAGGCATGTGGTTATAAGCTCAATCGAATGCCAAAGCTCTATATCTCGGACGAGGACACACGCAATGCCTATAACTGTAGAAATGCTATCGTTGTAAACAGACCGGTTCTGAATGGTCAAGAACTAGCAGCAGTCTTAAGCCATGAAGTGAACCATTGGCGATGCGGTGATAGCTACCTCAGCATGTTACTAGGACTCAATATCTTTGTATTTGGGATAGCTTTATCTCTCTTCACTGGTTTGTGGTTGATTATCTCCATCATATTCATTATAGCAATTGTAGGATTGATATCAAAGAATAGCAGTTGGTTTGGCCTGATCCTTGCGAAGCTTCTGGTTCCTCTTCAAAAAGGTTTCTGTAACCTTGCTGTGACAATGCTTCTGGCAATTGAGATGGCTATAAGCAGAAAAGCAGAGTATAACAGCGATAAATTCGCTGCATATTGCGGGTATGGTGACGAGCTTATCTTGTTCTTGTCTACTGACAAATCTCTGCGAAAGCCATTAACATTCACAGAATGCTTATTAAGCACACATCCTAGCGATGAACGTAGAATAGCCAAAATAGAACATCTGCAAGATAAAATTCAGTACAAAACAGATGAGAATCCTGCGAAGTATTATATCGAGTAGAACGGAGGAGTAGTATGAAAGCTATCAACAAAAGGATCGAACCGCCGTAGACTCAATTAATTGAACCCCAAACAAGTTTATTATTTAAATAGGAGGAATGCTCTATGAGCTATGTAGGAAGGACACGTTTTTCACAGCAGACAAAAGATAATGTGCGTTCAAATGCGGAATTTCTTCAGCAAGATGAAAATGGAAATATCGTCTCTTCAAATGGGACGGGACAGATAATCACAAAGGATACACCTGTGGATATTGGCCATAAGCCGGGATTTGAGAACAGATACGAGACGGAGTTTTCCAGCAAAGCAGGCTTGACACAGAAAGAACACGATTCTCTTTTCAGTAATCCTGGTACTCTACAGCTTGAACCAAGAGATGAGAATCAATCACATGTTTTTGAGAACCATGATCACAATGATGCTATGCAAAATGTATCAGCATATGCATATTCTCAGGATAGTGATATTGCAGCAAATACATACATTAATCCATCGGCAGATGGTAATTCAGGTACAATCTCTGTTGTTGATGCTCAGACAGATGAAGAAAGCATCATATGCTCTTACGAGTTACCTGGAAATGGTGATGTTGAGGGAGCGGATTTATCAGGTGGAAATAACCTTGATTCTTGTTATTCTTCCGGTGATGAAATATCTGATGACAATGCAAATGCGGATGCAATGACAGGTTCCGATGATGATGCTGACACGATGTGAATGGAGAAATAACATGATTTACACAAAGAAAAATATCTATGATGTACCTGAAACCACACCTGGTGATGTTTCTATAAAGCTTGCTGGTGTTGATTATTATGGAAATTCAGTAGAACTATTCCTTCCAGATCTTTCAACCGTTTTCGTAGGAGCTCCAGGTGTTGGAAAAACAACAGCACTAACTCACTGTATTGATATGGCGACCGCTAATCCTAAGGCAGTAACTGTAATTCTAGATATAAAGGGAGAATATGTTGATAAATGTTTTAGACCTGGCGATGTAGTTCTCTCGATGTATGATTTGCCGCATATCCCAAAAGAGAATCAGGTTCGATGGAGCCTTATGAAAGAGGCTTTGCTGGACTCAAACCCAGAAAGTGTATTGTTTGAGATTGCACAAATGATATTCAAAAAGGCACGTGAAACTTCGCAGAATCCAGTTTTTGTAACTGCTGCAATGCTTGTCTTTTACGGTCAATTGGTTCACATCTTCCGTAGTTGCAATGGCAAAATTCCATTCAATAATGAACTTATCACGAAAGTTCTAGCTGTTACTGATGCTGAAATTTATGATAGCGTTAGCAAATATGCAGATCTGTTTGCAGTAAGGGATCTTGTATCGAAGAAAGAAAATAATATTACAGCATATGGTGTTAGAATGGAACTTAAAGCTGTTCTTTTGGAGACTTTTGTTCTTGGGTCGAACTTCTGTGCATTCGATAGCCGCTTCAGCATTCGAGAATTCATAAACGAAGGGTGTGGGAGAAAACTTTTCATTGAATTTGACTTTGCCAACAGGGAATCTTCGAGTGTAATCGTTAGACTCCTATTAGATCTTGCACTCAAAGAGAGTCTCTCTGGACCATGTCTTAATGATGGCGACAAGACACGTTATAACTTCTTTCTTGACGAGTACGCTTATCTCCCTTCTGGGTTGAGCTACCTTGATGCAATCAAGGAGGTTGGTAGGGGTAAAGGATGCCGTTTATACGCTGGATTTCAGTCCATCAATCAACTTTATAAAATGTATAAAAATCAAGCTGAAGCTGCTAACGATTTTGCTACCTTTTCAAATGTAATATCCTTCAGAACACATGACAAAGAATCAATGGTGGCGGTAACCGAACGTGCTGGATGTGAATACAAGGAAGTAACTACGATAGATGCTCTGTGCAACGTAAATACCGAAAGCAAGCTGTTGCCTGTCATCGAGGATGAGACATTGATAGGCTTGGATAAAGGAGAGGCTGTTGTGTTGCTGGATACGAGCAGGCCGTTTTGGATACGATTCAATAAGTAAGACCTTCTAATTGCTTTGACATATGCAGATTGCAGGAGCAGGATGCTTCTGTAGTCTGCATTTTCTCTTTGATTCCTCCTGCTATTCATACAACTTTTTTTATGACATGTAAATGGAAATAAACATGAAAAAATGGTTTAATATATATAGAAGCTAAGACGCAGGAATACTTGCATAGTAGTAACGAGGAGGTCTTATTCATGATGATTAAAAAAGCGGTATCCCACAGTAAGAATGCTTGTTCAGTAAACAAATCTGTTCAGTACATCGACACTATAGTTCAGAACATGAGCAGTAAAAAGGTCATAGTAGTTGGCGACTTCTTTCTAGATAAGTACATATATATCAAAGATGCAGAAACAGGCGTATCGCTGTACACCGGTAAACCCTCCTATTTCATTGATCGCACAGAGACCAGCCCCGGTGCAGCAGGAACTGTTGCCAAGAATCTTGCTCTTCTCGGGGTTGGGGATGTGTATGCCGTAGGATTTTGCGGCAATGATGGAGACGGTTATACGCTGATGCAGAACATGGAGAAATTCAAGATTCATACAGAGAAAATGATTGTTCTTGATGATCGCTCTACCCCTTGCTACACCATGATTATGCGTGACAGCGGTAAGGGCTATGTTGAAGATGGTGAGGCCTCTGTTCAGAATCATAAGCTGACAACATCAGAAATGGAACAGAAACTGATCCACAATCTTTCTACCCTTATCGGCGAAGTACAGCCTGACGCTGTGATCTTTCTTGATCAGCTTGATTATGAGAATTACGGTGTAATAACCACTGGTATGAGAAGATATATCGAGAAAATCCACAGTGAATTTCCAGCTGTACTTACTTATGTGGATTCCAGACAGTTTATCGGAGATGTTGCACATACAGCGATTCGCAAGTGCAATAACTTTGAGTTTGCCAGAGCGTATTCGACAGATGCATCAAATATGACTGACATCTGCGAACAACTGACTAATAGATCTGATGCTCCGCTGATTGTTACATTGGGGGCTGACGGTACGCTTATCAGCAAGCATGGTGCAGTCACCATTGTTCCGTCTTTTAGCGTTGGTGATACAATTGATACAAGAGGTGCAGGCGATGCTTTCACAACAGGCTATGTTACTTCCAGAATTTGCGGTGTAGGTGAATACGAGTCTGTACTGATTGGCAATGCTGTTGCTGCTTGCTGTGTATCTCAGATAGCAACTACAGGAAGAATCAAGATGCAGGAGCTTGAGGCGATATTCCGGACATATATAGATGAGATTGAACGATAGGAGGTATATTATGAAAACAGAAACTTTGTCTGCCATTCATTTTGAGATCGGCGAAGAAATCACTTCTGACAGTGGAAATGTCTATCGCATTACACGCCTTATCAACATTGGTAAGAATGGTGCGGTTTTCCATGTGCAGTGTGTAGAGGGTGAACTCATTGGTTCTTGCTATGCACTCAAGGCGCAGTATAACCTTCTTGAAAAACGCTTAAAGCGTTTTCAGAGAGAACTGGAATTTCTTAAGCAGCAGGATTCACAGTTATTTCTTTCTTACTGTGATGATGGAAAGATTGAACGTAATGGGTACTCTTATCCGTTTGTCGTGCTTCCCTATGTTCCATTTACCCTTGAAGAGTACATAAATAGAGAACAGATTTCTTATGAGAAAAGACTTGCTTTTTCATGTCAGCTACTTATGGCTCTGTGCCTTCTCAGTGAACAGAAGGTTATACATAGAGACATTAAACCGCAGAACATTCTTACTGATGGCCAAAAGGTTGTTTTAGCTGATTTTGGCTTGGTTAAGCACATATCGGATCATTCCGTTTCATCTGACAGAACAGAACTACTGAATGCAAGTGCTTCCATGCCTCGTCATTACCGTACTCCTGAGTTGGTTGCATACGCCAATGGTAAAACATCGCAATTCTATATGGAATCCGACTGCTTTCAGATGGGGCTTGTTCTTTGCTATCTGTTTACAGGTACAAATCCGTTGACGTCATCAGAGGACAAGCTGGCTGACCTTGAATTAGGTACAGTGCCTGTAATTGATAAGCCATCAGGTCACATTATCAGAAATACAATCTTGTCCATGCAGGAATATGATTATCATAAGCGAATCACTCCTTCTGAGGCGTTAAAAGAATTCCTGCGTGTATATGAAGGTGTTAGGGAATTGTGCAGAGAAGTGGCATGAGTGTTATGTTAAGCAACTTTTTGTAAGATATAAAAATGGAAATTATCTTGAAAAAGTGGTTTAATATATACAGAAGCTAAAACACACAATGAATCAATAAAACAGGAGGAATATGCTATGAAAAAGAGAATGAACGCCAAGGTCTTCTGCAGAAACAACGAGTACGGCAAGATGGATTTCTACCTTGAAATGGACAGAGAGGTTCTTTACCTCTTTACGACAAACTACTTCTCTAAGAATATCTATGAGCAGTACTACAACGGAAGACGGTTAGAAGAAATGTACAGCAAGACCTCTATGATCCGTCATCAGAAACTTAAGGAGAGAATCCTTCGCATGTCAAAATATATTGCTCAGGAACATTCGGTTGATATCTTTGAGAAGTCAAGCAAACCTACATATGAGAGAAGAAAGAATGACGACTTCGATTACGAAGCTGCCTAAGTAAGGAGGAATTACAATGAACACAAGAACATATTCTAAGGAAATCACAACTGCAATCAACAACTTCCTTAATGAGGATGACTGGCACTTTTCTTTTGATAAGCAGAGAGATTCGTTTAATTTTGGATTAACCTTGAAAAGTAAAATCAAGCATATCAAATATATCGTCGAAGTGAAAGAGGACGAGTTTCTTGTCTATGCGATTTCCCCTATCGGTGCAGATGAAGATGATGAGAAAATGATGACAACTATGGCTGAATTTGTTTGTCGTGCAAACTATGGATTGAAGAACGGAAATTTTGAACTGGATATGAGAGATGGAGAGATACGCTACAAATCTTTTGTTTCTTGTGAAGGCATTACACCAACACCTGAAATGATAAAAAGAAGTATTTACTGTCCCGCCACAATGTTTGAACAGTACAGTGATGGCATCGTAGATATTATTTTAGGTAACGCTACGGCCAAAGCAGCCATTGACAAGTGTGAAAAGGCGAGTGAAGAAGAACTGCGAAGTATTATCGCCCAACTTGTCGAAGATGACGACAGTGGGGACATGGATGTTATGATGGCTCGGCTTGCTGCTCGACTTGGAATTGACGAAGTTCCTTCTGGATTTGATTCAGAAGAATCTGAACAAACAGTATCCGACATTAAAATTGACTTATTTGAATCAGAAGGGGGCGATGAGTAATGAATGTTCAGGTAAAATCCAGCAATGGAATAACTCTTATGTCAATGGAAACAAAGCTGTTTGCCGCAAGAAAGGTTTTTATTGAAGGCGAAATTAATCAGGAGAGTGCTTGTGAATTTGTAAAGAAAATCATGCTGCTCAATAGGGAAGACGCTTCAAAGCCAATTGATGTTATGATCAATTCGCCGGGAGGTGAGATCAATTCCGGATTATTGATATATGACGTGATTCAGTCCAGCAAAGCACCGATCCGTATGTTTTGCATGGGAATGGCTTACAGTATGGGAGCTTTGCTTTTTGCCTGTGGAAATCACGGAAGGTATACGCTTCCACACAGTGAGTTGATGTTGCATGAACCATTGCTTGCAAATCGTGTCGAGGGAAATGCTTCTTCAATTCGTTCCATTTCGGACAGTCTTATGGAAACCAGAAAGAAGATGAATCAGATACTTGCGAAACATACCGGCAAGACTGAAAAGGAAATTGAAGAAGCAACCAGTTATGATCATTACCTCAGCCCAGAAGAAAGTATTGCCTTTGGTCTTGCCGATGAGGTTATCAGTTTTAATAAAATGATGGAGGAATAAAAATGAATAGAATGATTCTTGGTGAAGGTGCTGTATTCAGTACAGATTGTAACGAAACAGGGCTGAATAATAATGTGATTGTCTGTGGCAGCAGCGGCGGCGGAAAGACAATGAGTGTTATAGAACCACGACTCCTTGAAACATTTGATTCCAGCCTCATTGTTACTGTGACTAAACGCAGACTTGTTGACAAATACAAGAAAGTGTTTTGTGAAAGAGGATACAAAGTACTGGATTTAAATTTTGTAAGACCAACTGACAGTAATATTGCATATGATCCTCTTGATTATGTGTCAAGTTATTCGGATATTACTTTTCTTGCACAGGCTGTTGTGAAGGCGAATCCCAGAAAAGATAAATCGACAGCGGATCCATATTGGGATGAAAGTTCAATAAGCCTGTTGTCGGCTGAGATAGCCTATATCCTTATGACAGAGAAAAATCCGAGTTTTGCTGATGTTTTGAAATTAAACGACAGTTTGACAATAAAAGAAAGCTGCGGACAGATAGAAACTACACTTGATAGTGAGTTTGATTTTATTGCCAGGAAAGATCCAAATTGCTTCGCTGTAACTTGCTGGAATTCTTTCAAAGTACTTCCTATAAAAACAGCCAGCTGCGTTTACAGTACTCTGAATACAACGATTGATACGATTTTTTCACCCGAGCTTAGAAAAATGATTGCGAGCAAGAAAAAATTGGACTTTGAAAATCTTGCAAAAAGTAAAACTGTGCTATTCGTTTCCACGTCTCCTGTAAATCCTTCTCTTAATTGCTTTATCAGTATGTTTTATGCACAGATGTTTAAGCAACTGTTTGAATATGCAGAATCTCAACCGAGCGGAAAACTCCCTATTCCAGTAAGTGTGCTTTGTGATGATTTTGCTACTGGCTCAAGAGTACTAAATTTTCCGGAATACATATCTATCTTTAGGGAAAAACAAATCAGTGTGACACTGCTGATTCAGTCCGAAAGCCAACTTGAATCAATGTATGGAACAGATGATGCCACTACGATTATCAACAATTGCGATACGTATGTATATATGGGCGGCATGGATCTTCGAACAGGAAGGAATATCGGTGAACGTCTTAATTTGCCGCTTGAGGATGTGTTGTATATGCCTATTGGTCAGGAAGTAATTTTCAGGCGAGGTCAGAAACCAATTATCACACAGCGATACAATGTGCTTGAAGATAAGGAATATCGGAGAATTACAAGGCGATATGAGAACTGTATCCATAAAGCTGAGGCGAAAGAAAGGAGGTGAAATCTCTATGTATTTAAACAAAAAAAGACGAGGCGATTTTTTGAGAGAGATTCGATCGCCACTTGATTCAGTTGATAGCAACAACAAATACGAAGATTCATCACATGGGGATGAGGATCTTGAATTTGATCAGGACATAATGGATGCGTTAACGAGAAAATTCGATGAGTTGTTTGGTCCAATTACAGACGATTAAGAGGATGAATATGCCAATTATTGATTGAAGATTATGCTACAGATGAGCTTTCAGCAGCTTATTCTAAAATTCCATTAAAAGCTGATTCATTTGGATTTGATGAGCTGAGTATTATTCTAGAGCCTGTTGACACTAAACTCAAAATATGATATGATAAATACATGAATATCAC
>OLWA01001327.1_pt1 | contig 25902 bp, 17 predicted proteins | sample 1673251 | NCBI WGS metagenome assembly OLWA01 (sample SAMEA3178937, study PRJEB25190) | human gut metagenome | biome: human gut; feature: human-associated habitat; material: faeces | place: Austria | collected 2013 | reverse complement strand
TAAAAGCAACCCTTTCAGGCGATGAAGAAACTGTCGCACGAATTGTTGAGCAGACCCATCAGGAAAACACTTCGATAATCAAGTATAATGATGAGAACGCTCTTGCTTGTGTAGTGACACTTGCATTTTATACAGCAAGAAATCAGTATGAGATAATCAGAGAACTTCCGACGGGTAAAGGGTATGCGGACATTGCGTTTTTGCCAAGACCAAACGAAAATGTTCCTGCAATCGTTGTCGAACTCAAAAAGGAACAGGATGCGAGCATTGCACTTGAACAAATCAGAAACAGACAATATACAGAAAAACTGTCAGCATACAGCGGAGAAATAATCCTTGTCGGTATTAATTATACCACTGATCCAAATACGGAATATAAGAAGCATACTTGCAGGATTGGAAAAATAGTTAAATAAATGTGAAGAACAGCAGATCTTAATAAATAAAGGTCTGCTGTTTTTATAAAGTTATGAGGGTTTTATACCGTTCAGGACGAAAATATGTCATTTTTGACAAAGATATTGATAAGTGGAATATATAAAATAAATATAAGCAAGAAAAAATTACCTTTATCATAATATTTCGACATTTCACTGCAAACAAAACCGGATTTCACTTCAATTATTGGCATAGATAGGAAGTTTATGATATAATATACTTAAAGAAAGGTAGGGTGATTCTGATGGCAAGGGACGTAGTTTCCGCAAAACTGGACATTATTTTCAAAAAGATTTTTACGGAAAACTAGGATTTGCTTCAGGCGTTTTTAGCGGATATTCTGGATATCCCCAGTGAGAACATTCAGGATATAATTATTGTAAAACAGGAGCTGACGCCAGAAACAACAGACGGAAAATTCAGTCGTCTGGATTTGAATCTGAAAGTGGCAGATAAGCTGATAAACGTAGAAATTCAGCTAAGAGGCAATAACGATTACCTTGACAGAACGCTGTTTTATTGGGCAAAATTGTATGCATCGGAATTGAAAAGCGGTGAGGCTTATGATAAACTTAAAAAGACGATCTGCGTAAATATTATTAATTTTAATATGTTTGATGCGAATGATTACCACACTGAAATTGTAACTTCCATAAAGGATACAGGCGAGATTTTTTCGGATAAATTCAGTATTCACTTTTTTGAGCTCAGAAAAGTCGGTAAAAAAGTGAATCCAAATAACCGCAGAGAATTGTGGATGCAGTTTCTCAATGCGTCAAGTGAGGAGGAATTTGAGGTGTTGAAACAGACTAATGTGCCGATAATGAACAAGGCGGTAAACTTGATCTATGATATGAGCGAGGATTCAAAAATTCGTGAAATGGCAAGATTGCGTGAAAAGGCTCTTCATGACGAGGCTTCGGCTTTGGCGAATGCTAAGAATGAGGGCAGAGCTGAGGAAAGAAAAAAACTTATTGAAAAATGGCGTAAAAAAGGCATGTCAGATGAAGCGATCCAAGAACTTTTGAGCGAATAAGCATTATGGAAAAGATAGATAAAAGCAATACTTTTCAATTGGTGCTTGATGATGCTGTTATTTTAGCTTCCGATGAATATAAACTTGAAGATGTGTATTCTGCTTTCAAGCGTTTTTTCGTAGAAAACGGCGCTAAAGATATTTCGGAAAATCCGAAAGAACTTGTTTTTGATAATCCGGATTATGAAACACAAAAACAGCTATACAGAATACTGAATATTATACTCTATACGCCTTTCATTTACAGACCATATCTAAATTATGTGATTCAATATCATGGCAAATGTAAATTTGTAACTGATTACCGCATGACAACGCAAGCTCGTGAGATGGCAAGAATGCGTGAAAAAGCTCTGCATGACGAAGCTTCGGCTTTGGCTGATGCAGAAAGTAAGGGGCGCATGAAAGAACGCAATGCAATGATTGAAGCGCTACAAGCAAGTGGCGTGTCAGAAGAATTAATTCAGTTAACACTTAAAAATATGAAATAAACTTAGCAGAATGCGCTTTGTGTCCAAAACACAGAGCGCATTTTTGTTGCTATTGGATATAGACTTGTCAAAAATAATATGGTATTGTTGTAGTGGAGGTGACAGTGACAATGAAGAAAAACAGAACAATCCCCTTTGGCTATATGATGCATAACGGCGAGATTCAGTTGAATCCAACAGAGGCAAAAGCAGTGCAGGAAATCTTCAAAATGTACCTTGACGGCAGTTCTCTGCTGACAATTGCCGGATACATGAGTAGTACAGAAATTTCATACAATGGTATATCTCAGACCTGGAATAAAAACATGGCGAAACGCATTTTGGAAAATGAAAAATACATCGGTAAAGGTCAATTCCCTGTCATAGTTAATGAGAATATTTTCAGAAAAGCAAATAAACAAAAGCAGCTGAAATCCACACAATTCTGCGAAATATCAGAGGAAATTCAGGTAATCCGCAGTTTGACTTACTGTGCAAAATGCGGACATAAACTCTCCCGAATCGGAGGAAACAGCCATTACGAAAAGTGGGACTGCCGCAATCCCGAATGCTCCCGATTTGAGCATCGAATTACAGATAATATGCTGATCGGTGTGATCATCCATGTGCTGAATACGGCAATTGCGAATCCAAATTTGCTTGATACAAATTCAAAAATGAGCGAATATATTCCTGATATGGAAATTACCCGTCAGCAAAACGAAATAAACAGGCTGCTGGATTCTCCCAACGTTGATTTTCATAAGGCGAAAGAAGAAACATTCCGACTGGCAGAATTGAAATATAACTGCTGTACCTATAATGATAAACCGCAGAAAACTGAGCATTTAAAAAGCATTCTTGCGAATAAAGAACAACTGAATACAATTGATATTGGCTTATTGAAATCCTGCATTTCACAGATTTTGGTAAGCCATTTTTGCACCATAGAGATTGCATTTATCAACGGTGTAACCATCAAAAATACTATTGAAAGGAATGACGAAAATGAACGAAGCTCCGAAAGTCAGGATAATTCCTGCGAATCCGCAAACAGCTGAAAATAGGAATCCATATCAGCAGCTCAGAGTAGCAGCCTACTGTCGAGTTTCCACAGAACAAGAAGAGCAGCAAAACAGCTATCAGGTGCAGATTTCTTACTATACCGACCTGATCAATCGTAAAAAAGAATGGACGCTTGTGAAGATTTTCGCTGACGAAGGAATTTCCGGAACTCAGGCAAAAAAACGCCCTGAATTTCTGAAAATGATTCGGATGTGCAGACAGCAAAAAATTGATTTGATTATCACAAAGTCGATTAGCCGTTTCGCCCGAAATACCGTGGATTGCCTTGAATATGTCCGACAGTTGAAAAATTTAGGAATTGGGGTGATTTTTGAGAAAGAGAATCTCAACACACTGACCATGACATCAGAATTCATGATTGCGCTGTATGGAAGTTTTGCACAAGCAGAAAGTGAATCAATTTCCAAAAATGTATCATGGGGCAAACAAAAAGCATATGCCGAAGGCAAGGTTTCGTTTCAGTATGCCAAACTGCTTGGCTACAAAAAAGGCGCAAACGGCAAGCCTGAGATCGTTCCGGAGGAAGCCGAAACCGTTCGCATGATTTATGATTTATTTCTGGACGGACTCAGCTTCACAAGGATAAAAAAAGCTCTTGAAAATCAGAATTTGCTTACTGCTACGGGCAAGAAAATATGGAGTGAATCCAATATCAAAAGCATTCTGAAGAACGAAAAATATGTGGGCGATGCACTTCTGCAAAAGACTTTTACAGTGGACTGTATTTCGAAGAAGGTGCAGAAAAATAACGGCGAGCGTCCCATGTATCTGGTGACAAATCACCATGATCCAATTATTGATAGAGACACATTCAATCGAGTTCAGCAGGAGCTTGCAAGGCGAACTTCCAAACGTAAAATCAGTGATAAAACCATTACGGAGCAAGGCAAGTATTCCAGTAAATACCAGTAAATACGCACTTTCCGAACTGCTCATTTGTGGTCATTGCGGCACGCCTTATCGTCGATGCACTTGGACTTCGTGTGGAAGAAAGCAGATTGTATGGCGGTGTATCAGCCGTTTGGAGTACGGCAAAAAATACTGCACGGATTCCCCTACCATCCATGAAGAACCGCTTCAAAGGGCAATTTTAAGCGCAGTAAACGAGTATCTTGATTGTCGGGAGGAAATTGCAAAAATCCTGAAAGCTAATATCGGTTCAGTACTTGAATGTCAGGGTCAGCAGAAAATTATCAACCTCGAAAATCGGTTGAAAGAGCTTGACAAAGCGAGAAATGATATCATATCGCTGATAACCTCCGGCGGCTGTGATGAAGACAAAATGGATTCGGAATTCGCAAAAATTTATGCGGAAGAGCAGTCAGTAAACGAGCAGCTTGCTGAACTGAAAAAGAAAGCCGAGATTTCTGCGGATACGCAGGACAAAATCGATCGGGCAATGGAGATGATCGAGCATGAAAAATTTGAGATCGAGGTATTCGATAATGTGATTATCCGCAAGCTAATCGATTGCATAAAAGTGCTTTCAAAAACAGAAATACTGATTATTTTCAAAGGCGGAATTGAGGTGAAAGCGATAATTGAACAATAACGAGATATTGAGGAAAACAGCTTGTAAGTGTAGGCTGTTTTTTAGTGGGAGTTGATAAATTGGCAGGAAATTTTAAAGGCATCAAACGTCAGAAATTTGGCGTGGAAATTGAGTGTACGGGACTTACAAGAGAAACTGCGGCAAAATCAATCGGCAAGGTTCTAGGCAGCCATTTTGAATATTTTGGCGGCAGCTATGACAAGTACAATATTCGTGACAACAAGGACAGAAAATGGTCAGTCGTCTATGATTCGAGCATCAAATTTGTTGATAAGAACGGCAATCATGCGTCAAGGGATTATGCAGTGGAAATCGTAACTCCGGTACTGGAATATGAGGATATCCCATTGATGCAGGAGGTTGTTCGTGCGGTCAGAAAAGCGGGAGGTGTGACCGGCGGCGATTACAATTGCGGAATCCATATTCATATTGACGGTGAGCCGTACAATGCACAAAGCCTGCGAAATCTGGTGAACATATTTGCGAGCAAGGAAAATTTCCTGTTCGATATGCTTCAGGTATCGCATCAGCGTGAAACTTACTGTCAAAAGGTGGACAGAGATTTTATGGAAAAGCTGAATAAGCAGAAGCCGAAAACAATTGATGAAATTCAGGAATTGTGGTATAGAGGAGACATGGATGAAGTTCATCATCATTACAGCTCAACACGCTATAAGGCTTGCAATTTGCATAGTTTTTTTGCAAATGGGCATTGGGAGATGAGAGCTTGCAACTCCTCTTTGCATGCCGGTGTCATTCGTTCTTACGTGACGCTGGCGCTTGCCATTTCCAACGCTGCACTAACGAAGGAGTTTTGTTCTCCGCATATTTCGGAGAGCGATAATTTGCGTTATAGTGCAAGGGTTTGGCTGATTAATCTTGGACTGAACGGTGAGGAATTCCGCAATTGCCGCAAGCACCTGATTTCGCATCTGGACGGATGTATTTCATGGCGGCATCCCGAAGATGCAATTGCTCAGCGAGAACGGCTGAAAGAAGAGCGTATCGCAGCTCATGAGCATCCTGTAAGCGAAGTTCTGGAGCAATGTGAGAGTTTACCCGATGAAGTGGAGCAAGCCGCTGTGGACGATTTTGAGGAAGATTACGAGCAAGAAGAATTTGAGGAAAGTATGGACTTTTCCATATCAATGTAAAGGAGCTTTTTATGGCGAAAAAATTATATGCAGCTTACGGCAGCAACATCAATTTGGAACAAATGGCATATAGGTGCCCGCATTCAACAGTTGCAGGAACAGCCATGCTAAAGGGCTATGAGTTGCAGTTCAGGCATCATGCCACGATTGAACCGAATGAGGAAAGTGAAGTTCCTGTGCTTTTATGGGAGCTTGATTCGCAGGATGAAAAATTTTTAGATCGTTACGAAGGCGAGCCGAAGTATTATCGCAAGGAGAATATTTCTCTTGAACTTAACGGAGAAACTGTTGAAGCGATGGTTTACATCATGAACGGAGATACGCCGCTTGAAGCTCCCACAGAGCAGTACTACGGCATAATAAAGCAAGGCTACAAGGAAAACGGACTGGACACAAGATATCTGGAAACTGCGTTTGAAGAAGCGGTTCTAGCGGAAAATATGGAGTTTGAATCTAAATTCGGAATGGAGATATTTTGATGCTGTATCATGGATTTTATGTAAAAATTACGCCCTTGAAAAATATTCAGAGGGAGAGAAAAGACGGGAGTATCAGTGATTGCAACGGATTTCAGATTGAAATTTTCTCCAACCAATCGGAAGAAGTGACCATGGATGTGTTTACTGCTGCGGTAGGATTTGAGATACTGAAAAATTCTGTTTGCGATGCAGAACAGTTTGCGATGGATGTCATTGAGTCGGAGGAAAAGGAATATTTGAGGTTAATCGATGAATATATGTTAGAAAATAGTTGAAATTGACCATTTAACGTAAAAAAATGACCATTTAGTGCAAAATGGTTGATTTTTCTGATTTTTTATGGTACATTGAGTATATAAAAAGTCTGATTCATACCAATTTTGACATTTTATGCTATAATTTTATTTACAGCTAATTGTTTTCAAAACAACCAAATACTTGATTTCGATTTTGTGCATTAATACATAATTGATAGAATTTTTTAAAAACCGTAACTTTTTTGACTGTTTTTAGGATTATATATTATATGTTATAGAGAGCCATTGACATATTGACAAAGAAGAACCCACACGTTTTTACGTCTTCTTGAAATAGATCTTAAATAGAATTATTATGGTAAAATATGGTGAAAATTGACCAAACAATGCTGAAAAACGACCATTTAGTGCAAAAGTATTGATTTTTTTGTTTTTATGATACATTAAGTGTGTGAAAAAAGTATTTTATGCTAAAATTATACTAGAATGGCTATATTTAGCAAAATAGACAAATATTTGATTTCGATTTTGTTTATTGCTACAAACTTTATAGAGCTTTAGGTAACCGGACGAGTTTTAATTCGAAATATTGCTTATAACAGATAAATGTCTGTTAATATACAATTAAATTAAGGAGAATTTAAAATGAAATCACAAAAATTAGCAGCAATCCTTGCGGTTACAGTCCTAGGGACATGCAGTATGACTTTCGCTGAAAATCCCATAATAAGAATGAATTCTATTGAGGTATCGGCAGCTGATGTAGAGGCAACCTATATAGGTTCTGGATATCAATTAAATTATAAAACGGTGGATAATAACATTGAGATAACCAATTTTACAAAGACATCCAGTGCATCATCTGTAAGTGTTGTAATTCCAAGTAAAATCAATGGATGTAGTGTAACATCAATTGGTGCATACGCATTCAGTGGAAAAGATATATCCTCTGTTATAATACCTGATACGGTTGTTTCTTTAGGAAATTATTCTTTCTATAATTGCTCAAAATTAAAAACGGTGACGTTATCTAAAAATTTGAGTTCAGAAAAATCAGGCGGTTACCTGTTTTATAAAAGTAAAAATATTGAAATTGTAAATGTTCCCGAAAATATGGCAGATCCTTCGTTCGTTGATCACTTTAATTATCATACTAATGCTGTGGTACAAGGTTCATCAGTTACTTCAGCGTATAAGCTGGACTATAAAATCTCAGATCATCAGATTGAAATTACTAGTTTTACAAAAACTACGAGTGCATCAGATGTAGGAGTTATAATTCCAAGTACTATTAATGGGTATAATGTAACATCAATTGGAAAATTTGCTTTTTACTGTTGCGATGGAATATCGTCTATTGTAATGCCGGATACTGTAATTTCATTGGGTGATTATTCATTTTCTACTTGTTCGAACTTAAAAACGGTAACATTATCCAGAAATTTGAGTTCAGAAAAATCTGGTGGTTATTTATTTTATAATAGCACTAGTATCGAAACTGTATATGTTCCTGAAAATATGATAGATCAGACGTTCATCGACCACTTTAATTACCATCTTGATACTGTAATTAAAGGCTCTGTAAACAATTCACAATACAGATTGGATTATGAGATTCCTATAAAAGATCGCAATGCAACAATAACAAAATATAATGCAAACGCTAATGCCAGTGATAATGTAACAGTTACAATTCCAGATACAATTTTAGGAAGAAATGTTACCAAAATTGCAACAGGAGCATTTAGCAGTTCTAATGTATATCAGGTAATCATGTCCAATAATATTACAACCCTGGAAAGTTGGTCGTTTAATGGTTGTGCCAATTTGAAGAAATTAACAGTCTCTAAAAACGTTTCATGTGCGCAGAGCGGAGGATATTTATTTACTGGATGTAATAATCTTACTGATATTACGGTTCCTGCTGATATGGCAGATAGAGAATTCATTTCTCATTTTCAATACTGTATAGGCGGTGCGAAATTAATTAAACCAGATGTGGATGCCAAAGTAACCCAAGTATACAATAATTTGAAAAGTAAATCTGCAAATGTGAATTGGAATATTAGTGGACTATCTGGCAATGCAAAAGAAAATGCGAAATATGAAGTTGCAAAATATATTCACAGCCAGTTGGCGTCCAATCTCATTCGGTATGATGCTTCTTATTCTATGCATCAAACAGCATATGCACTTGTTTCTGGAAAAGGTGCTTGTGCCGGTATGTCAAGATCTTATATTTTGCTTTTACTAAAATCAGGTTTTACAAAGGATGACGTTCAGCTTATCAGCGCTCCTGGGCATGCATTAGTAGGTATAAAGTTATATAATCAATGGTACTTTGTGGAATGCACAAATTCAAACCCAGAATCATTTGCTATGACATATCAAAATGAATGGTATAATGGGACTCCTGAAGGGCAGTATGATGGTTATATTATTCCTGGTACATATAGTTACTATTGTGATGCAGATGGTACAAGAGTTGTTAGTCAAGAGAGTGAGGCTTATTTAGCGCAGTGTTATAAGTCCAATTATAACAGGGGCGATGTGAATATGGATGGTGTTACAAACAGTTCAGATCTTTCCATATTAAACAATTATCTGAATGGTGGAAATTCAAGTATTAATCTTGTGAACGCTGATGTTAACTATGATGGCAAAATTGATAGCAATGATTACAATTCTCTAAATGATATAGTATCAGGGAAATTCACTTTTGCAGATATGATCAAAAAGGTATATGGCAGGATAATATAATCTACTGCACGTTTTTAAATTGACATTATGAAAGGAAAGCATTATGAACAAAGAAAACAATATGGAACTTAAATCGGAATATGTGGAAGTTGAGGTGTTAGGATATGGACTGCCTTTGTATAATGCAATAGGTAGTTCAGGAGATAAAGTGATATACGAAGGAATTGAGTACGATTCAACGATGATTAATGCATGGGAAGTGTTAACTGGCTCCAGTACAATACAAATTGGCGGACAATGCTGCAATCAGCATTGCACATCAAGCCATCCAGATGATCTCGTTGGAGCGCATGTTGTCTTATCACAGCCTACACAGGCTTTGCAGCCCGATGAGGAATTTTATATAGTTCCATTATGCAGAGGTTGTAACAGCAGCGGACCAGGAAAAAATATACAATTGAGGTGTGCGGTAAAAGCGGCTAGAATGAGTTGGATCGGAAAATGAATGGAGGTAATTCATATGAAAAATTTACAAGTAACAGAAAAGGTACAGTTATCCGTGGGATTGAAATTTACATTTATGGGAGTAGATCTGAGTTCCTATTACAAAAAGACAGCAGACGGCTATCAGATTTTCCTGGCACCTGCGAATGTTTCCAATGACGTACAGCTTACACTGAAGGAAATGATTGGTCAGTTTAACGGCATGGCAGGCGAAGGCGCTCTTTCTGAAGATGATGTTAAGAGCAAGATTGCAGAAGAGGAAGATCCTCAGGTTGTGAATGCAATTGATTTTGATTCTGTCAAGTTCTGCTTGAAAATGCTCTTCTTGAATATTGAATCAAAGAAAAACGGCGAAACGGAAGAAAAGACAGTCGAATACGCACTTTCACTGCAAATCAATGCAGAAGGTTTGATTCCAAAGGAAATCAAGATATTCCAGATCGACAGTTTAAGCTTCAATATCTGGAATACGCAGCGTCAGACTGTGCTGGAAAAAATGGCATTGATCACACCGGATTCATTTTAATCTATGAAAAGGTCAGATAAAGAGGATTCCATAGAAGAAAAAACATTTTCCATGAGCGTTGGTGTTCGTGGAACGATACTGGGCTATGAAGCAGCGGCATCATACAGTGTACTACATGGCGAAAGCTGTTTTCAAGGGAATTTGAATATCAACAATGCTGATATGACTGCAATCGTTGCATTGATCGATTCTAAGCTGTCTGATGAATTACACACACTTCTTCCGGATTTTCTGACACATAGATCTGCTGAATTGCGTTTCAGTTATGCTTATGATCATGAGATGTTTTTTGTGGATATGCAGTCGTTCCGTGTTACAGCGATTCGATTAAAAAATTCAGATGGAAGTTATTCTGGCAGCGGATTCTTATGCGAGCTTTCAGAACAAGAGAGTTCAGGGTTCATTGCAGAACTTATCGCAATTGCCAAGCGCCTGATTGGCATTGATAATTTTTATCTGTATATTTCCAAAGGATTGCAGCCGGTTAATATTGGCAGACTGTTAGAACCTTTTCATAAGACGGAAACATTGCTGCCTCCTTCCAGGTTCTACGAGAAAAATAGTTTTTGTTTGTATTCTGAATATTACTTTTCACAGGAATGCAATGGGCTGCTGGATCTGTTTTTTCATGAGCTGTTTGGTATAGAAAATCTGTCCTTTTTCGCAGGAAAAGGACAACAAGGCGCTTATTTTGTACTTTCCGTCCCACAGATCTCTAATGACATTATCAGCATACAAGAATTATTTCTGGAACTGGATACTGGTAAAGCTGACACGATCTTTCAGGCCTCCGGAATGTTTCAGTTAATGGCAATTCCCGAAATGTCTTTTTGCGTTGACTGTAAATTATCTTCCAGTTCACTGATGCTGTCAGCATCTGCCATTCCGAAAGAACCAATCAATCTTTTCGGTGCATTTTACCTCGGAAACACTTCTCTTACAATTGGATATAACAATGGGTTGACCTTTGGGATTGTTGGTGAAATTTATTTAAGAAAGTTGTATCTATTTGCGGCGATGCAGTTTTCATACAATGGAATCTTAAAACCGCAATTATTATGTTTTGCTACCAGTCGACTTTCCATATCGGATTTGATTGAAAACATCACGGGTCTTTTGATTCCAGGTATCAAAGCACTTGATATTATTTCTATCGACTACTTTGATTTTGAATGCAGAAATAAATTTCAGATGGAATGGTTTGAAAAGGCTGATTTATCGCAGATTGCAGCATTTTTTAATGATAATATTACGGCATCTCAACTTTCGATTGATGTAAATACAATTTCTATAGGACGAATACCGCAGGATGATGGATATGCGCTTGTGGATAAATATAGAATGCGTCATTATTATGTGGATGAAGATGGTGTTTTGTATCTGCGTCCACAATTTTATTATTCAGATGTGGCAGAACCTTTCACAATTGGTAACGGCATGGTTGTCAGTGCGGGAATATTCTTTTGTGCAAAAATTTGTGTGTTTCAATTGTCTTTGAAAGTTTTGTTTTCATTCCGTCAGCAAGAAGGTGCACTGGCGTTTGGTATGCTGTCGGATATTGATTTGGGAATGATCAAAATTACATCCTCTGATTTTCAACAGGAAAATCCTATCCCAATTCCGGAAAACAGCGTTTTGTCGCAATTTCTGGATACGACTGCGAAAGGCGTTGCATTTTATCTGCAAGCATCTCAAAATGATGTGTCATTTTATTTTGACGGTAAAATATCAATAGCCGGATTGACGGAAAAACAGGCACAATTGTATTATCAAAAAGGCTTGATCATTATCAATCTGGAAAGTACATTCTGGGGCATGACAACGCATCTTTCTTTGAATGTGAACTATCAGAGTTTTCAATCGTTGAACTTTGATTTTCAGTTTTCTTTTGATACATACAAATTAGAAGAAACACTGACAAAGGTAAAAGATCGATTGAATCATGCGATCGAAGTTTGCAGAAAGAAAATTAATGACGCAACGCAATCACTGGAAGATGCAAAAACAAAGGTACGGAAATTGTACGATGAAATCTCATACCTGGATCGTCAGATAGATGCATGCAGGAATAGACTCCGCAATATGGGATGGTTCAAAAAAATATTTTATGCGCCGATTATCGGATGTGAAATTGCAGGATATGAAATTGCAAAAGGGGTGCTTTATGCATCTATTTATGTTGCAGAAGCAGCGCTTTCAGTGGCTCAGGCAGCAGTGCAATTTGCCGGAATGCTCGGTGAAGGGGTACTTCAGCTTGTAAAGGGTGTCATCACATCGGTTACATCCTTGTTCTTCATTCGCAGATTAGCAGCAAGGTTATCAGCGAATCCAAGCGAATTGTATATGCAGTTAAGTATTGACTTTGTTGCGTTGGGGAAGGAATACAGTCATGAATGGTCAGTACAGAAAACGTTGATGCAGGATTCGGCAAAGGGAAGAGAGGCCATTTCTGACAACATGATGGAGAAAATAGAACCGGATGTAAAAGATCTGGAAAACGGCGTGATTTCTAATGTCTATTTGAAAAAGCGTTATATGCATTGCGTTCAATACCATGATCAGAAGTTTAATATATCTGAAGCGGCTCATGTACTGGAGCGAAATACAGAAATAATGCATTTTGTTCAGGATGCTTATATGCAGGAATTTGGAGAATCCTTGCCTGATTTCGATGAAATGGATAATAGGCTTCTTGAAAATATCGGAGTGATAGAATCCAATATCAATATTGCAGAAAGATCTGCTTCTCTAAACGAGTTGAAAGAAACAGTAAATCAGCTTCGTGATATATCGGAAAACGGAAATAATCGAGTTTCTTATGAAGATCAATTGAAGATAGATACTGCAAAGGATGCTGTAGAGAAGTATGAAGAGGCGGTAAAGTTATCTGATGAAATGCAGAAGCTTTTAGCACAGATAACTGTATCAAGACGTTCTGTGCAAATGCATCATTTGGAACGAATGAATCATTCTCAGCAGCGAATGCGTAACCGAGGAGTGAAGCAGGAACGTTATGAAAATAATATGTATTCATATGCAAAGATAGTAAAAGAAAAGATTGAAGCTGTGTATGGCGAGCTTTCTGATGATGGTTATATCAATCCCTGTAAGGATGAGCAGATTTGGAATACGATTGTACAGGCAGAGGATTATTTCAGAGTAAATAGTTGATTAGTTGAGCGTGTGTGATTATTTGATTTTTTCAGCATAAATATTAAATAATTCTATGCACTGCTTCAGAATTTGTCTGTAGCTATGATCTTTTTTAGAATTTTAGGATTATATGTTTATGAGGAGGCTTTTGAAAGCGCTTGATGGCATATGTTTTTACAACATATGATAATTGTATATTATTTTGCGTTAACCCTTATCTTATTTCTTGGATGCTTGACAGAAAGAATTTCTTTTTGTTTTGCCATAGCAACATGGGTATAAATTTGTGTGGTTGTGATGGAACTGTGCCCCAATAGCTTCTGTATGTAACGAATGTCAACATCTTCGTCAAGAAGCAAAGTGGCAAATGAATGACGAAACATGTGCGGCGTGATATGTATATCATACCCTGTCATAGCTGTGTATTTTCGAATGATTTCACGAACTGATTGCTCAGTGAGACGATGATGCAGTTTGTTGACAAAGAAGAATCCACACGTCTTTATGTCCTCTTGAAATAGGTCATAATAAGATTGAAGCACCCTTAAAACATCGGTATTTTCAATCTGTATCATCCGTTCTTTAGAACCTTTTCCGAAAATCTTGATGGTGTGATTCGTCAAATCTACATATGTGGGTGTCAGATTGCAAATTTCAGATACCCTGGCTCCGGTTGCAAAGAGAATTTCAAGAATTGCAATGTCACGAGTCGTGCAGCGTTTTTGATAATCTGTTTCAGCTTGTGAAAATGAATTGTAAGCACACGTTAGCAGACTGTTGATTATATTGAGGGGGATCGTTTTGGGAAGAATTGTAGGTTCTTGAAAGGAAACATCAATTTTGTTGAATGGATTGATTTCAATTACGTCTTCAATTAAAAGATAATGAGTAAACGCTTTGATGGAAGCGATTTTTCGCTTTACCGTCTTGGGCTTGAATCGTTCGTGAAGTATGTCGATGTATCGGCAAATCGTCTCTTTGGAAAATGTGTTGTCTGTATATTCAGAGAATTGCCTAAGATCGATTCTGTAAGCCTTAATGGTTTTTTCATTCAGAGCTTTTCTGGACTTGCAGTAGTTAAGAAATCGTTCTATTTGCAGGTTTAAGTTTATCATGGTAGTTACTCCTTCGTTTGGGAATGATTCTATTATATATTGTAATACGCCTTTTGTCGAATAGTGTCGATGAATTTCTTGGAAAAATCTGCGAGATTATGTTGATTTTGAAGAAGAATGGGTGTATAATAGTATTATCAAACCTCAACACAGGATAACTTCAAATTATAGGATGGAGAAGTAATATGGCAAAAGTGATTAAAAGAGCAATTTCAAATAATTTTGGTAATGATTCTTCTCAAAAAAGAATTGTACACTTATATGGTGTATATGGAGTAGGTAAAACAACTTTGCTTGAAAGTATTGAGAAAACGTTCTCTTCTGATTTTACTTTTTATCTAAACCTCGGCGGTATTGAACAAAATAATATAGAACAGCTTAAGACTAATGTTTTAAAAATAATAGATGCTTCAAATGTGGATCATAAAATAAATAAAATAGATAAGGATACGATTATTCATTCTATTTTAGATTCAGTTAGTATAAGCATAGGAAATTCACATAGCAGTTCACTCTCTGTATCTAAAATATTACATCAATTTATATCAAAAATGTACAATAATTACAACGCTTTAATTAATAACACTTCATACGAAAAAATATCTATTCAGTTATCACGGATTTTGACAGAAGTTCTTGAAAAGTGTAATAAATCAGTTGTATTGTTGTTAGATAATATACAAAATATTGATCAAAATGTAAGCTGCTTTATATCATCTTTATTAAAATATCATGTTATATCAAATGTAGTTGTAACATCTGAAAATGTCGATGACGATTTGTTTTCTATGTTGTCGAATGGATTGGATAATAATATACTCTCTGAAAATTCAATTAGCATAGAAAAATTTGAAATTGAAGAATTTTCTTTAGTTGAAACTTGCAATTATTTATGTGAATTTTGGGGAGAAAAACTTACGACCAATGATAAACCGGTACAAGATATCCAAAAAATCACAGCTGGTTTGCCTCTGCTTGTTTCAATTATAGTTAATGGCTGTAGTAAAGAACAAATAAAAGCACTGGATTTTTCTTCTGATAACATAAGCAACAAGCTAAGTACCGTTTTTAATCTTTTATACAAAACGTTAAGTGATGACTCTAAAAAAATTCTGTTTATTATATCACTTTGCGGGGGAGCAACTAATACACTAAGCATAAAAAAAGCATTTTCTGAATTAAATTTAGCCGAAGCAATAGAGGAACTTGTTTCTAAAAGACTAATTATAGAAAATGAGGATGAACTCATATTAAAATATAGTATACTGATTAATGAAATAAAGAAAGCAAACTCCAAATCTATATACCGCATGAAGGAAATATATCAAAAACTTGTTGAAAATTATACGTATATCAATTACAAATCTTTGCAATCTTTATATGAACTCCACTGTTCAATGGAAAATTATAAAGATGCACTTGAAATTCTCCCTGAATTATGTGAAGAACTCAATAGTTCATGCAATCATACATTATGCATTCAATACATCGAAAGGACACTAAAAAATAGTAAATTCATTCCAAATGATGAGCAGTTAGAAAGAATACTTTTTTGTCTTCTTAAATCGTATTTTTACACTAAGCAAAATCAAAAATGCATAGAACTATTTAAACGCTATAAAGAAAAATATATGGGCAATAATGAAGCTATACTATTTGTTTCAAAGGCGGCTTACTATTTGAATGATTTTGCTTATACAATTAAATTGTGTAATAATATAAATGCAGAAAAATGTTCTGACTTATTTCACAAAAAACAAATATTACTTTCGTCGGCTTATGATCTTTGCGGAGAATATCAGAAATCATCCGAAGCTCACGTAAACGGAAGAATATTTGCTGAAAACCATAACGATGAATATGCAACATCGTTATATAATATGTCTATTCAAATGGTATCTACTTCTTATGATGAATGCATAACTAAATTAAAGCAGGGATTATCTGTATTTGAACGTTATGGAGAAAATAGAAATTTAGCTTGCATATACAATAACATCGGCATCGAAATGTTGATGGCAGGAAACGAAAATTGTAAAGAATATCTTGAAAAATCCTTGCAATTATTCAATAAGTCAGCGGAAATAGAGATTCAATTTCCGCTGAACAATTTAGGGCTGTATTGCATTCTGATGGAAAGGAATTATCAAAAAGCCGACATTTACTTTGAAAATGCTTTAAAATCTGCAATTTCTCCACTACAATTTTGTTACATTTACAATAATCTTGCTATCTTAAAATATTTGTCAGGAAGCGACAATTCCGATACTTACTTTTCTAAAGCTCAAAAATATGCTAATGATTGTCCTGATCCTATCGTAAAAGCAAAAGCTAATTATAATTTATACAAATATGCCAAAATGAATAAATTCAATAATTACTATAGTTTTCTTGATAAGGGTAGACTTGAAAAAGCACATCCGCAATATGTCGAAATTAGCATAAGATATGCAGCAGAATCAGCCACAAAACATGCAAAAGATTCTGAATCTAAAGTAGGTAATCGAAGAATTATGTTTGATAAACAAGAATGGTTTTGGGGCGAATTAATGTTTTACAATTAATCGTAAATAATAGTTCGTTCCTTAAAATCTTTTACAGTAAGCGTATTATCATCATTGATTGTTATCAAACCGTTCGGATATAATGGGACTTTTATACCTGTTTCAGTTGGAATGATTACATATCGTGGTATCCACCAACCACCTATATTTCCAACCAAGCCGTGTGTTAATTCTATTCCTGACTTAGGGTCAGTTCTTAAGTGGCGTACTCCTTTTACATTAAAACAATGGAACAAGTAATATGGTATTACTCTGTTTTCTACGCATTTCAAAACAAGATTCCTAAGCTTTTCTACTGTATCGTTAACTCCTTTGAGCAATACAGCCTGATTCAGTACTGGAATCCCTAACCTCTGTATTTTTCGCAACGCATTAATCGATTTTTCAGTAAATTCAAATTCAGAATTAAACTGTGTGCAAACAACAACTCGTGGAAATTTTTTAACTATTTCACATAGCTCATCTGTTATTCTTTCAGGATTACTTGTAAAACAACGTGTACCAATTCTTACAACTCTTATGTGCTTGATTTGAGTGATAGTTTCTAACATAAATTTAATCTGTTCATCCGTATTACATAAAAAATCTCCTCCGGTCAAAATAACTTCTTCGAAGCGGGAATGGTTTTTTATATAATTGCAAGCCTCTGTGAATTTGTACTCTGAAAATATAATATTCTTTTTCCATTCTTCTTTTCGGCTACAGTGTCTGCAATGAGCAAAGCATTTACCTGTAGTATATATCATGCAACGATTAGGATATTTGCTTACTAGTATTGATGTAAGATGTTTTTCTTCTGGGAAATAGGCTCCTATGCCATTATCTTCAAACAGCTCTTCTTTCTGAGGATAAAACTGAATCCGCACAGGCTCATTATCAATAATTTCTTCAATGTGTGATGATACTTTTATAGGATAAATATTATTGATTTTTTTGTAATCTTCTGTGCCTTCCATTGCCCAATTATTTTTCATATTGTACCTCCTATAATTTGAAGTTATCCTGTGTTGAGGTTTGATTGATATGAATATTTTTAGAAGTAAGGCAAGGTATAACACAAGAAATATGAAGGTGAAATCATATACAATAGAAGAAACAGAATAAGAACTTTTATAATTGAGAGGAGCACAAAATGATTGTATCTGAATTGAATTTATATAACTTTCGGCGTTTTAAGTCAATTAATGGAAAACCAGGATTACATGTATCATTTCATAAGGGATTAAATGCGCTCATAGGAGAAAATGATTCCGGAAAGACAGCAGTAATTGATGCTATTAAGATGGTGCTTCTTACTCAAAGCAATGAGTACATCAGGATATCGGAAGATGATTTTTATAATGAAAACGGAGCTTCTGTATCCGAGTTTAAAATAGCTCTTATTCTTTCAGAGTTTAATCAAGATGAAGCCAAAAACTTTGTTGAGTACTTAATGTTTGATAAGAATAAAAATGGTGATGTGTGCTACCTCCTTCCGCTTCATTTTCGTGCCTGGAAGGAAAATAATCGGATCTATACAGAATTACGAGCTGGTGAAGTGAATGACGGTGTAATTCTAGATGGTAAGGCAAGGGAGCTTTTAAAGTGTGTATATTTGCGTCCGCTCAGGGATGCAGAACGTGAAATGAGCTCGGGCAGAAATTCAAGGATATCACAAATCTTGTTTAATCATCCTGTATTTAAGGGAAGTACAGATCACCGTCTGAAAGAGATCATGACTAATGCTAATGGCGAGATTGAAAAATACTTCACTGAAGAAGATGGTGAAAGAATTCTTACCGGTATTCGAGGTGCATTGACTGAATTTCATGAACAAGATTCCTCAAGTATAGCAAATCTAAAGACATCTGATATACAGCTTAAATCTATATTGGAGAGCCTTTCTTTGTCTGTTTCAGAAATACATCCAGGTCTTGGCGAATTGAACTTGCTTTTCATTGCAGCAGAACTGTTGCTTTTACAGCATGACGATAATGGTGGGTTAAGACTTGCATTAATTGAGGAGTTAGAGGCACATCTTCATCCTCAGGCACAGCTGAGATTAATACAGTACCTGCAAAAGGAATATCAAAACGCAGGAGTTCAGATTATTATTTCAACACATAGTACGATACTTGCCAGCAAAATCAATTTGAAAAATCTTATTATGCTTAAAAATGGAAATGGATTTGATTTAGTGGATGGGAAAACAGGTTTGGAAAAGGGCGATTATCTTTTCTTGCAGCGATTCATTGATGCGACAAAAGCAAATCTTTTCTTTGCCAAAGGTGTCATCATGGTGGAAGGTGATGCGGAAAATCTGTTAATTCCTGTAATAGCTGAAATTATTGGATATCCACTTGAAAAGCATGGCGTTTCTATTGTTAATGTTGGCAGTACTGCATTTTTACGATATAGTCGAATATTTATCCGGAAAGACGGAGGGTCTATGGGGATTCCTGTAGCAGTGATTACTGACTGTGATGAAGAACCAGAATATAATGAACAAGGCGAGTTTGAAGCTCGTAAAGATGAAATGGCAGTAGCAGTGGGGGATAAGAAAAAACGCTATACTGAAGATACGGTAAAAGGATTCGTCTCTTCTCAGTGGACATTTGAATATTGTGTGGCACAGAGTTGTTTGAGGGATGACTTTCATAAGGCTGTTCATTATGGTAAGAAGATCAAAAATAGTGACAAATATGCACTGACTGATGAAAAGATAGCAGCTGCTGATAAAGAGACTTCTAATGAAAGAAATTCATGGAATGATTTATCATGTGAAGAGAGGGCGTTTAAGATATATGGTTTAATGCTTGATAGCAAAGGAAAGAGCGGATTGAAAGCTATTGTTGCTCAGTGTCTGGCATCTATTTTGAAATGGAAAATAGCGGTTGTTCCGAAAGGAATGACACAATCTCAGATGTTTGAACTGGATCTCTATCAATGGAAAGTAGACGAAGATGAAAAACGGAATCTAAAGGAAGTAATTGAAAAGGATCAATATCTAAAATACATTGTGGATGCTATTAAGTATGCAGTTGGAGTGAACTGAAATGGTGAGGTGAACTAAAATGTTGGATTGGAATATCACTGACAATGAAATTGAAATGGTTGAAAAGATATTGCTTCCTAAAGATTGTCATTTTGCTGATGATGCCAAGGAAGTAATACGACATTGGAAATCAACGGATGTTTCTGCTTGTCCAGGAAGTGGAAAGACAACGGTTCTTCTCGCAAAACTGAAATTGATTGCTGACCGCATGCCATTGGAAAATGGATCTGGTATATGTGTGTTGTCACATACCAATGTTGCTGTTAATGAAATTAGGTCGAAATTGACAGAGTATGCCGATAGAATCACAAGTTATCCTAATTTTGTTGGAACAATTCAATCTTTCTTCGATAAGTTCATCACTTTTCCCTACCTGAAATCTATTACTGAACAACCGCTACAGGTTGTTGATGACGCCACATATGCAAAGCACTTGTACGAATTGATACATAGAAATATAACAAGGTATAAACAACTCTTCTATTTTATAAAGATGAGATTTGACAAAAGTGGAGCGCAGTATAACGATATCTTTGATTTTATCAAGGACTTACATCTAAAGAATGGTGATCTTAATCAAAGTGGTTCGAATAAAAGTTTAGCGAAAGCAGGAAGTGACTCAGCGACGCAGTATCATAAGGCGAAAGAAGAATTACTTTTGTCGCATGGGATCTTGACATATAGAGATTCTTATCAGTATGGAATTCTTGCTTTGAGCCAGAGAACAGATTTGCCATCACTATTATTCAGACGCTTTCGCTATGTATTTATAGATGAATTTCAGGATTGCAATCAAATACAAAGGGAAATTCTGTCTCGCATTTTTGATGAAACAAATTGTTGTGTCTTTAAAATCGGAGATCCGGATCAAGCGATATATGTTAGCGATAAAGACAATCCGGAAGATTGGAAACCATCTGAAAACGCTTTACATATTGCATCATCAAATCGTTATTCTCAGGAAATCGCAAATGTATTATATCCTTTGAGAACTGGCAGGCATCAAATATACTCACTTCGAGGGGCAGTAGGAATTATCCCTACACTGATAGTTTATGATGACGCTACACGAAAGCATGTGATCGATGCATTTGTATTTTTGCTTGATAAGCATGAACTTACTGATCCGAATGGAATATATAAGGCAATTGGGTGGATAAAAAATGAATCAGCTGCTGGTATAAAGATTGGCGACTATTGGGAAGATTATAATGCAACCGATAAGTTGAAGTCTGAAAATAGATACTGGGGAATGATTAAGTCCATCTGTGAGGAGCTAAAACAGGGAAAGCTTTACAAAGCGGAGAATGTTATCAGGCGGTTGGTGTGCATGATTGTAAATAATCTTGGTTGTAAGGATTCAGATGGGCGTTCCTTTACATATTCGTCGATAAAGAAAAAACTCGATGGTGAATATTATCACATATATCGTGAAAAAGTATTGGCTATGGCTTGTTTGATTGAATATGATTCAGCAAGAATTGACAGCATAATAAGGGAAATGGTCAATGGTATTTTTAGAAGAGATGATATATTTGAACGGCTTCCAAAGTACTTTATGGAACCAAGTTATATAAGCAAAGCCCAAGCATCAAACAATAATATCTGCAGTTTTAACGGAAGAAGGATCCAATTTAGTACAGTACATAAGGTGAAGGGAGAAACACATGATGCTACGCTTTATTTAGAAACAGAAACGAAAAAATCGTCCGATTTGAAAAGAGTTCTGCCATACTTAAATGGAACTAAGCCTGGAACTAGTTTAATACATAATTACAGCAGGAAGTGTGTGTATGTAGGCTTCAGCAGACCAAGAAAACTTTTGTGCGTTGCAATGCATGAAAATACGTACAATCAAAGCGGAGGAGCATTTGATTCTTGGGAGATATACGATTGTAGAAAAAATATTGATTAATCTGTATATCAAGGCACATGACCAAGTATGCTATGTAACCTTTTTAAATTAAAGAAGCTTTAAAATGAAGTACAGAACAGGAAAAATAACAGCGGCTATTCAACGAAATATGACAAGAAGTAAAACAGCAGTTTAAATATCTGGATTTTCGTAAAGGTTTTAGTGCAAATACTTGATTCCAAAGTAAAAAACTGATATACTTATATGAGAAAATACTGGAGGTGATGAATATGGGGATTTACTTAAATCCGGGCAATACTGATTTTCAGCGTGCTATCAACTCTGAAATTTATGTTGACAAAAGCCAATTAATAGAATATACGAATAAAAAATTATTTACAGAGCAACAGTTTATCTGTGTAAGTCGACCAAGACGGTTTGGAAAATCAATGGCTGCGAATATGTTGACGGCATACTACAGCCGTGGGTGCGATTCGAGAGAAATGTTCAGTAATCTAAACATATCAAAAGCTGATACATTTGAAAAGCATCTGAATAAATACAATGTCATTCATATTAATATGGTGAACTTTGTGAACCAAGGGGATGATATTGGTGAATCTCTTGACTATCTTAGCCGCAGGATATTGCATGAATTAAAAAAAGAATATAGCGATGTTGATTGCTTTGACTGGACGGATATAATATCAGTTCTGGGCGAGATATTTGATGTAAAAAAAGTTCCTTTTATTTTCATAATTGACGAATGGGATTGCGTTTTCCGTGTGCATAAAAATAATATGGATTCTCAAACGAAATATTTAAATTTCCTGCGAAATCTTCTGAAGGATCAAAGTTATGTGGCGCTTGCTTATATGACAGGAATACTGCCTATAAAAAAGTATGGCGAACATTCTGCGATAAACGTTTTCTATGAATATTCCATGATTGACGCCGAACCTATCTCGGAATTCACCGGATTTACCGGTGAGGAAGTAAAGCTTTTATGTGAGAAGTACGATAAACCTTTTGAAGAAATGAAACGTTGGTACGATGGATATAATTTGAATGGGATTTCTATATATAATCCGAAGTCTGTTGTTGAATCAATTCTTAGGGGACAGTTTAATAACTACTGGACATCAACCGAAACTTACGAGGCGTTGAAAGTTTATATTGAGATGAATTTTGACGGTCTGAAGGATACAATTATCGAACTTCTTGCTGGACAAAAAGCTGTTATTGATACAACAACTTTTTCAAATGATATGGTCACTTTTGAAACAAAGGATGATATATTGACACTTTTAGTTCATCTTGGATACCTGACATATGATTTTTATACAAAGGAAGTATCGATTCCAAACTACGAAATTTCAGAACAGTTTGCAAGTACTATTAAGGTTATGGGATGGTCAGAGGTGGCAAATTCACTGAAATTATCAGATGAACTTCTGAAAGCTACTCTGAACTGTGATGAAGAAAAGGTTGCCGAGTTGATTGACAAGGCGCATAGCGAGAACACATCAATTTTAAAATATAATGATGAAAATTCACTTTCATGTGTGATTTCGCTTGCATACTACTGTGCAAGGAAAACTTATACAATGGAAAGAGAACTTCCTGCCGGAAAGGGTTATGCTGACATAGTTTTTAAGCCAAGAAGAAATAACAGTAATCCTGCGATAATCGTTGAGCTTAAATATGCCAAAACAGCAGAAGGTGCAATAGAGCAGATTAAGGAAAAGCAATATGCTGACTGCCTTAACGATTATACAGGCGAAATTCTCCTCGTCGGAATTAATTATGATAAAGAGGAGAAGAAGCACACCTGTAAGATTGAAAAGATAGTGAAATAAAGAAAAATTATATAAAAACAGCTATGAATTAATGTCATCTATTTCATAGTCGCAACACATACTTGGACAATGAAATAGATGTCCACCCCTTAAAGCCCGTATCTACGGGCTTTATTGCGTTTCAGAGGGCAAAAAAATCAGGTTAAAAACCGTAGATGCTTTTTAAGCGTTTTTACGAGTAAGAAGGATTTGAACCCTCGACAAAGCCATTTATAAAAAAATTCAAGGCATATCTGAGAAAAATAATCTCAGATATGCCTTTTTGATATATAGAATAGTGCCCAAAGTTTTAAAAGCCGTTTTGTCTGGTATCACGAATTAAAGTGATGTTAAACAAAGCGGCTTTTTTGTTTTCAGGAGGTGGAATGGCAAAAAACAAAAAAGGTCGCAAAAATAACAGGAGGAAATTGCTGAATATGACAATGTAGCAGTTAAGTTTTGAGAAAGACTTAGCCGCTTTTTTGTATCCAATAGCCTTGAGCAAAACCTTAATTTCCAAAACGTAAACAAACGCACAAGAGAAGTTTTAAAAGATTAAAACAGGAAACAAGACATAGCAAAGCAGACCTCAGCAAAAAATGCTGAAATCGGCTGAAAAATATTCAGTTGAAACAGCTAAGCGGTACGTTTTACGGATTTAAGGCAGCGGTAAGAGCTGTTTGATTTAGTGACGATCGCAGCCAGAGCAACTGCCAGCAATGCGATATGTGCAACAGAATTAAGGTTTTGTGCAGCATTGAAGCTGTGAACCCATAAACGTTCCTGTCCTGTTTGCTTGAAACGTGAATTGTAACGTTCAGCTTCGGTTCTTAGTGCATAAAGCTTTTTAAAGGAAATGCATTCACGGTCAATAGAAAGTCTGTAATCATCGGGAACGGTGACATATTTTGTACAGCCACGGTGCTTTTTGCCATTGTTCCAGTTTTTGTGGTCACAGGGACAGGAGACACACCTGGAGCTTTTCAGCGGACAGCAGTATTTCTGACGAGTCCTTCCGTTATCGGAAAACCTTCCGTCTTTGTGCATAGCAAGACCTGCTTCGCAGATAGGGTGTCCGCCTGCAAGCTTCTTGTGATCTTTAGTGTTTCGCTTATTGAGAGGAATAATGCAATCACCATGATACAGCTCTTTTACAGTGTTGTATATTGCTTTGACGTCATAGCCCTTGTCAGCTAAGAAGGTACATTCATCAACAGAAAGAAAACTATTGGTTTGGCTTAGAATATCAAGAGCAACAGTGCTGTCAGAAACATTGGCAGAAGTTGTCAGCTCATAGATCGGTAAGCCTGTAATGAAGTTAACCAGAATGTGATTCTTGTAACCCCAATAGTATTCAAAATTACGCTCATTATGCTGATTTGAAGCCGTGTGAACACCTAAACCGCAGTCATTGTCAGACTTAGGCTGATTATCCTTTGAAAACTTATTTTTGGTAAATGACTTCGGATTATTGTGACGAGTATTTGCATTTACGGGAGTGGAGTCAAGGGCAATGAAAGAAGTATCAATGAAACCCATTTCGGAAAGTTTCAGAACCTGAGACTGCATAAGCTTTTTAAGCAGAGTGTTATCAAGTTTACGGATAAACCGGTCAAAGGTCCAGTATGACGGAAGCGGCTTTATAATATTGAAACCGCAGTAATGAGCGATGATAAGATTATTGTTAAGATAATTTACCAGATCGGTAATGCAGGAAAAGCATTCACATTTCATAACGATAAAAGCGTAGAGCAAGGCCCTTTTTGAAAAACCGTTTCTTCCTGTTTTGGCAGCGGAATCGGGGAATTCTGACAAGTCAAGGTTAAGAAAAAGCTTGTCATAAAACTGAGCCTTTGGTGCAGAAGTGAAAAATATGATGTCCTGTAAAATTTCCTGGCGGTAGATAACAGCCAACCCCTTTCGTGTGGTTTGATTCTAATTTAATTATACCAAAGTTGGCTGGCTGTTTCTATATTTTATAGTGATTTTTTTGTTTGTTATGTCTTGCATTCCCGCTTTATTTCTATGTTTGCGGTGTTTTGCTCAAGGCTAAAAAATAAAAATGGAACTGGAAAGCGTATATGTTTGTTGTGGTCAAGCTTTTTTGTAACACCCTGACCTAATTTTTTGCTTACAGGGTT
>OLWA01001323.1_pt1 | contig 25944 bp, 30 predicted proteins | sample 1673251 | NCBI WGS metagenome assembly OLWA01 (sample SAMEA3178937, study PRJEB25190) | human gut metagenome | biome: human gut; feature: human-associated habitat; material: faeces | place: Austria | collected 2013 | reverse complement strand
AAAGCAAGTGGTAACTCGCAAGAGAGAATGACAATCGGTAAGACTGAAAAGCTAAAAGGTGTATATGAGTATAATAAAGGTTATGCAGTTTTCTGCCCTATAAACATTTTGTATGAAGGAAAAGAATATTGTATTAATTTAATTAACAAAGATTTAATAAAAAAACAATTGGAATCTGCAAAAGCCCAAAATCCAGATGTTATTTGTGTAAGTATGCATTGGGGAATTGAATACCAAAACACTCAAAATAAGGAGCAAGAAAGACTTGCAAACTTACTATTTCAAAATGGTACAGATATAATATTAGGTAGTCATCCACATGTTTTACAGCCAATGGAAAAAAGAACAATTACTCTTGATGATGGCTCTACCAAAACAGGATTTGTTATATATTCACTAGGAAATTTTATGTCTGGTCAAACTAAGGAAAGAACTCGTAATTCTATTATATTAAATATTGAATTAACTAAAAATGGTGAAACAGATAAAACATCTATTGAAAAAGTTACATATACACCAATATATATGTATAAAAACACATCAAAAAATAAACAAAAATACCTTGTTATAGATATTGAAAAGGCTCTTAATAACTATAATTCTGGAAATCATATTATTAGTTCAAATACTTATTCTACTTTACAAACAGAACTTACTAGAATAAAAAATACAATAGGAGAAAATTTAGACTAATTTATAAAGAGGGGGGTTTTTAATGAAAAAAACAATTAAAATTTTTTTCCTTACTATTTTTTCACTGATTTTGCTTAGCTTGTTTCAAAAAACAGAAGCAAATTCTATAAATAGTATATCTATGGATATTGCCATTGATGATAATGGTAATGCATCTGTAACAGAAATATGGAAATGTAAAACATCTCAAGGAACTGAAGTATATCATCCATATTATAATTTGGGAAATTCAGAAATAACTAATTTAACAGTTTCAGAAAATGGAACAAAATATACTACACTATCAACTTGGAATACATCAGGTTCTTTATCTGATAAAGCTTACAAATGTGGTATAAATAAATTATCAAATGGTGTCGAACTTTGCTGGGGAATAAGCAATTATAGTTCACATACTTATACTATAAAATACAATATTTCAAATTTCGTTTCTGAACTTTCAGATTCACAAATGATATATTGGACATTAATTCCATATAATTTTTCAAATTCAATTGGAAATGTATATATCAAGATTCATTCTAATTTTAATATTCCAGATTCTGTTGGAGTTTGGGGCTATGGCAATTATGGTGGAACAGCATATGTTTATGATGGTTATATTGAAATGCAATCAGATGGAAATTTAGCGACAGATGAATATATGACAATATTAGTCCAATTTCCTTTGGAAAGTTTTAATTGTAGTAATAGATTAGATTATAATTTTAATCATTATTTAAATATGGCAGAAGATGGAGCTGAACATTATGTAGATAATTCTTCATATAGTTCATCAAATGACTCATCATTTTTTGATATTGTTTGGGGACTATTTTCTTTTATAATATCAGTTTTACCATTTATAATAATTATAATTTTGATTGCTGTAAAATCAAATTCTGAGTCACTTGATTTTGGAGAATACGGTAAAAAAATACCATCAGATTTAGATTATTATAGAGATATTCCTTGTAATGAAAATTTATTTAGAGCTTACTATATTGCATATAATTATGGATTACTAAAAAATAAGACAGATATACTTGGTGCAATTATATTAAAGTGGTTAAAAGATTCTTTAATTAAATTAGAACAAAAAGAACAAGGTGTAATTTTCAAAAAAGAAAATACTGTTATTATCTTAAATGGTGCAAAAACTGAACTAATTACAAATACTAAAGAAAAAGAACTATTTGATATGCTTTATCGTGCAAGTGTTGATGGAATCTTAGAAAATAAAGAATTTGAAAGATGGTGCAGAATTAATTATTCAAAAATACTCAATTGGTTTGAAAATATTTTAAAAGAAGAAAAACAAGATTTAGTTATTAATGGATTTTTAATACCACATGAAAAAACAACTTTAAAAATATTTAAATCAACTGTATTTACAGTTACTCCTGAGATAAGAAATGAAGCCATACAAATTGCCGGTTTAAAGAAATATTTAATTGATTATACTTTAATACATGAAAGAGAAGCAATAGAAGTTTCTTTATTTGAAGATTATCTAATATTTGCACAAATGCTTGGAATTGCAAAAACTGTTGCAAAACAATTTAAAGAACTTTATCCAGACTTAATTGAACAATCACATTTTACATCATATGATAATTTTTATTATATTGCATTATGTTCAAATAATGGTATTTCTGCTGCAAATACAGCAAAAAGTAGAGCTGAAAGCTATTCTTCTGGTGGAGGTGGATTCTCTTCTGGAGGCGGAGGAGGTGGTTCCTTCGGTGGTGGTGGCGGAGGCGGTGGTTTCCGTTAGAATTCAAAAAAATAGTAGATTTTTAAATCTACTATTTTTTATTTTGGTGCACCATCGCGGGATCGAACCGCGGACCTTCTGATTAAGAGAAAGACGCACCTCATAACTCTCCAATAATGATTAATAGTTAACTTTTCCTTATTATACCGTACTTTCAGGGAAAAATCAATGTTTTTTTAGAAAAAAAATACAATTTAAAATAGTTTAAAGAGGTTTGAAAAATATTAAATAAATTTGATAAAGTTTAAAAAGTTGGTGCATTTTCTTTAAAAGTTGGTGCATAAAAAATCATTTGCGCCAACTAAAATATAAATTCAAAATATCAGTTTTACGGAGGTGTTGTGTATGCTAAAATTTTTAATTGGACTAATATTGGGGGCTAATCTTAGCCTCTTTTTATATGCCTGCATATTAGCAGGAAAAAAATCAGATGAATAATTTTCATGAGAGGAGTTAAATTTTGGATGAAAATATTAAAAGTAGTTATTATTCAATTTTACCAGCAGTTGTTAGATACGATAAAGATTTAACAGATAAAGCTAAGTTATTGTATAGTGAAATCACTTGTCTGTGCAATAAAGAAGGATATTGTTTTGCTACAAATAATTATTTTGCTAATTTATATAATTGCACTCCTCGAGCAATACAATTTACAATATCTAAGTTACAAGAAAAAGGCTATATAAAAATAATCATAGAAAATAATTACCAAAGAAAAATATATTTAACTGATGCACTAGGGTATGAAAAAAATTTCACCCCACCCCACGAAAATAATTTCATAGGAGGGTATGAAAAAAATTTCACCCATAATAATATAAAATATAATATAGATGATTTATTTATTTTAATTATAAATAATAGCAATAAAATTCCAAATGAATTTTATTCAAATTTGAAAAGGCTTGAATTTATATATCCTAAAAAAATTATAAAAATGATGGAACAGGCTAATTTGATAAAATTAAAAGAAATCATTTATACTCTATTTTTAATATACAATAGCAATTTTAAAAGTATTATGTGTAAGTTTGATAGAGAAATTTTGATAAATTTATATTTAACTTGCAAAGATCATAATACAGATGACTTTTTTTATTATTACAGACAAGCTATTATAAATAAATACATCGACACATCATAAAGGAGTTTTAATATATGATAAATAGTTACATAAATAATTTTGAAAGTATAATATCAACAATTTTATTTTATGGCTTTAAATATACTTTGTTTTTACTTGTGATTCTTTTAATACTATCTCTTATATTGCTAATAGTTGGATGTATTATAAAATCACAAACAATTAAATCGAAATTTTTAAAAATTGTACCAGGCTTATTACTAAGTCTTATTTTTTTACTTCTTTTGCCCTACATTTTAGTACAATTTAAAAATTTATTATAAATAGTGCTTTCCTTAATTTGCCCTATCAAAAGTTAAGGAGATGATGTTTTATGAATGTTACAAAAAGAAAAAAGAAACTTATTGCAAAATTATCAAGCATTGGAACAACAATTACATTGTTACTAATCAAATCTAATCAATGCTTTGCTGAAAGTATTGGAACGGCTGAAGTACAAACAGCAACAGATAATATTAAAAGAGTTATCACAAGTATTGCAATGCCATTAGGTCGGTGTTTTAATCTTTGCTAGTGTAGTTGTTGCAGCATTAAAAATGATAGCCAATTCAAACAACCCACAAAAAAGGGCTGAAAGTATTGGTGCACTTGCCTGGATATGTGGTGGCGGTGTAATTTTAGGTGCTTCACTCATCATTGCTGGAATTATTATCAATGTTGCTACAAATAATAGTGGCACATTGCTTGGAAGTTAGGTGATTTATTGTGAGAATATTTAAAATTCCATTTGATATTAAACGAGAAGAAAAGATTTTTGGTGGTTATTTAAGTTTAAGACAAGTTTTATATCTAATGCTTGCAATATCAAGTTTAGGTATTTTTGCTACACCATTAAATATTATTGTAAAAATAATTATTATCACTATAATTGCTACATTTTTTCTACTTTGTGCTTTTCTAAAAATAAATGAGCAAAATTTTGATAAGTTATTTTTATGTGCCACAAAATATATTATTCGTAGAAAAAAATTCAAATATGAGAGGTGCTTAAAATGATAATAATGTTTATTTTTCTTGGATTAACAGTTGTGTTTGTTATTTGTACTGCTATTTATTTAAACAAAAAGAAAAGTCAAAATGGATTTACCAAAAATACAAGTGGAGATCAAGGCAAAAAAGTAGATAAAAAGAAATTAGAAAATATTTTTAATTTTAAAATAAAAGATAATATAATTTGCATTGGTAACAGATATTCAAATATTGTTAGACTGGGTAACATCGATTACAATATGCTTTCTGTTTCTGAACAGGATTCTATTGAAAATATTTTAATACAAACTGCTCTTTCAATTGATTATCCAGTCCAATTTTTTAGTACAACTGAATACATAGATACAACAAAAGTTATTTCACTTATGAAAAAAAATAAAAATATAAATGAAAAAATCGAAGAATACAAAAACTATTTAATAGACTACTTGCATAATTTAATGGAAAACAGGACTATTTCTGTTGTTAGGAGTTATGCAATTATTAGTTATGATGGAAATTTAAAGGATGCAATGCAAGAATTAAACAGAAAAACACTATCTTTTACAAGTAGTTTATTAAGAGCAAAGATAGTATGTGAAGTTTTAACTGAAGATGAAATTTACGATTTAATTTATAAAGAATTAAATAAAAATTCAACCATAAATATTAGCAATTTACAAGGAGGTGGAAAAGAATTATATGTTGGGAAAAAACAAAAAGTCAAAAGAAATAAACATATTTGAAAATGTACCTAAGCTTTCCGACTTACTGATTCCTGATGAATTACAAGAAAAGGTAGATTATTTGAAACTTGGATATAACAAATTTACTAGAATATTTGTTATGACAATTTATCCTGAACAAACTTGGGTTAGTTGGCTAGATGATTTATTTGCTATTGGAAATATAAATATTTCTGTAAAAATAGAACCATCTATCAATGGAAATGTTATAAATCAATTAACAAAAAAATTAGTACAAGCACAAAGTGAGTATGCAACTTATTCAAGGCAAGGCAATATATTGCATTTGCCAGAATTAGAAAAACAAATTGGAGATTTAGAAGATCTGCGAATGCTAATACAAACTAATCAAGATAAACTATTTTATGCGACAATTTTTATATCTCTAAATGCTGAAAGTCTAAAAGATTTAAACGAGAAAACAAAAATATTAGAAAGTGAATTGAACAAAAAAACTGCAATGATAAGAACACTAACTTTTAGACAGTTAGAAGGATATAAAACAATACTTCCTACCAATGAATACCCTATTCCAAACTATGAGCGAAATATGGTAGCTGGTCGGTATTGCAACATTGATACCTATTTCAACTCCTAATCTATCACATGATAAAGGTATATTTGTAGGAAGAAATATTTATACAAATGCACCTGTTTATATTGATACTTTTTGCGGTCCTCCTACGCTTCCTAATCCACACGTATTTATTTGTGGTACAAGTGGTGGCGGAAAAAGTGTAGCTTTAAAAACATTAACTGCTAGAAATATTGCTACTACTGGATGCGGAGCATTCTTTATTGATGTTGAGCGGTGAGTATTCAAACCTTACTAAAATGCTTGGTGGAAAGGTAATAAAAATTGAACAAGGAAAACCTGCAGGAATAAATCCATTTGAACTAGAAGCAGATTACAAAGGTAAAGAAAAATTTTTAAATATACTTGATAAAGTAGCAGAAATTAGAGCCTTAATTGCAACAATATGCAGAAATTATGGCCGAACACTTACAGGAACAGAAAATACTGAAATTGAAATAATAGTAAATCAATTATATAGTGAAAAAGGTATTACAAGTGATGTAAATTCGCTTTATGAGAAAAAAGGTGGAAAACTTGATAATGGTAAATATGTAGTAGGTAAAATAGAAAAGAAAATGCCTACACTTACAGATTTTCATAATAAATTAGTACAGCGTGGTAAATGTAAAGAATTAGCAGATATTTTAATACCATTTCTAAAGGGCAATTCATTAGGAATATTTGATTGTGAAAGTAAAATTACATCTTCTGAAGATATTATTTGCTTTGATATGAGTGAGATTAAAGATGAATTTACAAAATTATATTCTTCTTTTGTTATCTTAACTTGGGTATGGCAAAAATATGTACTAAAAAATAGAGAAAAGAAAAAAATCATAGTTTGCGATGAAGCTTGGTTATTTTTAAAATATCAAGAATCCGCAGACTTCCTTGTGAATGTTGCTCGCCGACGGTCGTAAGTATAATGTTCCATTATTCATTCGGTAGCCAATTTATTGATGAATTTTTAAGTTCTGAAGAACGGAAAAACCATTATAAATATATGTTCAACAAGATATTTATTTAAGCAAAGTCCTGGATCAGTCGATGAAGTTGTGGATTTTTTCAATTTATCTGAAGGTACAAAAAACTTTTTAACTGCGGCAACTCCTGGTCAATGTGTAATAAGTTTAAATAATACTGTTACTGCAATAAAATTTATTATAACAAAATATGAAGAAACCTTTGTATTTACTTAAAATTGGAGGTGAAAAAATTGAATAAATTATTTAAAAGTTTTGTAATAGTAGTTACAATGCTTTTTTTATTATCTCCTATATGTTTTGGTGCAACTCCTGAACTAAAAAAACAAATAAAAAAAGAAGATGGATCTTTATTTGAAAAAATCATTGCGGAATGCATTGGTGGAATTGCTGAAACAGTCCTAGATTTTACAACACGGAGAAAAAGCAAATGTAGGATTTAAAGATTATGACGAACTTATTTTTAATAACAAACAGGCAAATGATAGTTTATCACCTTTTACCAATGAATTATGGTCTAAGACTATGAAATGGTATCAAATTTTTAGTATTATTTCTGGAACATTGATATTAATTGCAGTATTTATATTAGCTTTTAAGATGATAAATGCAGGTATGAATACAACTAGGAAAAATGAAGTAAGAGAAAATTTGATGCGTTTATGTTTTGGTGGTGTTGCAATAGCCCTTGCTCCCCTATTTATCAGATTTTTATTATATATGAATAATAGCCTAGTATATTTATTAGTTACAGCTGCAAATACTGGAACACTTGATGCAACATTAGGAAATTCTATGTTAACGAGTATAAAAACTGGAAATGCAATCTCAACAGCTCTTGTAATTGCAATGTTTATATATCTATTTGTAAAATTAAATATTAAATTTATAGTTAGACAATTTACAATTATAATATTTACTATTTTTACACCTATTGCTGCTGGACTTTGGATAATAAATAAAAATGTAACTGCTGCTAGTATTTGGGCTGGTCAAATTATTATGAATATTTTTATGCAATTTATATATTGTTTTTTATTTTTAATATATCTTGCATTTTTGCCAGCTGGTGGTGGTTGGGCCATCTCTTTAATATGGGCTATGATGATACTTCCACTTGCTGATACACTACAAAATTGTTTGCAAAATCTAACTTCAAGAATTGCCGGCATTGATAATGAACAAATGACAAACAGAGTTCTTGGAACAGGTGCTATGCTAGGTTTTGGATTAGGTGCTATTAAAGAACAATTTAAAACTCCTGATATTCCAAGTAAATCATCTAACAATGGAATTGATAATAATTCTAATAATGGACTAAAAGGCATTATATCAAGAGCAAAATCATTTATAAATCCAGTAACAAACTTATCGGATGAGAAAGATTACAATGGAAATATAAATCCTATAAGGGATGTAATAACACCTACAAAGGAAAATAAACAGGAAAATGTAACAATGCCTAAATCAAAAATAGATAACAAAGATAATATAAGCAATGGAAAAATAACTCCAAAATCAGTAGTTAAGAATGTTGCAAGTGTTGGATTTAAAGGAACAAAAGCATATTTAAGTGCTGGAGCAAAAATGGCTGAAGGAGATTTTAGTTCATACAAATATAAAAAACAACCATCTTCAAAAAATAACAAGTCTATGCAAAATACTGAATATTTAAACAATATAAATAGTTTGCAGAAAGGGGCTGAAAATGAGTTTAAAGGAAAAAACGAAGAATGAAATCAAAAAGAAATTCAAGAAAATCGTTTTTAAAATAATTAAACCATTTATCCCATTTTTAATTGTAATTTTTTTAATTGTTTTAGCAGTATGTACCGTAGTAGACTCTATGTTTACAACTGAAGATGATATGCAAATGGCTGAAAAACTTTCAAGCGAAGATTACGAAGCACAATATGCAGAATGGCTAAAAGATAAAGAAACAACACCGAGTACAATAATAAATGATGGAAAAGGTCTTATTCCTACTGGTATGTTTACCTGGCCAATACCTGGTTATACATTAATTACATCACATTTTGGAATGAGAACACATCCTATAACTGGAGTTTACAAATTGCATAGTGGCACAGATGTCGGAGCGCCTATCGGAGCAAATTTTGTGGCTATGGCTGATGGTATTGTTACAACAGCAAAATATAGTAATGCGTATGGAAATATGGTAATGATAGATCATCGGCAATAATATTGTAACTTTATATGCACATGGTTCTGAAATCTTAGTACAAACAGGACAAGTAGTAAAACAAGGAGAGCCAGTTTTAAAAGTTGGCTCAACTGGTTACTCAACAGGTGCACATGCACATTTTGAGGTTAGAATAAATGGGAGTTTTGTAAATCCTGAAACTTATTTTAAATAGGAGGTCTAAAAAAATGGTTTTAATTTTCACAGATAATGAAATATTAAACAAAGATTTGAACAAAAATATTGAAAATAGTAGAGTTGTATATTATCCGGATTACATATTGGAAGAAAAAGAAGCCAATATCTTAATTGCCACATTACAACCAAATAAATATAATTTTAAAGACTTTATGTTTAAAGTTAGAGAAAAAAATATAAGAGTAATTTTAATTCTTGAAAATGCACAAGTACCAGAATTAAAAGATGCTCTTTTTTTAGGAATATATGACTTTATTTTTGATCCTTTTGAAATTGAAGATATAAAAAAAGAAATCAGCATTGCTACACCATTTTCTGAAATTTCAAAGTATATAGAAAAATACTTGAATTAAAGTATTTTAACTATTCTAATTGAAAGGCGGTGATATAACTACATTTCAAAATTTTAATGGAAGGAGGATTTTAGTTTTGCACAAAAAAGTAATTATAATATCAATCACAGTCGTTCTTATAATTATTGCAACAATATCTACATTTTTTATAGTTAAATATTTTATGAATAAAAATAAAATAAACTATGTGTATGAAGAATATTCAAATGATAATACACAAAACAGACTAGATACTGAAAATAACAATATTGAATCAGATTCGACTGATAATTTAATGTTACATATTGATGGAGAAAATGTACTTGGTGTTATAAAAATTGATAAGATTAATTTTGAAGGGTTAATTTATGAAGGAACTTCTATGCAAACTCTTTCAAAAGGAGTCGGACATTTTGAAAATACACCATATATCGATGGAAATGTATGTTTAGCAGCACATAATAGCAATTCATATTGGGCTAAATTACATACATTATCTGCTGGAGATAAAATACATTATACTTGCTTTTTAGGAACAAAAGAATATGAAGTAAGTAATATTTCAAAAATTAGTGAAACTGATTGGAGCTCTTTGGAAAATACTGATACTAATACTTTGACACTTATTACTTGTGTAAAAGGACAAAAAAATTTAAGACTTTGCGTTCAAGCAAAAGAAATAAAATAAAATTTTTTTCTTTTGAGCATTGTCAAAACAATATAAATGATGTTACCCTAGAATAAATATAAATTATGAAAGGGTGATGTTTTATGAATAATAAGAAAATTTGCATAATAATTAGTAGTATTTTAATTTTTATAATTATTATTTGTGTATCATTATATTTATATAGCAAGAATAGTCAAAAATTAGAAAGTAGTGATTTACCACAAAATGAAGTAATACCAAATGATGTAGTAGAAAATACAACAGATATACAAACAGCAGAAGTTCAAGAAGATAATAATGTAGCAACTGTTGCTGAAGAACAAATGGAAGCTCAAACTACTCCTACTCAAGAAGAAAGTAATACTTCAAATAAGCCTACTGAAACCAAGCCACAAGTTGCATCAGAAAAACGAAATAATAAACAAATAGAAACAAAGCAAAAAGCAACAACACAGGTGGAAACTAAGAAGGTAGAAACTCCTAAAAATACAGAGAATAAATCTACGGTTACTTCTACTACTGAAACACCTAAAAAAGAAGATTCAAAACCAACTCAAACTACAACACCAGCTAATACTGAAAAATATGTGAAAAATGATGCTATGATAAACAAAATTAAAAATGTTATACAAAATAATGAATCTGATTTTATGAAACAGTATGGATACAACATTGTGGTAGATAGTTCAATAAAAGCACAAACAAATCAATTTACTTACACCGAAAATAGAGTTAAGAGCTATATAACATATAAATTTGGAACAATAAGAATTTATGCTGAAGATTATTATGTGAATGGAAATTTAATAATGACAGAATGCTATATATTATAAATAAAGGCACTTTATAAAGTGTCTTTTAATATGTCAAAAATAAGGAGGATTTTTAAAATGAAAAATAAAATAACAAAAAAAACAATAGCAATTTTAATGCTATTAACAACAATTCTTTCATCTCTTTCTAATATAGTATTTGCAAAAAGCGTTGGAAATGATGCCTATTTAGAGAATAAAGGAGATTGTGGATATCATGTGCAATATTGGGATGAAGCACATAGCAGATGGAGTTATATTATATGTACTTATGTAACACATACTGAAGCAGGAAAGGAATACCCAGCTTACTGCCTAGACCGTGAACTTCATGGGGTTGGCGAAGAACATAATTATACTGTTGATTTAACAAAAACCTTAGATGATGTGAGAATTTGGAGAACAATTATAAATGCATACCCATATAAAACGCCTGCTGAACTTGGTGTAGAGAATGAATATGATGCCTTTGTTGCAACAAAACAGGCCGTTTATTGTATCTTATACAATTGGGATGCGACAAATAGATATCGTGGTGGAGACGAACGTGGAACCAAAATTGCCAATGCAATAAAAAATTTAGTAGATATTGGAAGAAATGGAACACAAACTCCATATACTGCTGGAATATCTACAAGTAAAGTTGGTAAGTTAAAAAGTGATGGTGAATATTACACCCAAGAATTTACTACAAATTGTGGTGCTAATACTAGAAATTATATAATTACTGCAACAAATGGAATGCCATCAGGTGCTAAAATAACAAATATGAATAATGAAGAAACAAACACTTTTGATGGAAATTCAAATTTTAAAGTAAAAATACCAAAAACTTCAATGAATACTGATATAGATATATTATTTACAATACAAGCTAGTTCTAAGATTTATCCAATTTTTTATGGTAAAACAAGAATTGATGGAACACAAAATTATGCAATAACAACAGATCCATATGGAGATATATTTGGTACAGGAACTCTAAAAATTAAAACAAACACAGGAAAAATAAAAATAGTAAAAAATGATGTAGATACTAACCAACCAATAGAAGGAGTTACATTCCAACTTACTAAACAAGATGGAACTGTAATTGCTAATAGTACAACTAACAAAAATGGTGAAGCCTCTTTCTCAAATTTATATCAAGGAAATTATGTCTTAAAGGAAATATCTACAAATGATAATTACATACTAAGTGAAAAATCATTTGATGTAAATGTAGAGTATAATCAGACTAATACACAAACTATTACAAATGAACACAAAAAAGGAAATATTAAAGTATATAAAATAGATAAAGATAATAAAAAAGTTGTATTAGGAAATGTAGAATTTAAACTATATTCTGAAGAATTTAAGAAAATCATTGGAACATATTATACAGATGTAAATGGTGAATTGGAAATAAAAAATCTTCGTACAGGAAATTATAAACTAATAGAAACAAAAACTAACAAATGGTACAACCTTGCTAATGATACAGAAATAAAAGTAGAATGGGACAAAGAAACTACAAAAAATATTGAAAATGAACTTAAAAAAGGTCAAGTAAAAGTAATAAAAATTGATAAAGATAATAACGAAGTAAAACTTGAAGGCGTTGAATTTGAAGTATTAGACGAAAACGACAAAGTATTAGAGAAAATCATTACAGATGAAAACGGTGAAGCCTTAACTTCAAGATATGCAATAAGAGATTTTGCTAAACTAAAATTAAGAGAAACTAAAACATTAGATACTTATGTTTTATCTGATAAAGTAGAAACAATAGAATTAAAAGAAAATCAAATTACAAATATCAAATTTGAAAACGAAAGAATAAAAGGAAAAGTTGAAATTACAAAAGTTGATTCAAAAGATGAAAATAAAAAATTAGAAGGTGCAAAATTCGGATTATATGATGAAAAAGATAATCTAATTGAAACATTAGTTACAGACAAAGATGGTATTGCAACAAGTCAAGATTTGTATAAAGGAAAATACTATCTAAAAGAATTAGAAACAGGATCAAATTATTATTTATTGAATGAAGATACATTTGAATTTGAAATTGCAAACAATGGAGAAACTATTAAGAAAACAATTAAAAATGAGCCAACTGATATAACTGTAGATGTAGATAAAACAGGAACTACTGAAATAAAACCAGGTGAAAATGTAAATTATGAATTTTCTAATGTAGCCAATAACTCTAATGTTTATTTAGACAATTTTAAATGGTATGATTATATTCCAACAGATTATATAAGATTACAAAAAATGACTACTGGTACTTGGAATCAAGACTTAACTTATAAAGTATATTATAAGACAAATAAAACAGATGATTATGTTCTATTTAAAGAAAATTTAAGTACAAATGAAAATTACGATTTAGATTTTACACAAATTACACTTGCAGATGATGAATACATTACAGAAACAATGTTTGATTTTGGAAAAGTTGAAAAAGGATTTAGAGAAAGTACATCTCCAACAATGAATTGTAAGTCTTTTGATACACTAAAAGAAAATGATACTTTTACAAATCACACAAAAAGCATTGGTACATATTTTGGAGTAACTGCTGAAGCTAATAGCAAATGGACTACAATTACACATATTCCAGAAGAAAAGCATGAAGTTGTATTGCCTAGAACAGGTAAATAAGTTTTTAATCTTCCTTAAAATTGCCCTTCAAAAATAAATTTATAGGAGGATTTGTATTATGGAAATTACAGATATTAAAATTTTTAAAATTGAAAAAAGAGGAGCTTTAATAGGATATGCAAATATTGTTTTTAATAACTCTTTCATTATTAGAGGGATTAAAATATTAGAAAATGAAAGAAATGGAAGGTTTGTTGCAATGCCTTCAAGAAAATTAAGACAAGGAAAAAGAGCATATCGAGATTTATGCCATCCACTTAATCAAGAAACAAGAGAATTATTAACAAAAGAGATTTTTGAAGCTTATGATGCTTTAGAAGAAACAGAAGAATAGTTATTATTTTAAATTTGCCCTATTTTATTTAATTTAGAAAGGATCTTATTATGATTTTAACAAAAGATTTATTAGATGATTTATTAAATTTAGAAAATAATATACACTCTTTAACATTAGTGCAAAATCCAAATAATTTACAAATAGAATCTTTTTTAAGAAATTTAGAAAAAAGAAGATGCAGCATATTAAATCAAATCAAGTTGTATAATAAAACAGTAACTTATGGAACACAAAAAATTACAACTATTAGTGATGAATATAATGCGAAGTTTGAAGATAATATACTTAAAATTTATATACCAGAAGTTATGCCATCTTATAAAAATTTGAAAACACATGCATATAAAAATATTCTTTTAAATATTGCTGATAAGGTAAAAGGTTATAATAATATTTTTGATTCGCAAGTATTTATCTATATCAAAATTTTTGATATAGTTGAAAATTGGGATATTGATAATAAATTTATAAAACCAATTTTTGATAGCTTAATAATAAGCAATGTCATTAAAGATGATAATATAAATAAAGTTTTTTATTGTGCTAGAGGAGAAAAAGGAGAAAATCCACATACAGAAGTGTACATTACTGATGTAAATAATTCGGTAAATTTATTCAAAAATATGTTAGATTAAAATGTCATTTTTTTATTTAATTTTTTTAAAAAAAATATGACATTTTTTTATTTGTCAAAAGGCTTAAATTACAAGGTTTTAAAGTTTTTAATGACATATTTTTCTTCATAGGGTAGGTGTGTGTGAGCGTAAGCTCTCACATTGCTACCCATGAACCATTATGAGAAAAAATTTATAAGGCAGGTGGTTAAAATTAAAAGTATATTTCCGACAGATAAAAATGAGATAGATTTAGTTAAATTTATAAACACATATCAATACCTTTCACCAAAAGATTTGCCATACTTTTTTAATACTACATATTATCCTAAAAGAATTGCTAAACTTATTCAAAATAATATTTTAAGAAGGTATAAAAAATTTCTCGTACTTGGTGAAGATGGCTATAATTTTATGAAGATATTAGGAATTGAAACGAATAAACTAAGATATCAAGAAAAATACGCTAATAGACTGAAATTTATGAGTCATTTAGCAGCAATTTTTAAACATTCTAATGCTACTTTTATTCCCTCTTTTCAAATAAAAGATAAAACAGCATTTACAGAAAGTTCAAGAAAATATATAGGAATTTTAAATATATTTGGTACAAAATACTTAACATACCACATTTCAAATAGTCATACTGATAAATACTTAAATTCGGTTATATATGATCTTCAAAAAGAATTAAAATACAAAAATGTAGTTATTCTTATTGATGATATATCAAGAATTAATTTCTTAAAATTTTCTTTTGGACTTAATTCTGTAATTATTTGTGAAGATACGGACGAATCATTGAAAAAATTAAAATATTTACAACAAATAAATTGGCTTAAAATTTTAAATATAAGTTTTAAAGAGAATTTAGCATTATCAGAATTAAATTTTTGTGATTATACTGATCATAAAAATTTGTATGTTTCCAATTTCTATTTTATAGATACTGAAAAAATAAATAGAATTAGTACATTTATACAAAATAATATAAATAAAAAAGTAGATGTTGTATGTCCTGAATCTATTGTTAAATACATAAAGAATGAGCTGAATACTTGTAATTTTCACTTAATAGACATTGATAATTTTATAGAAAAGGAAATTAATTTTTATGAATAAAAAAAATATCATATATATTTTATCAATAATGTTAGGCATTTTAAATTTAATATTAGATTTCAATATAAATTCATATATAAAAATATTAAATAATTGTTTTAATCAAAATATTATTGTTAGCAATTTATATTATGCCATTATTTGCTCCATAATTGCTCTTATTTCAATTTTAATAATGGTATGTATAAAATTAGTTATCTGTTACAAAAAAGATGAAATAAAGGGCATTAAATTAAAAAAAGAAGATGGAACACATGGAACTGCAGATTGGATGTCAGAAGATGAAATTGAAAAAGTCTTAGGAAAAAATGAAACACCAGGTATTATACTTGGAAAATCAAATAATGATATTGTTAAATTACCTTTTGATAGTTACTTCAATAAAAATATAGCTGTGTTTGGCTCCAGCGGCAGTATGAAGACAATAGGTTTTTTAATAACTAATTTGCTTGAGCTTTTTAAATACAAAAAATCTATCATTGTTACTGATGCAAAGGGCGAAATTTATAGAAAAACAAATAAATTATTTAGAGATAATGGATATGTTGTAAAAGTATTTAATCTTAATAATATGGCTCACTCTGACAGGTGGAATCCATTAGGTGAAAATGAAGATATTACAGACATACAAACAAGTTCAAATGTGATAATTAGTGGTACACAAAAGAAAACTGGAAAAGATGATTTCTGGCCAAGAGCTGAAGAAAATTTACTAAAAGCGTTTGAGTTCTATTTTATGGAGAATAAATTAGAGCAAAATACATTGACGGATATTTATAAAATCATTGCAAGTGGAGATATTGCAACACTTGATACAATGTTCAAAAGACTTCCACAAGAAAGTCCTGCAAGAATGAGTTACAATATATTTGCTAGTCGGTTCTGATACAATAAAAGCATCTGTTTTGACAGGTCTTGGTACTAGACTGCAAGCATTTCAAAATAAAGAATTACAAGAACTTACTAATCATACAGACATTGATTTGACTTTGCCAGGAAAAGAGCCTTGTATTTATTATGTAATAACAAGTGATATGGATTCAAGTAGAGATTTTTTAGTCTCTCTATTTTTTACATTTTTGTTTATAAAGCTTGTAAAATATGCTGATTCAACTGAAAGTGGAAGATGTAAAGTTGATGTATTCTTCTTTTTAGATGAGTTTGCGAATATTTGTCAAATACCAGATTTCAACAAAAAAATATCGACAGTTCGTAGTAGACGGTATTGCTTTAATTCCAATACTCCAAAATATTGGCCAATTAAATAATCGTTATCCAAATGGCCTTGCTGATGAAATACTTGGGAATACTGACATAAAACTAAATCTAGGTACAACTGATACTTTGACTGCAATGTACTTTTGTGATTTGCTTGGAGTAGCAACAGCAGAAACCCAAAGTATAAAAAAAGAAGTTGGTATTGATGGGGAATTAGAATTTGGACAAAAAAATATATCTACATTAGAAAGAAATTTATTAAATCCTGATGAAATAATTAGAATACCAAGTTTTAAGCTAATGGCTATTATTAGAGGTAATAAACCATTATTATTACAGAAAATGATATATACAGAGCATCCACTTGCAAAAAAACTGCAAGATGTTTCTGTTCTTACATATATTCCAGAATGGAATAACAATATAGAAATTACTAAAATAATCCCTAAAAAGAAGGAAAAAGAAAATATTACTGAAGAAAAAAAAGCAAGAAAAAAGCAAGAATATGAAGAAATTACATTTGATAATTTCTAAATTTCAAACATTTATCAATAATGATAGATGCTTTTAAGGTGGTGAAATATTGGAAGATACACATATAAAAGAGATTTTAAGAAGTAAAGAAGAAAAAAGAATACTAACACGGAATGATTACAGGTATTGAAGATGAATATTATCTAAAAAATGAACATATTTCCTGTGCCATTGTTTGGTACTATGATATAAAAATTCTTATTCCTGTAAATTTGTTAGTGCAAAAAAGTACAAGTAAATCAATAATCAGAGGAATGTTAGGAGCAGAGATTGATTTTATTGTACTTGAATATGACAGTATTTCAAATATAGCAATAGCAAGTAGAATTGATGCAATGGAATTAAGATCAAATATAGAAATTCCAAAATTAAAACAAAATGATACAATAAAAGTACGAATTATTGCAGTTGGAGTTAAACATATTTTAGTCGACATGTATGGAAAAGAAGTAATTATAAAGGCTCAAAATTTGCAACATATTTATATTGTAAATTGCAAAGACATATACAAAGTTGGAGAATATTTAAGAGTAAAAATAAAAAAGTTAGATATATCAAATAATGTATACGAATTATCTGCAAAAGAATTTGAAGAAAATCCATTTAAAAATATACGAAAATATATTGTTCTTAATGGCGAATACACAGGAACAGTAATTGCATTTCCAAAAGGTAATTCTGGAATATTAGTACAATTAGATAATTCAAAAGTTACAACATTGTGTAGAGTTCCTGCAAGATTTAACAATTATCCACATTTTAAGGATAAAGTGTTAATAAAAATTACAGAAATCAACGAAAATAAGAAATTCATATACAGTTATTTAATGAGAATAATTTAGTTTTATACAGGAGGTTTTTTAATGAATGATGAATTAAAAATTATAAATTTTATACAAGATTTTGGATGTGCTACATTGAAACAATTACAAATACTGTTTAATAAACCACATGATAATTTTAAAAATATATTATCAAATAATATCATCTCAAAAAAAGGTGATATTTTTGTTTATAATACTGCAAGAATTGATATGAAAACAATTTATGCACTAGATATTTTGTGTAAATATAAAAATAGATATAGATATTTTCATAGAGGATTTGATCCTGTGTATATTACTTTTTTAAGTAAAGAAAATTTGTTATACAATATAATTGTAACAGATAAATCCAATGAAAAAGGAATTTTGAAATTATTAAAAATAAACAGTCCTGCTATTCCTGAAGCAGATAGACTTATTTTATTATTTAAAGATGATAGTTGTTTAAACAACATTGTTTGTAATACTCAATTTGCTTATTGCGTTTATCCTGATATGAAAATATTAAATAAAAGAAAAAAATAACCTATAAAAAACCATAAAAAACCATAATTTAGTTCCATTCTAAAAATAAGTATTAAAATAATAAAAAAATGTTTAGGAGGTTTAATATGGATACAGAATTTTTAAAAATTTTTAATAAAATATCTGCTACATTAAGCATTATTTCTACAACATTAACATCATTTTTTGGAATAGAGTGGATTTTATTTTTGGGATATCTTATATTAAACATATTAGACTATGTAACAGGAACTATAAAATCGAAAGTAACTCATACAGAAAGTTCTAATAAAGGGCTATTGGGAATTGTAAAAAAAGTTTGCTATTGGATTCTAATACTAATTGCTTTTTTGATTTCCTTTTTATTGATGCAAATTGGTTCAAAATTAAATATTAATTTAGAGTTTGTGATGCTTTTTGGATGGTTCACATTAGCATGTTTGATTATAAATGAGAGTAGAAGTATAATTGAAAATTTAGTCGAAATTGGAATTGATGTACCAGAAATACTTACCAAAGGGTTAAATGTATATGAATCTGTTTTACAAAGCAAATCAAAAGCATTAACAAATGATGACAAAAAAGAAGGCGAATAGCTTTCTTTTTTTGGTTTCAATCCACAAAAGACTACTTTTTAAAAAAAATTAAAATTTAAAATTATAATAGTTTTATAGAATATAAAAATTCTAAATATATAAAGAAAGAAGGTTTGATAGACATGAATAAAAATAATATGTTTAATCAAAAATTAGAACAAATTGGAGGTGAAAATATAGTAGATGGAATAACTTTAAAAATTGAAGATAAAGAAAAAATTTTAAACTTTATAAATGCTAACACAAACCAAAATTATATATTAAATGACAATAAACTAGAAAAAGAAAAAACTGAACAAGAAATAAAAAATACTTTGCTTGACGAAGAAATAGATTGTGCAATAAAAGAAAAAAGAAAAATATTAATAGCATTAAGTGAAAATATTGAAAATGTTATTGAAATGTATATTTCTGAAGATAATACAGAAAGAATTATTTTAATTGATAAAGATTTTTGCGAAAAAGATAATTTAGAGGATATTGCATTAGCTGATAGATTAACAAAAGCACTTTTTATAACACATGAAAATGATGGAATTGCTTTGTTATCTTCAACAGCAGTAAAAGCAGTTATCGCAACAAGTTCAAATGTATATCATGGACCAGATTCAAGTAATTATGCAAAAGTTGGAAGTATAGATGCTGGTGAAGATCCTGTTTATATATTAGCAACATCTATGGGCTGGTATCACATTGAATATCTTGTAACAAGTACAGGAAAACATAAAACTGGATATATTCCTGCAAGTGTAGTTTCTTCATATTCTGGTGGAGATTTAACTGAAGAAGATTTTTATGGTGGATATTGTTATGCAACAACAGAATTAGATGTTAGAACTTGCGATGATTTTAGTCTAACTGCACCTGTTGGTACTTTATTTAAACATGAGGGTTGTACATTTTTATTTTCTTATGAATTTAATGGTAAGAACATTGCGTTTATTGAATATGCTACTTCTTCTGGAACAAAAAGAGGGTATGTATATGCACAATATTTAAAATTTCCATTTGAAACAATTGTATGTATAGTTAAAGAAGCTATTAATGTATATGGTGGTCCTGGCAGCAATTGTGCTATTATAGGAGCTTTAGGAGCTGGTGAATTGGTATCACTTTTAGCAAAAGAAGGAAATGAAATATATGTAGAATATAATACAAAAAATGGTAGAAAAAGAGGGTATATTGCTTGGGATAAAGTGGATGCTAGAGATTATACTCCTGGAACATTATTTCCAGATTTTTATACTAATGGTGTAAATGCTCATGCTATAGATGAAAATATTATAGTTTATGGTGGTCCTAATTCGAATTATGCTCAACTTGGTTCTGTAAAAAATGAGGAGGTTATAAACTTTAACACAAATAAAGTTAATACTGATGAATATGGTTTCGAATACACTTGTATTGAATATACAGTAACGGCTACAGGTCAAAGAAAAAGAGGTTATGTACTTGTTTCTAAAATTGTTAATGGAAATCTACCAGAAGAAAATAATCCACTTGAATCTTTTAATGAATCTTATAATCATTTTGGTTCAAAAATTTCATATGGTCAAACTCAAAAAGGTAGAAATATGTTCTATTATAAATTTGGTAATGGTGCAAACCATCTATTCTTAACTTTTGCACTACATGGATGGGAAGATGGAACTAAATCTGATGGAACATATTATCATGGTGATGGTAATATGCTATTAAAAGTTGCAAAAAGATTTATGCAAGACTTTAATAATCTAACTACTGCAAGACTTAATCAATTAAAAGAAAAATGGTCTATTTATGTATTTCCTGGTATAAATTTAGATGGAATTGTAAATGGAAATAATAATAACGGATTTGGAAGATGTTTATATAATAAGCTAGATCCTAATAGAAACTGGGGTGGTAATTTCAAAGCTAATAATCCAAGTGTTAGATATAAAACTGCTTCTAGTCCATTCCAAGCTATAGAGTTACAAAATTTAAGAAAAGCATTAGAAAATAATAGAGGAAGTGGAAAAAATGTTTTAGTTGATGTTCATGGCTGGTTTAATCAAACAGTTGGTAATTCTAATATTGGTCAATATTATTGGAATAGTATGGGAATACCATCTTCAAGACATAGTTATGGTTATGGAGAAGGGTATTTAATTGCTTGGGCTAAAAATTCACCTACACTTGCTCAAAGTAATTCAAACTATCCTGGTATCGGTGCCGATGCATGTTTGTTAGAGTTAACTCCTACTACGAATTATAGTGATTCTAATATGCAGTCTTATGGAGATAAATTCTTTAATGGTACTCTTTCCCTATTAGATAATATTGAAGGAACTGTAGGACCAGTAAATAAGAAAGATGTTAATTTACCTGCTGATAAAAAAGCAAGTTTTAAATCTGAAACTTCTGCTTATATAACAAATAATATTGGAGCAGCAAGTATAAAAGCAAATAGAACTCCTGAAGAAGCAGTCGAAGATACTCTTTCTTATGATAGTATTTTTACAAATTTAAGCAACAAATTTGGAATGAGAAAAGCATTAATTCAAACTGTGTCAATGTGGGAAAGAGCTTGCGAAGGAAAAGATGACCCAATAGCTGATGCAAGAGTACGATCTTATTATGCTTGGGAAGTACAAATGGAAACGTGGTATAATCTACCCGATGCTATTAGATTAATAACACCTCAACCAGAATTTCCTTTATTCTCAGATGCAGATTCTAGTACAGGTTTTTCTCAAATATTTGCAAAAACTGGTATTAATGCTAGAAACTGGGCTAGAGAAAATGGTTATATAACTGATAGAGAATATAACTTAGACAATTGGAAGGATATGTGGGAAGTTTGGCAAAAATTAAATGAAGATATAAACTTTAATTTAGAAACTTGTGCATTAGTATTATTATGGGAAGCTTCTAATCTTGGACTAGAAAGAGTAAATCCATATAGTTATTCTCAAGAACAAATAAAACAAATTCTTACTCGTTATAATGGAGCCGAAGAATATGGAACAAAAAATATAGGATTATATAATATTATTGAAAAATATAATAGTCAAGTTAGATAAGATAAAAGAAGGTGCTTTAATCACCTTCTTTTAGTTTTTAAAATATATTAAAACAATTTATATTAAGACATATAAAGATTAAGTTTAAAATAAATAGTAAAACACTATATATATTATCTGATTTTTTATTTAAATACAAAAAGAATATATTACCTATGGTTAATATTCCTGTTAAAATTACATTAATAGACCCTTTTCCTTTATATAAAAATACTGAAATTATAATTCCAGTTATAAAACTACAAATTAAAATTATCTTTTCTTTTTTGCTTTTTGCTTGTTTAAAAAAATTAATATTATTAGGAATTAATAAAAACATATAAACACTAAATGTTAGCATTGTTAAAAATATGCCTACGCCATCATTATCATCTATCATAAAAGCTATTGCTAATAAAAAATTAAAAGGAGTCCAAAAACCTATTAAAAAGTTATATATAGTTTCACCGATTAATTTTATATACTCTTTCATATCAATACCTCCAACATTGATATAATATAGTAAAAAAAAATATATGTCAATAACTATATAAAATATAATCTAAATAGGTATAAATATTCTATAAAAATTAGAAATAAACTCTAATAATCGTAAATTAGATGATAAAAATAAATATAATTGTTTATATTTTATTACATTATCAGTATAAATTCTTAATAAAAATTTTATAAATTTTGAAAATATAATTTGATAATAAACATCTATCAAAAGAAAATTGCTTAATAAAAAACATTCAATATAGTATTGAAATTGCATTAAAAAATTCTATAATTTAGAATTTACAAAATAATAAGATTAAAAGCTTATGCGTTTATGAAGGAGGTTTTTATATGATAAAAGGTATTGATATATCCGAACATAATGGAAATGTAAATATGTTACAAGTAAAAAATTCTGAAATACAATTTATCATATTAAGATTTGGATATGGAAAAAATCCAAATCAAATTGATAAAAAATTTAAAATAAATTATGAAAATGCTATAAATAATAATATTCCTATTGGACTATATCACTATTCATATGCTACTAATATAGAAGATTCTCAAAAAGAAGCAGAATTTGTCCTTAGAAATATTAAAAACTTGAAAATTGAATATCCTATATTTTTAGATATGGAGGATGCTGATGGATACAAAAGTAAAAGAAATGTTAGTAATGAAACTTGTATAAATATATGCGAAAAATTTTGTAGCATTATTGAAGATGCTGGTTATTATACTGGTATATATGCTAGTTTAGATTGGCTTAATAATCGAATAAATAGTGAAAAATTAGATAGATTTGATAAATGGGTTGCTCAATGGGGAAATAATTGTACCTATAATAAAAGTTATGGTATGTGGCAATTTTCTGATAAAGGAAAAATTACAGGAATTTCTGGAAATGTTGATCTAAATTATTCTATATATGATTATAAAAATATAATTAAAAAAGCTAATTTAAACAATTTAAACAACAGTACTAATTCTATATACCATGTTGTTGTAGAAGGTGATACACTTTCTTTATTAGCACAAAAATATAATGTAAATTGGAAAAAAATTTATGAACTAAATAAGGACATAATTGGAGATGATCCGAATCAAATATACCCAGGACAAAACCTACTCATTAAGGAGGAGTAAATATGAATGATAATGATATAAAAAAATTTATATATAACGAACTTTCGAAATTTAATTTTAAAAGAGAAACAAAAGGCTTTAAATATTTATGTGATGCAATATTTATATGTATAAAAGATGAAAATGCATTAGATAATCTAAGTAAAAATGTTTTTCCTCAAATAGCAGAAAAATATAATGAAAAATCCTTTTTTAAAGTTAAATGGTGTATTGAACAAATATTAAAAACAATGTATAATAATACAAAAATAAGTATTATTAGTAACTATTTTTCTATTGATGAAAATTTAAAACCAAGTTTAAAATTTATAATCTATACTGTGGTATGTAAATTCAATAAGAAAAATTAAGAAAAGCGTTTATTAAGATATTCTCAAGAATTATTTTATGCTATCATGTTATTTTTCGTAATAATTAATATAACTTGACTTTGAAAAATATGTAGTGTACAAAAAGCCCAATATAAATTTAACTAATATTATCTTTACTTTAAAATATACAAATGATATAATTTCATCTAAATAACTATTTATTATATAATAAATAAGAAGTGAAATGAGGAAATCTAATGAAAAAAAAATTAATAAAAAATAGTATAGTAATTATACTTCTAGTAATACTTGTATTACTAATAGCATTTTTTGTATCATTAAATACTATAAAAAAAGGAGATACTGCAAAAACAAGAGTAGTAATAAATAATAGAAATATAATATTGAAAAATGAAGCATATATAGATGGAAAAATAGTTTATTTATCAAAACAAGATATAAAAAATTTTTTTGACAAATATATATATGAGGAAGGAACAAAGCAGATTATAACAACATACGGAAAAAAAATAGCGGAAATTAACTATAATAGTAATATTGTAACTATAAACGACTCTCAAAAGCAAATAGCTGCACCAATTAAAAAAATTGAAGAAAATACATTAATTTCTGCAGAAGAGCTTGTAGAGAAATTAAATGCATCAGGCAGAGAAGTTACATTTGTGGGTGACGGAATAGCAGTTCTTGAGAAGTTCTTGGGAAATGCAACATTTACATATAAATATGCATTACCAACTGAAATAGAATTAAGCGCCGCAAAGGTTGCATATGCTGCAGTGGATATGATTGAGGCAGGAGAACTTACAACAGCTTCAGCATTAAATGCAGAATATTTAAGACCTTCACAGGCTGAAAGAACAAAAGAGGCAAAAGATAATTACATTATCAGGGAAATACAGGCTTCTGACGCAGCAGGTGCAGCGGAGATTGAGAAAATTGCCATAGGCGATGGTGCCTGGTCTGAGGAAGCGCTCAAGGATGTAGTTTCTAAAGATGATGCATCATACCTTGTTGCATGCTGTGGAGACACAATATGCGGATTAGTCGGTGCATGGATTTCTCTTGATGAGGCAGAAATCACAAATGTTGCAGTACATCCTGAATACAGAAGAAAGGGTATTGCAAGAGCACTTTTAAGAGAGCTGATAACACGAGGAAGAAAAAACGGCGTAAAGCGTTTTGTTCTTGAAGTGAGAAAAAGCAATAAAAAAGCTATTAATTTATACGAAAGCATGAACTTTGAGTTTGTAGGTGAAAGAAAAGACTTTTACAGCAGACCAAAGGAAGATGCATGTATATATGAGCTTGGTTAGAAAGGAATAACAATGCTTGATGTTTGTTTGCTTGGGACAGGCGGAATGCTGCCTCTCCCGGGAAGATGGTTAACATCTCTGTTTTTAAAATATAACGGCAGCGGACTTCTTATAGATTGCGGTGAAGCGACACAGATTGCCA
>OLWA01001319.1_pt1 | contig 25977 bp, 28 predicted proteins | sample 1673251 | NCBI WGS metagenome assembly OLWA01 (sample SAMEA3178937, study PRJEB25190) | human gut metagenome | biome: human gut; feature: human-associated habitat; material: faeces | place: Austria | collected 2013 | reverse complement strand
AGAAGGCCATGGAGCTGATGCGCTACGTGGACGACATCAACGTGGCCTGCGGCGGAGCGGGGACGAAGCTCTACTCCACCGCCGACAGCGGCTTCAAGCGCCTGTGCCTGCAAAACAACCTGCACCTGCTGGACGCCTCCGTGCGGCATCTGGGCACGGATATCAACTACAAGGTACTGGAGAATCTCTACGCCCGGCTGCGGGAGCACGTGGACTTCCACTTCCTCACGCCGGTGAAGGCGCTGTCCGTCACCGACGACGGCTACGAGGCGCAGACCGACAAGGGCGCCTTCCGCGGGCGGAAGTGCATCATCTCCGTGGGACGCAGCGGCAGCAAGTGGATGGAGTCCGTCTGCCAGTCGCTGGACATCCCCACCAAGTCCAACCGGGTGGATATCGGCGTGCGGGTGGAGCTGCCCGCCGAGGTGTTCGCGCCCATCACCGACGAGCTGTACGAGAGCAAGATCGTCTACAAGACCGAGAAATACCAGGACAAGGTGCGCACCTTCTGCATGAATCCCCGGGGCGCGGTGGTCAACGAGAACACCAACGGCATCGTCACCGTCAACGGCCACAGCTACGAGGATCCCGCCATGCACACGGAGAACACCAACTTCGCCCTGCTGGTGTCCAAGCACTTCACAGAGCCGTTCCGTGACAGCAACGGCTACGGCGAGTCCATCGCCCGTCTCAGCAACATGCTGGGCGGCGGCGTGATCGTCCAGCGGTTCGGTGACCTGATCCGCGGCCAGCGCAGCACCCCCAAGCGCATCGAAAAGGGCTTCATGACGCCCACCCTGTCCGCCACGCCCGGCGATCTGAGCCTTGTGATGCCCAAGCGCATTCTGGACGGCATCATCGAGATGATCTACGCCCTGGACAAGATCGCCCCCGGCACCGCCGGCGACGACACGCTGCTCTACGGCGTGGAGGTGAAGTTCTACAACATGGAGGTGGCGCTGGACGAGCATCTGGAGACGCCCCACAAGGGTCTGTTCGTCATCGGCGACGGCAGCGGCGTCACCCACTCCCTGTCCCACGCCAGCGCCAGCGGCGTATTCGTGGCGCGCTATCTGGCGGAGAACGAATAAACGCATCACAAAAACAGGGGCGGCTATGCCGCCCCTGTCCGTTTGTCGAGGGTGCCGTGCTGCTTGCGTAGGGGACGGCGTCCCCGACGTCCCGCATCGTAGGGGCGGACGACTCTGTCCGCCCCTGTTTTCTGTTTGTTTTCCCTCACGAAATGTGCTACAATGGACAAAAACCGCAAGGGAGGGTACGTCCGTGGCTGATCTCAACACCGATATCCGCTTCATCAAGGGCGTGGGCGAGACTCGCGCCAAGGCGCTGGAAAAGCTGCACATCCGCACGCTGGGCGACCTGATCTCCTACTATCCCCGCCGCTGGGAGGATCGCACAAAGCTGTTCCCCATCCGCGACCTGCCGGAGGGGGAATACGCCTGCTGCCGCGCTATGCTGGCGCAGGAGCCCACCGCCCACCGCATCTCCGGCGGTCAGACGGTGGTGAAGGTGCGCGCCGTGGACGAGGGCGGCGTGCTGGACATCACGTTTTTCCATCAGGAATACCGCAAAAACGCCCTCCACCGGGGCGAGACGTATATCTTCTACGGCAGAGCCGAGGGCGGCGGTATCCGCCGCCGGATGGCCAACCCCTTGCTGGAAAAGGAGGGCGGTCAGCAGCTGACGGGGCGCATCATGCCCGTCTACCCCCTGACGGCGGGCATCACCCAGATCATGATGGCCAAGGCCGTGCGGCAGGGGCTGGACGAGTGCCGCGACCTGCCGGAGGACGTGCTGCCCGACGAGATACGGCGGGCGCACCGCCTGTGCTACGCGGGCTTCGCGCTGGAGAACATCCACTTTCCCACCTCGCCGGAGGCGCTGAACACCGCCCGGCGGCGGCTGGTGTTCGAGGAGCTGTTCCTCCTGAGCTGCGGCCTGTCGCTGCTGCGCCAGCGGCGTGAGTCGGTACACGGCCTGCCCTGCCGGGCGGCGGATATGTCCGATTTCTACGCCGCCCTGCCCTTTGCCCTCACCGCCGCCCAGCGCCGCGCCATCGGGGACGCCGTGGGCGACATGACCTCCGGCCGCCCCATGAACCGGCTCTGTCAGGGCGATGTGGGCAGCGGCAAGACCATGGTGGCCGCCGCCTGTGTGTGGTTCGCCGCCCGGAGCGGCTGGCAGTCGGCGCTGATGGCGCCCACGGAGATACTGGCGCGCCAGCACTACGAAAACCTTGCGCCCCTGTTTGCCCGCTTCGGCCTGCGCTGCGCCCTGCTCACCGGCTCCACGCCGGCCAGGGAGCGCCGCGGTATTTTAGAGGGGCTGCAAGCCGGCGACATCGCCCTGTGCATCGGCACCCACGCCCTGCTGACGGAGGACGTGACCTACAACGCGCTGGGACTGGTCATCACCGATGAGCAGCACCGCTTCGGCGTGGATCAGCGCTCCGCCCTCAGCCGCAAGGGGTCGTCGCCCCACCTGCTGGTGCTGTCGGCCACGCCCATTCCCCGCACGCTGGCGCTGATCATCTACGGTGATCTGGACGTGTCGATCATCGATGAGCTGCCGCCGGGCAGACAGCCGGTGGACACCTTCGTGGTGGGGGAGAGGTACCGCCTGCGGCTCAACGCCTTCATCCGCAAGCAGGTGGCCGAGGGGCATCAGGTGTTCGTCATCTGCCCGCTGGTGGGGGAGGAGGACGACCTGCCCGACGAGCGCAAGGCCGTCACCGCCTACGCCCGGCAGCTGCGGGAAAAGACGTTTCCCGACCTGCGGGTGTCGTTGCTCCACGGCCGCATGAAGGCCGGGGAAAAGGAGAAGGTCATGACCTCCTTTGCCGCCGGCGAGAGCGACATTCTGGTGTCCACCACGGTGGTGGAGGTGGGCGTGGACGTGCCCAACGCCACGCTGATGGTGGTGGAGAACGCCGACCGCTTCGGCCTGAGCCAGCTGCACCAGCTGCGTGGCCGCGTGGGACGCGGCAAGGCGCAGAGTTACTGTGTCCTGCTCAGCGACACACAGAATCCGGAGACGCGCCGCCGCCTGAAGGCGCTGGCCGCCACCAACGACGGCTTCCGCATCGCGGAGGAGGATCTGAAGCTGCGGGGACCCGGCGACTTCTTCGGCAGCCGTCAGCACGGCCTGCCCACGTTGAAGGCCGCCGATCTCAGCTGCGATATGCCGCTTCTTGCCGAGGCGCGGGACGCCGCCCAGACCCTGATGGCCGCCGATCCCCGCCTGACAGCGCCGGAGCACGCCGTGCTGCGCCGCCGCATCCAGGCGCTGTTCGACCTGAACGAGGGCACGCTGAACTGAAAAGAGGGGCGGACGACTCTGTCCGCCCCGTATGCCGCCGCAAAACTGGTAAAAAAAGGAAGCGCCTGTCCAACGGACGGGCGCTTCCCTGTAAGCATGGGAACACGCGGAGCACGAGCGTACTCCGCGTGTTTGTGTCGGGTAAAAGGGGGGAATACCCGACAGGGGGGGTTCACATAGAATAAAGGGGGGTGACTTCATCTATGCAAGTCGTATTGTACACCTACTTCTCCGGTTTGTCAAATGTTTTTTTACCGGTAGCGGTTCCGGGAATCGTTTTTTCGACTTGCTCCGCCGTTTTCCCGGTGGTATACTGTGGAAAAGACAGAAGACGAGGAGGTGTCCGCCGGTGACACGCAATCAGCTGCGCGCCAAGGCCAACGAGCTGCCCCTGCTGCCCGGTGTCTATCTGATGATGGACAAGACCGGGCAGGTCATCTATGTGGGCAAGGCCAAAAAACTGAAAAACCGCGTCAGCCAGTATTTTCAGGACACCGCCAGCCACAACGAGAAAACAAAGATGATGGTGGCGCATGTGGACAGGTTCGACACCATCATCGTCCGCTCAGAGTTCGAGGCGCTGGTGCTGGAAAACTCCCTCATCAAGCGGCACCAGCCCCGGTATAACATCCTCCTGAAGGACGACAAGGGCTATCCCTTTGTGCGGCTGGATGAAAAATCGAGCTATCCCCGGTTTTCGCTGGTGAACCGCACCGCCGATGACGGCGCGCGGTACTACGGACCCTTCGGCGGGCGGCACGAAACGCGGCTGGCGCTGGACGCCGTATGCGCCGCCCTGCGGCTGCCCACCTGCTCCCGCCGGTTTCCGCGGGACATCGGCAAGGAGCGCCCCTGCCTGAACTTCCACATGGGTCGGTGCGACGGCTTTTGCCGGGGTCAGCCGGACGGGGAGGAGTACCGCCGCCGCATGGCGCAGGCCGCATCCCTGCTGGAGGGGCGGCTGCGCGCCGTCACCGGAGAGCTGACGGAGAGGATGACCGCCGCGGCGGAGGCGCTGGACTTCGAAACAGCCGCTGCCCTGCGGGATCAGATCAAGGCCCTGTCGGTGCTGAGCAAGGAGCAGCGGGTCATCGCCGGTATCTGCGCCGATACCGACGTATGGGGCGCGTATACCAGTCCCGCCCGTTCCGGCGTGGCGGTGCTGCACATTGAAAACGGCGACCTGCTGGCGCGGCAGACGGAGGTATTCCCCGATGCCGCCGACAGCGAGGACGCGCTGCTGTCCGCCGTGGTGCCGCAGTATTATCTGTCCCGCCAGTCCCTGCCGCGGGAGATCCTGCTGCCCGCCGCTATGGAGGACGCGGACGCGCTGGCCGCCCTGCTGACGGAGCGCAGCGGTCACGCCGTGGCCGTGCGGGTGCCCCAGCGCGGCCAGCGCCGCGCCCTGCTGGATATCGCCCATCGCAACGCACGGGAGGAGGTTGAGAGGGTCACGGATGCCGCCCAGCGCATCAGCGGCACACTGCGGCAGCTGCAGCAGCTGGCGCAGCTGCCCGCCCTGCCCCGCCGCATGGAGAGCTACGACATCTCCCACACCGGCGGCAGCGATCAGGTGGGCGGCATGGTGGTCTTTCAGGACGGCAAGCCCCTGCGCTCCGCCTACCGCCGCTTCCGCATCGAGTCCTGTCAGGGCGCGGACGACTACGGAGCCATGCGGGAGGTGCTCACCCGCCGCTTCCGCCGCTATCTGGAGGGCGACGAGAAATTTGCCCCTCTGCCGGAGCTTCTGCTGATGGACGGCGGCCAGGAGCACGCCCGCGTGGCGGAGCAGGTGCTGGCGGAGTGCGGGCTGGATGTGCCGGTGCTGGGCATGGTCAAGGATGACCGCCACCGCACCCGCGCCCTTGTGACCGCCCGCGGGCAGGAGCTGGGCATCCGCCAGACCCCTGCCCTGTTCGCCCTCATCGGCACCGTGCAGGAGGAGGTGCACCGCTTCGCCATCGCCTACCACCACCAGCGGCACGCCAAGTCCGCCAAGCGTTCCCAGCTGGACAACATCCCCGGCATAGGCGAGGCGCGGAAAAAGCGGCTTTTGCAGCATTTCGGCACCGTCGCCGCCGTCAAGGCCGCCACCGTGGAGGAGCTTTCCGCCGTCGTCCCCCGCGCCGCCGCCCAAGCCCTCTACGCCAAGCTCCATCCCTGACCTCTGCCGGTCAGCCGGTGCTTATACCCTCCCACAAAAATAAGCATCCACCCGCCAAGCGGGTGGATGCTTATTCTCTTCAGCCTCGCATCAGACGCACCGCCGCCGGCAGGTTCTCTATCTCCACCCGCGGCGCGCTGGGGCAGTATTCCCCGTCCAGCGACCACGGCAGATTCTCCTCCGTGGTCACGGTCACGCGCTGCACGTGCCGCAGTATCACCCCCGGATAGTCGTACTGCATCCGCGTCATGGCGGTGATCAGGTTCTGTAAGTCCAGAGCGGTCTTGGGCATCCGCAGCAGCAGCAGCTCGAATTTCCCATCGTCCATCCGCACACGCGCCGGATCCAGCTTCACCAGCCCGCCCAAGGACGTGGAGTTGCACACCGCGCCGAAGATGAACTCCCCCTCGTACCGCTGTCCGTCCGCCTCCACCGCGCACCGGTACGGGCGCAGGGAGTCCAGATCCCCCAGCCCCTCTAAAATGTACGCAAAGTGTCCCAGCGCGTTCTTCGCCGCCTGCGTGGCGGAGTAGGACGACCGGGTGAACGCCCCGAAGGACGCCACATAGGCGAAATACCTGCCGTTGTGCCGCCCCACATCCAGCGGACACGGCTTCCCGCAGACGGCGTCCGCCGCCGCGTCCGCCAGCTGCGTCCGCAGGCGCAGGCTCGCGGCAAAGTCGTTGGTGCTCCCGCAGGGCAGATACCCCAGCACCGGCCGCTCCTCCAGCTCCATCAGCCCCGACAGCGTCTCGTTCAGCGTTCCGTCGCCGCCGGCGCACACCACCTCGTCGTACTCCCCGCCCCACTGGGCGGCGATGTCCCGGGCCTGTCCGCCCGCCTCGGTCACGAACACCCGCACCAGATAGCCCGCCTTGGAAAACTGCGCCACCGCGTCGAACAGCGGGGCGCGGGACTTTGTCTTTCCCGCCCGTGGATTGACGATAAACAAGAGCTTCTTCATATATGCACCCTTCCTCGCCGTCTGAACTTCACCGCGCAGGCGCGGTTTGTGCCGTAATCATACCATATCCCCCGCCGGAATTCAATATATTCACCCTCTGTCCCCGGCGCAAAAAATGTTGCAAAATCCCTCGTATGCGGGTATGATAATAAAAACACCCTCTGGAGGTAGATACCATGAAGCGTACCCAGTATTTCAAGTGGGGTCTGACGGCGTTTCTCACCGTCTGCGCCGTCCTCGTCTTTTACGATACGTTCTATCAAGGCGGAACGCTTCAGGGCTTCCTGTCCCAGCTGGCGTCCATTCTCTCGCCGGTGCTCTACGGCTTCGCCATCGCCTACCTGCTGACCCCTGTGATGTCCTGGCTGGAAAACAACATCGCCCTCCTGTGGAAAAGGTGCTTCAAGAAGGAGCTGAAGCGTCCCTCCGGCGCGCTGCGCCTGATCAGCATACTGCTGACCGAGGCGGCGGTGCTCTTCCTGCTGTACCTGCTGATGAGCGTGCTGATCCCCCAGCTGGTGGACAGCGTCACCACCCTCATCAACAACGCCGAATCCTATTACCGCAACGTCTACCGCTGGGCGGACTCCCTGCTGGACAGCGACAACGAGATCGCCGTCTGGATCGCCAGCCTTATCACCGACCGCTACTCCGACGGCATGGTGTTCCTCACCGAGAAGATCCTCCCGTGGGTGCAGAAGGCGGTGGTGCCCCTGACCAACGGCATCTGGAGCGGTATCCGCGGCGCGGTGGGCTTCGCCTTCGACCTCATTGTGGGTCTGATCGTCTCCATCTATCTGATGGGCATGAAGGAAAAGAGCCTTGCCCGCTGCTGCAAGGCGGTCTATGCCTGCCTGTCCGAGAAGAAGGCGGACGCCGTCATGCGGGGCACGCGCCGCGTCAACGCCATCTTCTCCGGCTTCGTCCGGGGCAAGCTGCTGGACTCCCTCATTATCGGCATCCTCTGCTTCATCTGCTGCTCCCTGCTGAAGCTGCCCTACACGCCGCTGGTCAGCGTGGTGGTGGGCGTCACCAACGTGATCCCCTTCTTCGGTCCCTTCCTGGGGGCGATCCCCTCTGCGTTTCTTATCCTGCTGGTCAATCCCAAGCAGTGCCTCATCTTTGTGGTGTTTATCATCGTTCTCCAGCAGTTTGACGGCAACATCCTCGGCCCCAAGATCCTCGGCGACGCCACCGGTATCTCCAGCTTCTGGGTCATCGTCGCCATTCTGGTGGGCGGCGGCTTCGGCGGCGTGCTGGGTATGTTCATCGGCGTGCCGGTGTTCGCCTGCGTGCAGGAGCTGGTGAAGTATCTGATGGATCGCCGCCTCCGCGCCCGAAATATGCCCACCGAGGCGTATGCCTACGTGGGTCGCGCCAAGGACGACCCCGCCAGTGAACTCTCTACGGAATCGAGGAACCCCCATGACTAAAGACCTTTATGACCGTCTGATGGCCTACGGCAACAACTCCGAGCCGTTTCTGACCCATAACTTCATGCGTACCGCCGACCTGTCCGACGGCACCGCCACCGTGGTGCTACCCATGCACACCGAGAGCCTCAACCGCTGGGGCGGAGCCCACGGCGGCATCCTGTTCTCCCTCTGCGACGTGGCGATGGGGATGTCCATTGCGACGCTGCGGCAGGAGACTATGGTCACGGTCAACGCCAACATCGACTATCTGTCCTTCGCCCCGGCGGGCAGCACCCTCACCGCCGTGGGCAAGGTGGAGCGGATCGGACGCAAGCTGGCGTTCGCCTCCGCAGAGATCCGCGACCAGACCGGCAAGCTGCTGGTGCAGTCCCACTGCGTCATGTGCTTCACCGGTCAGTCGCTGCCCCTGTGAGGGCGCGCGCCCTGCGCCGCTGGTGTTTGTCACTGGCGGCGTTTTTCGCCGTGTATTTTTCCCTGCGTACCAGCCGCACCGCCATGAACTGGCTCTGGTACGCCGTCCTCTCTCCCTTGGAGCGTGGGCTGGGCACCCTCTGCGGCAGTCTGGACGTCTCCGTGGCGGAGGTGCTGCTCCTCACCGCCCTGTTCTCCGCCCTTATCTGGCTGTGCAACGTCCCACGGCGCATCGCCGCCGCCCGCCGCCGCTGGGTCTGCGCCCTGCGCCAGCTGCTGGCGGCGTTCCTCGCCGTGCTCACCGTCTATGCCGGCTTCTGCCTCCTGTGGGGCACCGGCTACAACACCGACGGCTTTCAGGGCAAAAGCGGGCTTACCGCCCAGCCCGTCACCACCGGCGCGCTGGGCGAGACCGCCCGGTTTTTCTCCCGGCAGCTGGCCGCCTGCGCCGACGAGGTGCCCCGCGACGCTCACGGCGTCTGCACGCTGGATCGCCGCCAAGTCCTCGCCCGCAGCGGCGGCGCGCTGAACGTCCTGCGCTCGGAGTTCCCCTTTCTGACGGAGGACGCCGCCCCCGCCAAGGACTTCGCCTGCTCCCGCGCCCTCAGCGTCCTCCGGTTCACCGGCTTCTACTTCCCCTTCACCGGCGAGGCGAACGTCAACACCGACAGTCCCTCCGCCTTCCTGCCCGCCACCGTCTGCCATGAGCTGTCCCACCGGCAGGGCTTCACCGCCGAGGAGGAGTGCAATTTCATCGGCATCCTTGCCGCCATCCGCTCCGACGACCCCGCCTACCGCTACTCCGGCTATCTCACCGGCTTTACGTATCTGTCCAACGCCCTCTATGCCGCCGACCGGGACGCGTGGCAGTCCCTCCGGGACACGCTCCCCGATACCGTCATCGCCGACCTCCGCGATGGCAACGACTATTGGGCGCAGTTCCGCTCCGCCGTCTCCCGCGCCTCCGACCGGGTGTACGACGGCTTTCTCAAGAGCAACGGCGATGCGGACGGTATCCGCAGCTACGGCACCGTCACCGACCTCCTCGTCGCCTACTTCGCCTGATTTTCCGCTATTCATAATCCTCTATCGAATAAGGAAACGGGAAGCCCCACCGGGCTTCCCGTTTCCTTATTCAATTCAATGTGCTCTCCTTCATCTCGAACAACGCCGCGATGCGCCGCCGCAGCGGCGCGTGCCCCGCCTCCCGCAGCCCCGGGTCCCGTGCCAGCAGCTCCTGCGCCGCGTCCCGCGCCGTCCGCAGCAGCTCCATGTCGCAGCTGAGGTCGGCGGCCTTCAGCACGGGCAGCCCGTGCTGCCGCCTGCCGAAAAAGTCCCCCGGCCCCCGCAGCTTCAGATCCTCCTCCGCAATGCGGAACCCGTCGTTCGTCTCCGTCAGCACCTTCAGCCGCCGGCGCGTCTCCTCGCTCTGCACGTCGCTGAGCAGCACGCACCAGCTCTGCGCCTTTCCGCGCCCTACGCGCCCCCGCAGCTGGTGCAGCTGGCTCAAGCCGAACCGGTCGGCGTTCTCCACCACCATCAGCGTGGCGTTGGGCACGTCCACGCCCACCTCCACCACCGTGGTGGACACCAGAATGTCGCTCTCACCGGCGGCGAAGGACGCCATGACCTTCTCCTTCTCCTTGGGCTTCATCCGCCCGTGGAGCACCGCCACGCGCAGCTCCGGGAACGTCTCCTCCTGCAACGCCTTGGCGTAGGCGGTCACCGCCTTCCGCTCGTCCGCCGCCTCGCCGTCCTCGCCCACCAGCGGGCACACGACGAACACCTGATGCCCCTCCTGCACCTGCTTCCGGATAAAGCCGTTCAGCCGCTGCCGGTATCTCTCCCCCAGCGCGAACGTCTCCACACGCTGCCGTCCCGGCGGCAGCTCGTCGATGACGGACACATCCAGATCGCCGTAGATGATCAGTGCCAGCGTCCGGGGTATGGGCGTGGCGGACAGCACCAGCAGGTGGGGCGAACGCCCCTTCTGCGCCAGCGCGGAACGCTGATCCACTCCGAACCGGTGCTGCTCGTCGGTGATGACCAGCCCCAGCCGGTGGTACTGCACGTCCTCCGTCAGCAGCGCGTGGGTGCCGATGCACAGCGCGATCTCCCCGCTGTCCAGCCCCGCCAGCACCGCCCGCCGCTCCTTGGCGGGGGTGGAGCCCGTCAGCAGTGCGCAGGGCAGACCGAACCGCGCAAACAGCGGCGCAAGCGTCGCGTAATGCTGCCGCGCCAGTATCTCCGTGGGTGCCATCAACGCCGACTGCCACCCGTTCCGGGCGGCGAACCACGCGCACGCCGCCGCCACCATGGTCTTGCCGCTGCCCACGTCCCCCTGACACAGCCGGTTCATGGGTCGTCCGGACGCCATATCGCCCACCGCCTCGCCGATGGCGCGCTTCTGCGCCCCCGTCAGGGCAAAGGGCAGCGCGTCGTAAAACGCCCCCATGTCCACCGCGCCGCACTGCGGCCCCTGCACGTCCTGCCGCCGCTGCCGCAGCAGCGACAGACCGCAGCTCAACGTGAACAGCTCTTCGAACACCAGCCGCCGCCGCGCCGTCTCCAACGCCTCCGGCGACGCCGGGAAATGGATGTTCTCATAGGCGAACCCGGCGTAGCACAGCCGGTACGCCTGCCGCACCTCGTCGGGCAGCACGTCCTCCGGCAGCTCCCGGCACTCGTCCAGCCCCTGCCGCACCGCCTTCGCCATCATCACCTGCGTCAGCCCCGCCGTCAGCGGGTACACCGGCATAATGCGCCCGGTCAGCAGCTGCTTTCCCTCCGTCTCCAGCAGCGGGTTCACCATTCTGCGCCGTGCGCCGCCGCCCTCCGCCTTGCCGTAGAAGATATACGTCTCCCCCGTGTGCAGGCTGCTCTCCCGATACCCCTGATTGAAGAACGTCACGTCCAGCACGCCGCCGTCGTCCACCGCCCGCACCCGCACCAGCGTCCGCCCGCCGGGGATCCGCGACCCCTGCGGCGTCTGGGCGATCATGGCCTTACAGCAGGCGTACTCCCCCTCCGGCAGCTCCCGGATGGCAAACAGCCGCGACCGATCCTCCCACCGCCGGGGATAGTATTCCAGCAGGTCGCCCAGCGTCCGTATGCCCAGCTTTTCCATCGCCTTGGCACGCGCCTCGCCCACGCCCTTGATATACCGCACATCCGTGCTCATGTCCGCCATCCGTTCTCCCTCCTCTGCCGTAAGCTCTCCCCGTATTGTACCATACTCCCCCTGCAAAGACAAACGAAAAACCGGGACGGCAGTGCCGTCCCGGTTTCGTGCTTCTTACTCGTTTTCCGCCAGATACCGCGCCACGTACACGCCGCTGGCAGACGCGTGGGACAGGGAGTGGGTCACGCCGCTGCCGTCGCCGATGACGAACAGTCCCTTGTGGGGCGTCTCCAGATTCTCGTCCAACGCCACCTCCATGTTGTAGAACTTCACCTCCACGCCGTAGAGCAGCGTGTCGTCGCTGGCGGTGCCGGGGGCGATCTTGTCCAGCGCGTAGATCATCTCGATGATGCCGTCCAGAATACGCTTGGGCATCACCAGACTCAGATCGCCGGGGGTGGCCGCCAGCGTGGGGGACATGAATCCCTTTTCAATGCGCTTGGGGGTGCTTCGCTGTCCGCGGATCAGGTCGCCGAACCGCTGCACCATCACGCCGCCGCCCAGCATATTGCTGAGCCGTGCGATGCTCTCGCCGTAGCCGTTGCTGTCCCGGAACGGCTCCGTGAAGTGCTTGGACACCAGCAGGGCGAAGTTGGTGTTCTCCGTATGCAGCGCAGGGTCCTCATAGCTGTGGCCGTTGACGGTGACGATGCCGTTGGTGTTCTCGTTCACCACCGCGCCCCGGGGGTTCATGCAGAACGTCCGCACCTTGTCCTGATATTTCTCCGTCTTATAGACGATCTTGCTCTCGTACAGCTCATCGGTGATGGGGGCGAACACCTCGGCGGGCAGCTCCACCCGCACGCCGATGTCCACCCGGTTGGACTTGGTGGGGATGTCCAGCGCGTCGCACACGGACTCCATCCACTTGCTGCCGCTGCGCCCCACGGAGATGATGCACTTGCGCCCCACGAAGGTGCCCTTGTCCGTCTCCGCCTCGTAGGTGCCGTCCTCCGCCACGTTCAACGCCTTCACCGGCGTCAGGAAGTGGAACTCCACGTGCTCCTTCAGCTGGGCGTACAGATTTTCCAGCACCTTGTAGTTGATGTCCGTGCCCAGATGACGCACGGAGGCGTCCAGCAGGTGCAGGTTATTTTGCAGGCACAGCCGCTTGAAGGTGCTGTCCGCCGTGGAGTACAGCTTGGTGCCCGCGCCGCCGCAGGCCACGTTGATGTCGTCCACGTAGCGCATCAGCTCCATGGCCTTCTGCTTACCGATGTACTCGTACAGCGTGCCGCCGAACTCGTTGGTCAGGTTGTATTTGCCGTCGGAGAACGCGCCCGCGCCGCCGAAGCCGTTCATAATGGCGCAGGTCTTGCAGTGGATGCAGGACTTGATCTTGTCGCCGTCAATGGGACAGTGCCGCTTTTCCAGCGGGTTGCCCGCCTCCAGCACCGCCACCTTCCACTCCGGCTTCCGCTTCATCAGTTCATAGGCGGAGAAGATCCCGCCGGGGCCTGCGCCGATGATCATTACATCATAAGTCATGGAGATACCTCCTCATATTTATCCATGAAATATTATACTGAGGAATTTGAAACTTTCAACCCCCAATTCTTAATGGCTCCTATCTCCAAAGGTAATGCTGCCGCTGTCTGCCGGGGAAACGGTTTTGTCCTGTCATTCCGAGCCAGTCCCGGTGCCCCTGTCATTGCGAGCCAGTGCTCACACTGGCGCGGCAATCCGTCCCCTAAACTCCCCAGTGCTGGCAAATGTCAAGAAGAAAATGGACAAATGACAAAAAACATCAAACTTGAATTATAACACAAGCACGGTTCCGGACGCCAGGCAGCTGGCGGTGGACTGTGTTACAAAGCGGTATCGCTGCGCGATGTAGCACGGAAACACACCGCCAGTCAAGACCATAAAAAAGAGCAGCTCCCCGTGGGGCTGCTCTTTTTTATGCAGAGTGCCCTTTCGGGCAGTCTTGACAGACGGGTGATTCCCCGCATTGAGTAACCAACATGACCAGCTTCGCAGGTCATGCTGCCGCAATTTAATAGTATGGAGACGAGGGGCGCAGCGTAACACAAGCTTGCTGAAGCAGATCCGGCAGTATCAGCAAATTTGTGTTACAATCATTGAAAGACCACGAACTATCTTGAAACATAAGGGAGGCTCTCATGGGACACTACATGACGAAAGAAGAACGTATCATCCTGCAAACGCTGCTGGATGAAAAGAAGCCGGTCAGCTATATTGCCCGGAAGCTGGGCTGTTGCCGCCAGACAGTCTACAACGAGATACACCGGGGCGAGTATCTGCACAACTACGGGTACTACGACAAGCTGCGGTACTCGGCGGAGCGAGGACAGCAGAAACACAACTACAACCAGACAGCCAAGGGCAGGCCGTTGAAGATCGGGAATGACCACGCTTTTGCAGCCTACATCGAGCATAAGATCATTTTGGACAGGTACTCCCCCGCTGCGGCCCTGGCATCAGCACGACGGCATAAATTTGAAACGTCTATCTGCGTCAGCACCCTATACAGTTACATTGACAAACGGGTGTTTTTTGAGTTGGGTAACCGGCACCTATGGGAGAAGTGGAAGAAAAAACCCAAGAAGGAGGACAAGGAACACCGGGTAGTCCATCCGAAGCTGCCCAGCATTGAGATCAGACCGGAGGGAATCGGAAGAAGGGAAGAGTACGGACACTGGGAGATGGATCTGGTGGTCAGCGGCGAGGGCGGAAAGAGTGTACTTCTCACGCTGACAGAACGACTGAGCAGACAGGAGATCATTGTCAAGCTGCCCGACAGGCGGGCGGAGACCATACGCCGCGCCATAGACCGAATGGAACGGAAAGTGCCAGACTTCCGGAAGCGGTTTCAGTCAATCACTACCGACAATGGCAGCGAGTTCATGGAATACGAAAAGTTAAAACGCTCTTGCCGCTGTAAAGGGAGCCGTTTTGACATCTATTACTGTCACAGTTATTCCGCATGGGAAAAAGGCACCGTAGAAAACCATAACCGTATGATCCGCCGTTTCTTTCCAAAGGGTACAAATTTTGATAGAGTAACACCGGCAGAGGTACGGAGGGTACAAGACTGGATGAACCATTATCCACGCAGGGTATTAGACTGGAAATCCCCCATAGAAGCCGCAGCATAGGCAGGGACCCCGCGCGGCTAAAGCCTTGGCGCGGGGCCCCTCGTAACGCAAAGCGCAGCTGCAGCCGGCACGGATCGACCTGGCAGCGATTGCAATCTGTGTTACATTATTTGCGTAACTTCTTCTGACTTCTCCGCCATCTACGGGATGGCTTAACAACACCATCCATATTGGCCTGCTGTTCATTTCGACGTAGAGAAAGGATTTCCTCCTCAGACAGCATATCACCCTCCTTGAAGGACTTCTGCAAATTACCTACACACGCCAGTGTGTCATAGGCTGCATAGTCCCGGTTGGTCACGAACCAACAGCGGCGAGCAAGCGGTGTAAGCAACTGAGTATTTGTGGCATTTTCCATCTCCCATGCATCAAAAAGATTCTGACGCTGGAAACGCCAAAGCTTATCGCAATCCACTACACAGCTTGTAACTTGGCGAAGTAGCGCGTCCACATGACCAAACCGCTGGGCGGTATAGTACATGGATATGTGATAGTGGCGGCAGGTCAACAATGTATTAAGAAACAGCGGATCAATATTGCTTTTGAAATTCCGGCTGTTCATCTGAACACTGAATTCATCGCCCAGAACTAAAGTGACAGTGAGGGTATCATTCTCTTTATCATGCTGCCCATTTTTCTCGGCGCAGTAAACAACTTGCTGAAGGGAAACAAAATCGTCATAGGGAATAGACAAGGCTACATTCGAAAGAACCTTTACCCGCTGCTCTACCCACATACCACGGTCTTTGTCCCAAACCACTTTGCCGTTAAACTGTTCAAACATCGATACAACCTTATGCACGGCAGAAAGAGTCTTGCCCTTTCCGAACAGCCCGACATAAGCGACCAACTCGCCGGTTTTGCACTCGTTCCATTTCCGATACTTGACATATTGAAAGAGGTCAGCTGCACCATAACGGATCAGCTTGACCGGATGAAGGAACGCACAGCGAATTGTAGGGCAGAAAGCGAGAATGAAGCAAAGAACGATAAGTATAATAACGAACATGTCAGAACCTCCGCCAGTTGACCAGAGCGGCCGCCACGGCCGCCACAATGCGGAAAACGGCAGTGACAAGAACAACAGCCACGAATACGGTCAGCAGATAGGGTATCAGCTCAGCCATATTAGTAGGCGGAATAATATCCACACCGGTAATCTGAAAAAACTCAGCCACAACAGGAGCCATTAAAGCACCCCCTTCACAAAAAACCAAAGAATAGCCACAAAGCCCAAAATAAGAAACAGCAGGAGCATACCCTCCGTGACGGTATAATCCGAGAAAGGTTTAGAGAAAAAGAGGCCGGTATCTTCGTCCACCGTATAGATCTGCAGATTACCTTCTTTTATCGAAGGATCATCCGTATACAACACAGAACCATCCATATCGTAAACGGTCGTATAGCCTCGCTCCTCATCTGGCTTCGGCTCCGCATCCGGCTCCGGATCTTCTCCCGGCTCCAGAGCCGGACGCAATGCCCACTCAGGAACACCCTCCGGTATATCAGCAGGTTCGGCGTAAACCTGTACGGTGAGCATTAAAAGCAGCATAAGAAGTGAAACGGTCAAATGAATAAACTTCAATTATCATCACCCCACTTGAAAAGAAGATAAATCACGGCACCGGCGACAATCAGCCAAAGAAGGATATTCCATAGGGTGAAGGTAAACCCGTCCACAGTAAGCTCTATCTGGAATATCTGCAAACAAGCTGACAGAACTTGCCCAAGACCCTGCATTAGAAAACCCTCCTCTTGATGATAACACCAATAACCAGAATGACCAGCGCAGCTTCAATGATCGCCAACCATTCAGAAGGAATAAACGGAAAAAGGCTGCTGCCAAGATTCAGAAATGAAGAAAAGAAGCCTTTGATAGAATCTACCGTATGATCCAGCAGAAGATCTACATCATCCAGACCATCCAATAGGTTGAGGATGAAGTGCAGGGAGCCGACAATAAGCCCGTTGATCAAGCTGGTGATCATATTCAGCAAAGCCCTTAATGGCTCGAGCAGAACAGACATAAAAAATCACCTCTGTAACACAAAGTGGGGATCGAAGACCCGGAGCTGCAGCAAGAACTGTATTACGAAAAAAACAGTTTCTTGCCCACCACACCTAACACCATACAGACCAAAGCAAAGGTGAGTGCAGTCTGCAATTCTACCGGCAAGACAACCCAGAAGCCGGTAAGCCATGTAGGATAATCTCCGCCGAAACCACCGATCCGCGCCGTATAATCGTTGAACTTGGAAATAACCTCGTCCACACTGGAAATCGCTTTATCAAATAGATGCACAATAAAGCCGATGAGTTTACCAGCAAAGGTGCCCAGCTTGGAGAACATCTTGACCACCAGCTGAGAAATGGTGCTATTGCTGTAATCCTCGTCCGGTGCGCCATCTCCCGTATGATCCTCATAAGTCCGGCCACAGCGGGAGCAGGTATAGACATCATAGGCTGAGGCGGTCTCCTTGCCGGTCTCCGGGTCGGTGACGGCGTCCACATGGGACGATATAACCCAGTCGTGACCCAGTGGGTCAACGATCTCCGAATAGCTATCCCCGCATTTGGAGCAGGTGGAGATCATCAGACCGGGGAGGGTACAGTCGGCGTCCTGCTCCATGTGCTGATCATAGGTGTGTTCACAGCTGGCGGAACCAGAGGTGCTATGCAATTCAGCAAGGATAGAATCCAGCCGCGATGTCACAGCCGAGATGTCGGCAGCCACGCCACCGGAGAGCTGCAAGTTGTTGATGGCATTGATAATATCAGCAGTCTGAGTATAGCTGTCGTAGGTTTCGTATTTTCCGGTAATGCGGAGGTGATCAGCACTAATGGTACTGTCTCCCTCCGGGATGGCGATGGTGGTGGGGATAAGAGATTTAACAACCGCCAACCCACGAGGATAAAGAAAAGAAAGCTCAGAATACTTAAAAACAAAGCCCTTCACATCCGAACAAGAGCGGTCTATACAGTACAGGCGATTCTCGATAACCAAATAAACTAAATCACCAGTAGCAGAGAAAACAGAATCGCTGGGCGAAAAAGAAGAACGAGAAAAATTAACCTCCGCACAAATATTAGGAGCATCAGGAATAAAAACAACAAAACGACCATACTCATCTAAGAAAATCTCACAAGCCGAAAAAGAAGAAATGGAAACCCGCTGCACATACTCGCCCGTGCTGGCGTTATAGGTGTCGCTGATGATGTAATCCGTGCCCTTGCGCCACACACCGGCATAGAGCGCCGGGTCATTGGCGATATAGGACGGGATGGTAGAGCCGAGATTGACGCTACGAAGCGTCAGACCGTTGACGGTGGTCTTTTCATCGTTGAGGGAATATGCCACGCCATCAGAGGAAACGAACGTGTTATCCACTTTAGCCGTATCGCCCCAGAACATAACATCTTTCAGTTCACCGCCCACAGCGTCTTTGATCTGACCGCCGTTGATGGCTGCGGTATCCAGCACCACACCGTTGACCTTGGCATACATACTGATAAGCTTGTCCAATCGCGCTTCCAAGGCGGTGGTATTGACCTGAACCGTGCCGTTATTTATGACTGTGCTGAGCCGGGAATCTATGCCCGCTACAGCGGAATAAATGCGGTTTTCTACATCTACCGAAGCCCATGAAGCGGATTGAATATTAAATAGACGATTGTAAATATCGTCCAGCCGGGGAAGATAGCCGGAAAGCAAGTCGATTTGCTTATAAATACCGGTTGTGATGTTATTCATGCCATCAACAAAACTCCCGATATTGGCATAGACCATATGAGTATACCGGCGCACATCCTTGAGGTTGTCGTTGATAAGGTCTGCCCAAAACCAAATCTCATGGGTATATTGCGCTATCTGCTGCAAGATTTCCTTTTCGGTGTTTTTACCGAAATGGGAGGGAATGTAGCCGCCACTGGAGCCGGAACCCGGCGAGCTATTGTTTTCCGATATGTGCGGTGCGGAGGTGGAGGGCGTAGTCGTTGTTACGTTGGACGAATCGCTTTCTTCTGCCGTACGATAACGACCACCACTGCCATTGCACAGCCAATAAGTATCTCCACCACTGGTCATAGTGATAAAATAGAACGTCCCCGCATACGTCAACTGTGCACGGCGCGACTTCATACTATCATTTACGGAATTGCGAAGCGCAGACAACTCAGAATAACTAAGTACAGTATCGACAGGATTAACACGCGAGCCACCACCGAAGCCGGAGGACGGCAGTTGCCAGTGTGCTTGAGACACGTCAACGGCAAAAGCAGGGGTAACAGTGAGCGAGAGGAAGATAGCCAAAAACAAGGTGAAAGCAGTTTTTCTCATTTGTTGACAACCTCCCGGAAACATGATAAATTAACAGAAAAAAGGGGAAAGGGAAAGAAAAGCGATGAACCATTACATATACGCACAGATACTCAATATGCAAGCGATGGCAAAGACATTTGAGCAGTCCTGTGAGCTGGCAGCCACGAAAGACGATGGGAAAATAAGCAAAGACGAAGCCAAGCAGCTAAAGCGCATCAGAGCCGCAGTAGAAACGTTTTGCAAGGAACTGGATAAAGTAAAGAATTGACCTCTAAACCCTCGCCGCAGGCGGGGGATTTTACCTTGTAACACATTTTTCAGATAGATCGCCCGGCAGCCGAGATCTGTCTGTGTTACTCGTCCTCCTCGTCCGGATCCGGGCGAGGTTTTTTATAATTAGGCTTTTTCTTGGTGCCTGGCCTCTTTGCCTGCTGTACGACCTTGGGAGCGAAGCGGTGAGGGAACAGCCAACGCAGCAAACGCATGACCACCCAGACCATCAAGCACGTGACCAGAACAAGGACGAACAGACAAACCAGCACAATAGCCGCCGTTACCAAAAACTTTATCATAGCAATACCTCACTTAAAATCGTTTTGACCTGCGATAGATATATAAAAACAGACCGGCCACCACTGCCACCAGAATAACCGACATAAAAAAAGCAAGCAGCGGTTCAGAGAAAACGGCAGTAAAAATACTACTGATCAGTGAACAGATACCGGTCAGAAATACACTTACAGTCATAAGTACCTCCAATAGAAAAAGGGGTATGGGGCGTTCCCCATACCCCCTGTTTGCGGCATCAGCCGCGGGCAGCGCGCTTGGCTTTGCGGAAAATTCCGAAGCCCAAGGATACCAGACCAGCGCAGATGAACAGCGTCAGAATGGGGTTGGCGGTCATGATGTCCCAGACATCACCGACCAGCTTAGCCAGCGTGCTGGTGTTACCAAGGATGGTAGCAACAGTGGTGGATGCAGCAGTCTCGGCAGTGCCCTCCTTTCAAAGATTTAATGGTTGCGGGGGGAGGAGTCGAACCTCCATCTCTGGGGTGAGAACCCAGCCAGCTACCTTTACTCACACCCCGCCATGTAACACGCTGCGAAGCTGCAGCCTGCGGAGATCAGCCGCGCAGCGTGCCTTTCTTGTGTTACATTTTCGCTTCAAATTCCTTGAAACAATGCTCCATACCGCACAGGCGACTTTCAAGCACTGTCATGAAGCTCATCGCTTTTTCATAGCGATCGTAAAGGGCGTAGTACCGTTCCTTTGCAGACTGATACCTTGCCTCCATCTCCCGGAGCTGCCGTTCTTTCTCCGGCAGGAGCATATAGCAGTTGTAGACCATGCGCTCAAACTTCTGCGTAAAGTTATCGCCCACCTGCTGATTGATGATCTCTATCATCTCGTCCGAGAACCGGACGGAGCGGATATTATTCTTAGCCATACTTATCCTCCTAAGCCGGTCTGCAGCCAATGAAACAGGAACCGTCCTAAGGCATAGGCGAACCCACCTATCACACACCACTTGAGCCTGTCCCAAAACCGCATGACCTTCCTCCTGTACTTGCGCCATGCGTGACGGAGAAACCGCCACACGGCATAGAATATCTGAAATTCACTCATGTCATATACTGACCCGTCAAAGCTGAGAGACGGTCCGCCTTATATTGCTGCACAAGCCGGGTATACTTGGGATTCTCCACGGTGGAACGCTCCTTAATCAGACGCTGGAACTCATGAATGCCGTATATCTGAAGCAGGGCGTCTATGGCGTTGCCCGCTTGGTTGACAACAAACTCCCGGCAGCGGTCTATATTGTAGTCCATGCCCGGTGCCGTATAAATCTTAATGGGTGTCAATACCTCCAGCATATCAAGCCAGTAATCCGCCATGGGCCACCGCCACTTGTTGGTATCGGTATCATCCGGAATGACGTACCGAAGATAATTCAGCAGAACACCAGAAAACGATTCTCCCACAGACAGCGGTATTTTTGTGAATTGCAATGCCCGGTCATCCCGCAGCTGCATCTCCACACGCACCCAATGCGTACCCGGCTCACAGCGTCTTTCCGCTGCCTTGTCGTAGATGCGTATAAGAACCTTGCTTTGCGGAGACCCGATTTGCACCGTGGAACCTTTGGAACTAAGAACAGTTTCCCAATAGTCGCTGCGGCTGACATAGTGCTTTAGGCGGGTATCCTCCACGACATCATCTATATCTAATATGCCTGTGTGATCATCGAAAGCCACGTCCAGACGGGTAATCTTCAGCTGCTGGGCGGTGATCCAGCCAAACAGATCATCCCAGCTCTTAGCGGATAGAGATTCAAACGTTCGGCAGCCTTGACCGGACATCTCCACCCAGACGCCCATATCCTCGCGGCCGTTATAGTGAACACTGATACATGAAAAGTATTTCCGGTCACGGTAACCGTGTGCGCCCTTCGTCTCCTGCCACGGGCAATGGGTAAGACCCAGCGCGTCTATCAACTGCTCCGGAGAATGATTTTTACTTGTAAACGAAAGCCAATCATATAGTACAATGTTCTCCTTACCTTCCATAGCTAACCCCTTAATTGCCTATCCTGTAGGTAGTGACCCCCTGTTAGCGGGGGGGTCACGCCGGGAGGAGCGACCTCCCGGCGTTTTGCTTGGGTGAGGGGACAACGGAGCAGCCTTAGAAGGAAACTTCGTTCAATTCGACAGAAGTACCGGTAGACGCAGCCAGCGACACGCGCTTTTTCTCATCGAAGTACAGATTGACAACTTCAAAAGGCTTGAGGTCTTTCCATACGGCGTTGGACACACAGCGCAGCTTCTCAGCCTTCATGCCGTTGGCGTTGTAGTTGTCAGACTTGTAGGAACTGACCGGGGAGATGACGAACAGCTGATAGTACGGCTGCATGACGATGACCTTCTGACCATTCTCGTCCTCGCGCTCGGTCTCCATCTGCCCTTCTGCCCAGCCGGTTACGACCCACTCACGTTCTTTGAATGTGTACAGCTTGCTTTCCTTTGCGCTCATATAGAGCCTCTCTTTCCGCCCATATAGGGCTATGTAGTATAAGGACTGCCCGGAATCAGTTGTTCCAGCCTGTCCATTTACATATTAGAACTTGCCAACTCCCCAGTGCTTATCATTCTTCATTGACCCTCCTCCCCGCCTGTGCTACAATAAAGAAAACCACACAGGAGGGCGCGACCATGAGCTACGCAGACCGCATTTTCAAGGAGAATTGCCGGGAGATCCTGACCCACGGCGTCTGGGACACGGAGCAGAATGTCCGTCCCCACTGGGACGACGGCACCCCCGCCCACACGGTAAAGAAATTCGGCATCGTCAACCGCTATAATTTGCAGGAGGAGTTCCCCATCCTCACCGTCCGCCGCACGTTTTTCAAGACGTGCATCGACGAGCTGCTATGGATCTGGCAGCAGAAGTCCAACAACATCCACGACCTGCGGGGTCACATCTGGGACAGCTGGGCGGACGAAAGCGGCTCCATCGGCAAGGCGTATGGCTACCAGCTCTCCGTGAAGCACCAGTACCCGGAGGGCGAGATGGATCAGGTGGACCGGGTGCTGTACGACCTGAAGCACAACCCCGCCAGCCGCCGTATTCTGACGAATATCTACAACTTCGCCGACCTTCACGAGATGGCTCTCTATCCCTGCGCCTACTCCATGACCTTCAACGTCTCCGGCCATACGCTCAACGCCATCCTCAACCAGCGCAGCCAGGACATGCTGGCCGCCAACAACTGGAACGTGGTGCAGTACGCCGTGCTGGTACACATGATGGCGCAGGTGTCGGGACTGGAGGCCGGCGAGCTGGTACACGTCATTGCCGACGCCCATATCTACGACCGCCATGTGCCCATCATCCAGCGGCTGCTGGAAAAGGACGAGCGCCCCGCGCCGCAGTTCATCATCGACCGCTCCGTAACGGATTTCTATCAGTTCACGCGGGACAGCTTCTCGCTGGAGGGGTACGAGCCCCAGCCCTTCGAGGACAAGATCCCCGTGGCCATTTAAGGAGGGTGCCATGTACGCCATCGTTGCCGTGGATGAAAAATGGGGCATCGGCCGGGACAACGGTCTGCTGTTCCGCCTCTCCGCCGACCTGAAGCGCTTTCGTTCGCTGACGGAGGGGCACACCGTCCTCATGGGGCGGAAAACGCTGGAATCCCTGCCCGGCGGCCGCGGGCTGCCCCGCCGCCGCAACATCGTACTGACCGGTCGGCGGGACTTCGCGGCGGAGAACTGCCAGATCGTCCACTCTCCGGCGGAGGCGGTGCTCTCTGCCGATGAGGACACATGGGTCATCGGCGGCGAGAGCGTGTACCGGGCGTTCCTGCCCCTGTGCAGCCGGGTGTACGTCACCCGCATCGCCGCCGACGGCGGCGCGGACGTGTTTTTTCCCGACCTGTCCGTCGATCCGCAGTGGCGGCTGGACAGGCGGAGCGAGGATATGACCGAAAACGGCCTGACCTTCCGGTACGAGGAGTATGTACCGCTGGTGCAGCCCTCTGCGGAAGGCACCCCGTAGGGGACGGCATCCTCGACGTCCCGCGCGGAACCCCGATAGACGTTTGTAGGGGCGGATGACTCTGTCCGCCCTGTGTCGCCTTCGCACCCTGTAGGGCGGGACCCGTGTGTCCCGCCGCGCGATACATGCTTATTCCGGCGGGGCACATGGGCCCCGCCCTACAAAAGGGACAAACCGAAAGGGACGTCGCACCCCAAGGGCATTTGTTCCGCTGCGCTCCACGGCAGGACGGCGTCCCCTACACCAAAGAACCGTGGAGGCTTGCGTGTTATGATCTCGTATGAAAAGCTCTGGGCGACCATGAAGGAAAAGGGCGTGTCGCAGTACGCGCTTATCAAGAAGTACGGCGTCAGTCCGGGGCAGATCACGCGGATGAAGCGGAACGAGAGCGTCAGCACCCACACCATCGAGGTGTTCTGCAAAATACTGGACTGCGATGTAGGCGACATCATGGAATACATCGCGGAGGATAAATAAAAGAGACGGCTTCCGCCGTCTCTTTTTCATTCGTCCATGTCCACCGTGATGTTGTCGGTGCCGTGCTGCTCGAACTCGCCCAGATAGGCGTCCATCCGCGCCATGATCTCGTCATAGTTCTCCGGCGTGATGGGGGGATCGTCCATGTCCCGCAGCGCCAGCTCCTGCGCCAGTATCTCGAAAAACGTGTTGTCCTCATAGGCCATGATCGCCTCATGGATGCCGCCGTCGGCAAAGGCGCGGGAGGGGATCAGCTCCCCCTGATACAGCTCGGTCAGCGGCGCCATGCCGTGATCGAGACAGTGGGCGAACACAAGGCTCTCCACCTGATCGTACTCCTTGATGCGGTCGTCGCCCCGGGTGGAGTTCAGCACCCAGTTGCCGATGTACACCAGATCCAGCAGACGCCGGAACTGCTTCTCCGTCATTTTCAGCTCCATCATACCACCTCCGCGCATGGAAACCTTCGTTTTCACGATTATAGCACGTTCCAACAGGGATTGCCACAGAAAAAAATGGGCAGGTGCGCCAATTTTTAGCTTGTAACACCACGGGAATCATAGTACAATATATGAGTTATACTGGCGCAGTGTCGGTATCAGCAGTTTGCGAAAGGAGGGCGCGTATGGATCAGCGACCCATCGGGGTGTTCGACTCCGGATCGGGCGGGTTGACCGCCGTGCGGGAGATACGCAGTATCCTCCCCTCTGAGAACATTATATACTTCGGAGACACGTCCCGTGTCCCCTACGGCGGGCGTTCGCCGGAGATATTGCTGCACTACGCAAGGCAGGACGTCCACTTCCTCCGCAGCTTCGATGTGAAGGCGCTGCTGGTGGCCTGCGGCACCGTGTCCACCAACGCGCTGCCGGTGCTGGCGGCGGAGAGCGACATTCCCATCCTGGGCGTGGTGGAGCCGGCCTGTGCCGCGGCAGCGGCGGCTACCCGCAACAAAAAGGTGGGGCTGATCGCCACCTCCGCCTCCGTGCGCTCCGGCGCCTACGAGCGGACGCTGGCGGCTATGGACAGCACCATTACCGTGTACGCCGGGGCCTGCCCGCTGTTCGTGCCGCTGGTGGAAAACGGGCGCTTCCGTCCCGGCGACACGGTCATCGAGACGGTGGCGCGGGAATACCTGACGCCCCTGCGGGACACGGGCATCGACACGCTGATCCTGGGCTGCACCCACTATCCGCTGCTGGCGGAGGTCATCGCGGGTGTCATGGGCAGCGGCGTGACGCTGATCGACTCCGGCGCGTCCGCGGCGCGGGCGCTGCGTCAGACGCTGTCGGACAAAGACCTTCTGGCGCAGCGGGCGAGCGGTACCCTGACCCTGTACGCCAGCGACCAGCCGCAGGATTTCGGCGCGCTGGCGCCCCAGTTTCTGCGCCGTCCGCTGGAGGGCGCGGTGCTGCCGGTGGACATCGAGAGGTACTGATATGGACAAGGTACAGGTACTGGCACGCAGCCGCAGTGACTTCGCCGGCGGCGTGGATGAGCTGACTTTCCGGGGCACCGGCACGCTGGATAAAACGGAGTACGGCTATCAGCTGCGCTACACGGCGCAGAACGAGGCCGACGGCAGCGGCGTGGCCTCGGAGATACGGCTGGAGGCGGCGCAGCGCCGGGCGGTGGTCATCTCGGAATCCAAGGACGGCGGCTACGGGCTGCTGCTGGATCCCCGGCGCACCACGGTGACGCAGATCGCCGGCGGCGACGGCGGCGCGCTGACGCTGCATGTGGAGACAAAAGAGGTATCGTGGCACCTGCCCCGGAGGGGCGAGGGACACATCACACTGGCATATACACTGCTCCTGGGCACGCAGGCGCTGTCGGCGCTGCGGCTGGAGCTGACATTGACGAAAGAGGAGAGAGACGTATGAACATGATCGACAGCGCCAAGGCGCAGGTACGGCAGCTGACCGCCGCCGCATACGACAAGGCCGCAGCCGCGGGGCTGCTCCCGGCGGGCATCGCCGTGGAGCCGGCGGTGGAGATCCCCAAGGACACCGC
>OLWA01001315.1_pt1 | contig 26009 bp, 22 predicted proteins | sample 1673251 | NCBI WGS metagenome assembly OLWA01 (sample SAMEA3178937, study PRJEB25190) | human gut metagenome | biome: human gut; feature: human-associated habitat; material: faeces | place: Austria | collected 2013 | reverse complement strand
GCTCGTAAATACGAGCTTTTCGAGGTGTGCATCTATTTTATTGCACAAGTATGGCGGAGACGGAGAGATTCGAACTCTCGAGCCTAGTTAAAGGCTAACGCATTTCGAGTGCGCCCCGTTATGACCACTTCGATACGTCTCCATAGAACTTTATATATTATACCATGTAAAAACACATTTGTCAAGGGTCTGTGTCAGATTTAACATTTTGTTAAAAACTATGAGCGCGCAATTGCGTTTGTGTACTAATTGTACAAATCAAAGCTGGAAATCGTCGCGTTATATGTGCAAGTCTACAAAACTAAAAAACTTTGCGGAAAAGTGTTGACAAAGGGGCAAAATAAGTGTATAATATACAAGTCGGTTGACGAGGAAAATCTCAGAAAGCGACACTAAATATGGCGGTATAGCTCAGTTGGCTAGAGCACTTGGTTCATACCCAGGGTGTCACCGGTTCAAATCCAGTTACCGCCACTTGATGGCCCGTTGGTCAAGCGGTTAAGACACCGCCCTTTCACGGCGGAATCATGGGTTCAATTCCCGTACGGGTCACCAAATCACATTCCCGAAAATGACGTGTTTACGTTGTTTTCGGGATTTTCTTTCATCGTGAAAATCCACTTTGTTCTTTGTCTGTTCTTTATTTAGAAAATGCGGATTTTGTGAGCCGAGGTCAGCCGACCTTTGGCTCATTTTTCTTTGTGCTGAAATCAAGTGCCGAGCTGACAGCGTCCGAAACTTTCGCCTGAGCTTCCTCTAACATATGGCAATAAATATTACTCGTCGTAGAAACCGTGGAATGTCCTAATGCTCCCGACACTGTCACAATATCCACGCCCTGATTTACAAGAAGTGAAGCAAATAAGTGACGGAAACTATGTAAACCATAAAACGGCAGGTCATGCTTCTCACAGAATGCACCAAGCCAGAAGTAAGGAGTGCCGTTCTGCATAGGCTCGCCGTTCCATTTCGTGTAAAGCCTGTCCGTTTCCACCCACTTGTCTCCGCACTTGAGAGCCTGCTCGTCCTGTTCCGCCTTGTACTCTTTCAGCATATCCATGATCTCCTGCGGAAATTTGAGCGTTCTCTGCGACTTGCAAGTTTTGGTGGTATCGGTGTAAACGCCTTTCTTTGCTGTGTAATTCGACGTTCTGCGAACGCTGATAATGTTATTTTCAAAGTCCACATCTTTCCACTCCAGACCTAACATCTCACCACGGCGGAAACCGCTGTAGATCATCAGGTTGAAGAATGTGCGGTACTTCAAAGGCTCATCATTCAGCAGCGTGAGAAACTTCTGCACCTGTTCAGGAGTATAGATTTTCTTTTCGGTCTGCTCGTTCTTGGGGAGCGTGACCTTTGCACAGGGATTGTCGCTCACCACACCCATTTTCACGGCATAGGCAAACACATCAGACACAAAGCTCAGATTGTGACGTATTGTTTTTGGTGCTAACGGCTTGCCTGTGCGCTCGTTTGCACCCTCTTTGGAAAGAGAGTTGACGAACGCCTGAATCTGCCTCGGCGTGATTTTATCCATTCGCATATGACCGATAGCAGCGTAAACTCTCTTGCGAAGCTGTAACATTCTCTCGTATGTAGTATTACGGAGATTTGGCTTTGCGTACTCCTCAAACCACTCTTCTGCAAACACCTCGAATTTTATTGCCTTGGACTGATAGCCGTGATTGCAGGCTTCTTCAAACATGACTGCCTGACGGTTCAGCTCTTTTTCGATTTGCTTCTGTGTCATTTTCGGCTCAGGCTTCCAGGTCATGGATCGGATCACCTGTTTGCCTTTGCTGTCATAGCCGCAGCTTACCCTGATAGAGTAGCTGTCACCACGTTTTTGTATAGTAGCCATAATATGTACCTCCTCGGTAATATCACAGCGTACCTTTCCGATGATATTGTAGCGCAATATTTCGGCATTGTCAAGGTTTGCTGTGATATTTTTCTCTTGTTCTATCGTTTGTTATTCCAACACGTTATTTCTTGTGGTGCTGTTGTATCTGAACTGCTGATAGTCAGCACTCAAACCGCAGGCAGAAATGAAAGCCTTAGCCTTTTTCAGCTCACGGGAAAGCTCGTCCTCACGGCTGATACGCTTTGCTTCCTTTTTCATTTTCTCACGGGTGAAAAGTGCCTTTTCTTCCTCAGCTTTCTTGTAGGCGGCAAGCTCCGAGGAAACCGCAGTCAACTGCGCTTTCAGCTTGTCACACTCCTGCACGGCAGCGTCACGCTCTTTTTTCAGCTTTTTGATGTTCTTCTCCATAGCGATATACTTCTTGGCAGTATCGCTGAGCTTGTCGTAATCCTCTTTTGTGAGAGTAACTTTCTTTCCAAACATGGACTCTTTGGTTTCAATGCTCTCGATCTCGGTGATATTCACTTTCTTTTTCGAGAGCTTTTCAAACTCAGTCACAGTCTCATCACGTTCCGCAGTAAGCCTTTCGATCTCAGCATTGAGAGCGTTTATCCTGTCCTGATGTTCGCCGTACTCCTCAACAGTGTAGCTGTACCCTCTGGACTTCTTCGGCTCGCTTATCTCAATTCCGTGAGCATTGCAGATATTCTTCAAAATATCCCACTCGGAAAGTCTCCAGCGATTGTTTGCCTTAGCGTCCTTCCCGAAGTTCATTTCTTCGAGAGCCTTGTTCTTGGCATTGCGGACTTCAAGACCGCTTTTGAAATGTCCTACGGGGATATAGTCAATGTGCAGATGCGGAGTTGATTCATCGAGGTGCATTACAGCATTGAAAACATAGAAATTCGGGTTTCTTTCCTGAAAGCCCTTCATGTATTCACGCAGGCACTCTTTCGTTATTTCGGCATCGGGAGTACCTATGCCCGAATCCTTTTTCGTTCCTATGTAAACGAGATGTTCGTAGAAGCACTTCTGCTTGTTTGAGTTGACAATAAAACTCTTGCCCGGAGGACGGTTGAACAGATGCTCGAAGTAGTCATCAATTTTCCGGTCATTCCGTTTCTGACGGGCGTTATATTTCTCGACTGCTTCATCGAAAAGATGATGATATGCTTCGCCCAGTTCCTGCTGAACGAACACGATGTTATCAGCCGTTCTTGACGGGTCAATATTCTTGGCAGTGAACTCTCGGTTGTTATGTGAAAGGCTGCCTTTTCCCTCACACATCGAGATTGATTTTTTACACATTGTAAGTCTCCTCTATATTTATATCTGAACCCTCTTACGAGGGAAATTGCTGATGCAAATTCATTGTCCCTGAACGATAAGTGTATCGCAGGAACAAACGGCTCGGAGAGCCGGATATACTTGCGGTGCGCCGCCAGTAACCCCAAAGCACTTTTGACAGCCTGTTCGGACTATCAAAAATGCTATTGTGGCTCTGCGAGGCTAATCGGCTGACAGAGCAGCCGAAAATTCGAGTACATTTATTCAAAAACCGCATTACAATTTTGAAAATCAGCACTCATATTTTTCTGAAAATCTGCTATCTCGGCAACGACATTTTTCATCAAAAGCCGACCGTCTTTATTGCTGTTTATGAACTCCTGACAAAGGTACTCCGCATAGTCAAGATGATGCAGGGAATATACAAAACGCTTGTCGGGAATTTCATCGGGCGAAGCAGGAGCAAGCTGTCTCCACTCACGCATCAGCCAAAGGTAATCATTCAGCGTTCGCCAAGCGGACTTTTCCCATTCTTCATACTCTCGCTTTTCGGCAATACGCTTCTGATATTCGGATACTTCTTCTCTGGTCGGAGTTGTGCCAATATCAAGGTGTAGACCATAGTCTTGATTCAGCTTTTTTACTGCATCAATAGGCTTGTCCAAGCCGAACATTTTTTGCGTGAATCCGATAACATCAACGTGCGTTCCACAGCCGAAACAATGCAGAGCGTCGGGATATATCTTAGCGGAGGGAGTTCTCTCCTCATGGAACGGACATATGCACATTCCGCCACGGTCGATATGTAAGCCGTATCCCTCTGCAACAGTTTTCATATCAACAGCAGATTTTACTTGCTCGAATACCGTCACTTCTGAAAATAGGCAAGCAGGTCAGCCTTGTTGACAAGTATCTTGCCGTTTCTGCCCTCACCCGTGCGGACGGATTTCACCTTGCCTTGCTTCACAAGCAGACGGACGGTGTGTTCTGAAAGTCCGCCGATAAGCTCGGCGCTCTCCTTGATAGTCAGCATTTCGACCTTGTTGGAAGTCGGCGCTTTGATTGCCTGCGGAACGGAGTTCTCCTCGTCCTCGGTGAGCTGAATGAGCAGCTCCAGAATGTTGTCTACAATCTTTTTCTTCTGTGTAATAGTCATAGTGTAAATCTCTCTCTTTCTATGGTTTTAGTTTTATGAACTTTGAACATTTTGAGCATTTTGCATCTGCAAAGTGTGCAAAATGCGGAAAGTACAGATTTCATCATCTGTAAATGTCAGGGTTGACAATAACGTCAGTTACCGTTTTATTGTTCGTTCCCTTGCTTGTGGTGCGGAGAATATAGCTGTATTCCTCCAACATATCCATAGTCTCCCCGAAGTCCTGAGCGTTCTTAAAAAGCGTGCAACGGCACAGTTTGTACAAGTCGTTCTGCCTGATGCTCTGAATCTGCTTGGAACGCATCTTGTTCAGCACCCTCTCAGCCTTGACTGTTGCAATATCCACATCGCCGAGACTGTAAGCGTAGATAGCCTGTTCACGAAAATACTCCGCTATCTCGACAGCGTTGCAGAACGTATCAATGCCGACAAGTGTTTCCGCAGGCTTCATACCATTCAGCGCACATTTTACGCAATGAATTATACCGCACAGGCGGAGTATCAAACCGTGATATTTTCCGCCCCAGTCCTTGCAGAAAGCCATATCCGTAAGAAGTCTCGGTTCGATATGATTGTTGTAATAGTCCACGAATTCCTTGTAAGCCTTGTCGTCAAAGTGGAGATAAAGCTCCTTTTCATCGTGATAGGTAAACTTGTTGCTTAATAGCTTGTACACTAACTTCTTGTAGTTTTCAGCGACTTCTTCGGGGACTGGCTGAGTATCATACCGCCGTGAGCCGATATTGCTTACAGGGAAACAATAAACAAACCTTGCAATCAGTCCGCTGCCACGGAAAGCCGTATTGTTTATCATACTGTCGAACACATATGGCTGACAGGCAAGGCAAATGCTCATATACGGCTTTTTAAGGACTATACTCGCTCTTGTTGCTCTGTCGCTTATGTACGTTTCACCGTTCCAAGACTTCAAGAGCAAATCGAGATTCGGGATATTGTTGCTGTACCGTCCGCTGAAATTACCGAGCATTCCGGCTTCGTCCGAGATCATAAGCAGAGTGCCGTTTTCTTCAAGCTGATTTACAAGGGATTCGGGCGTAATATCATCGACCACGATACGCCTGAAATTATTCTGAGGGATATTGCTCAGGTCGGTCTGGAGCTTGGCAATCTCATCGGCGGTCACATCATCTTTCTTTTCAAGAGCTGCGAGCTTACCCTCTAAGAGACGATATTCAGCCTGAGATTTAAAGATGTCCTGCTTGTTGTTCTCGTTCCAATCGTGAGCGAACTGTATGTACGGTCGCTTCACCATTGAGATAACAGGTGATTTCTTGAAGCTTGGCTCTGCCACGGTCAGCGCATCAAGCACCAACGGTTCGGTGTGGTCACGCTTTGCCGACATTCGGTACACTCCCGAAAAGCAATAACTCACCGCCGAAAGTATTGCCGTGCCTGCCATTGCAGGGTCGGTTGAAGTTGTTGTTGCTATCGCAGAAGCCATTTCCCGTAATATTGGCGGAAGTGCGTTCACAGGAAACGGCAGGAGATTTGTTCCGCCTTGACGGAGCGGTGTGGGTTTTGCCCACTGGTTTTCATTGTTCAACGATTATCATCGTCCTTTCAAAAAAATTTCAGAGGAGAATACCCCTCTATAAACAGCGCCAAAAGCTCAAAAAGTTGCACGCAAACGTACAACAAATAACAAAATATGTCTTGATTAAAAAATAAATCGTATTATTGCACAAATCGGTGGGTGAAATTTGTGCGGAATAACAATGAGAAATGGGGGGTGTGTTTGGGGTGGTGTGACGGATGGGGCTTTCTACTGATGACATGAACATTTTATCATACGACAGTGAATTAAAGCAAATTAGATTCGTATATACTGAAAAATATACGGTAAATCAGCAGAAATCCTTGACAAGCAATTGTATCAAGCGTATAATTAGTATATACGAATCAACAAGTTATCGTATCACGAAAGAGGTTAGAGTATGCTACTATACCGTATAAATGAAAAAGACCGCACGGTGAGTATCGTGTGGTCGATAAACAAGAACGAGCTATTGTCCGCTCCTGAGAAAGAGCAGGTCTATTCGTTTGATGATATACTTTCTCAGCTTGAAGATTTTCGCAATAACCGCAGTGAAATCTTTGAGAATCTCCGTATCATGATGATGAACGGTCTCAACGAGCGTATCAAAGTGAAAGATCTTGCAAAAACGCTGGAGCCAACTGTCCTTGAAAACAGTGACAACGTATTTTTCAAGTATTACAGTAATCTGCTGACAGTCGCATATATGAATATCGGTGAGCCGATCCTTATGCCGAAAGATTATGTCAAGGAGAGATTAAACCATAAAAAGCTGGTGGAAACGGCAAGAGCCGAGCTTCAAAAGCAGTTTGACGAGATATTGCAGGCTATGAACGATGAGCGCAATTTCGACTACACGGCTACGGGTGAAATGCTGGTTGCTACTCCTAAATCACAGCTTGCAGTTATACGCACCGAGAATACCAACATCGTATATCGTGTTGCTGACAAGCCTCTGCTCACATTTTTCTATGAGTTCAGTTTCTCAATATTTGAAGCAGGGCTAAAGGTCAGTGAGTGCAGATTCTGTCACCGACATTTTCTTGGAACAGAAGATGCGGTCTGCTGTGACCGTGAGGAATGTCTTGCGGAAAATAAAAAACTGAAAAACCAACAGATAAGGCAGAACCGCAAGAACAGTCTTTACACACACGAAACCGATAACTACAATGCCTATGTGCGCAATCGGAAAAAGGAACTAAAGACCGCTAAGGTCAGCCCCATAGTAATAGACGAATTTGAAACGCTGAAACAGAAGTGTAAAGCTATCGTTGACAGCAAACGGAGGGAATGTGAAGAATTTGGACTGCCTGTCGATGAGCTTGTCCATACGATAGACGAGCAGGAAGCAGTCATCAAGGCATTCAGGGATAAGGCACTGGCATAGATCGTGCGGTGAGGGGAGCTTTGATTCCGGTGGGGTCGAAGTTAATTCACATCACATACGTTGACTTTTTCAGCATTCTGTGATACAATAATAATGGATAATTATATCAATTTTCAGTTAATGAGTAGGAGTTAAAATGCGGTATATCGGTGGAAAAAGCCTTTTGTTAGATAATATCAATAATGTCATAACGTCCGAAATACCGGAAGTTTCATCGGTGGTGGACTTGTTTGCAGGTTCAGGCATAGTTTCGAGTAATTTCAAGTCTAAGGGGTACAGAACTATCAGCAATGATTACCTGTACTTCAGCTATGTGATGTCAAGAGCATCTATTGTTTTGAACAAAAAACCAGCTTTCAAGAATCTTGGTATTGATGATCCTATAAAGTACCTGAATGAATTGACTTTTGCAGATACAAATTTTGATATTGACCAATGTTTTATTTACAATAATTACAGTCCTGTCGGGCAGTGTGAAAGAATGTACTTTCAGCCTGAAAATGCATTGAAAATAGATATTATCAGACTGACCATTGAAAAATGGTACACGGAAGAACTGATTACAGAAAACGAATACTTCTATCTTCTGTCAGCACTTATTAACGCTGTGCCGTTTATTTCAAATATAACTGGTGTTTACGCTGCCTATCTTAAATTCTGGGACGAGCGTACTTACAAAAAACTTGAATTGACAGAGCCTGTTATCATAAGCAACGGGAAAAAAAACGAAAGCTATAATTGTGATTTCATAAAGTTGTTATCAAAAAGATGTGATCTGTTATATGCTGATCCACCCTATAATTCGAGAGAATATCTGCCCAATTATCATATTCTTGAAACTATTGCCAGATATGATTATCCCGAAATACACGGGGTAACGGGAATGCGAAATTATGATAAACAGAAATCTGTATTTTGTAAAAAGAATACTGTTGCATCAGCTTTTGAAACCATGATAAGAGATTGTAAGAGCAAATATATCCTCATAAGCTATAACAATGAAGCGTTATTGTCTACAGAGGAGCTATCTGAGATTTGCAAGCGATATGCTGTAGGTGACAGTTTTAAGCTGTTTGAGTTTAGTTATCGAAGATATAAGAACAAGATTCCGAATAATACGGCAGGACTTAAAGAACAGTTATACCTTTTGAGGAGGCATTGATATGGCTGTTAAAGCACCTTTTAATTATATAGGTAACAAATACAGGATAATAAACTCTATTCAAGAGTGCTTTCCTGAGCATATAGATACTTTTGTTGACCTTTTTTGCGGCGGTTGTGATGTTAGCATTAATACCGTTGCAAATACTACCTACGCTAATGATATAAATTATCATGTTATTGATATTCTTCAGGAATTCCAGAATCATGATGTTGAATACATTCTCGATTATATTGATGCCACAATAGAGAAATGGCAGCTCAGCAAAACCAACGAGAACAGCTATAAGTCGTTCCGTGACCACTATAATCAAACTAAAAATCCGCTTGACCTTTATGTGCTGATGTGTTTCAGCTTCAACTATCAATTCAGATTCAACAGCAGTCATGACTACAATAATCCATTTGGCAGAAACAGAAGCAGCTTTACTGACGTTATGAGGAATAATCTTATTCTTTTTAAGCAGCAGATAGATGACATTCATTTTTCTGCATTGGATTTCTGTGACTTCGATTATGATATTCTGCATACTGGGGATTTGCTGTACGCTGATCCTCCGTACCTGCTGACCTGCGGCAGTTATAATGACGGCAAAAGAGGTTTCAGAGGTTGGACGGAAAAGGACGATCTTGACCTCATGCGGATTCTTACCGAACTTTCAGAGCGTGGCGTGAATTTTGCTTTGTCGAACGTGATTGAACATAAAGGCAGCACCAACGATGCTTTGATAGAATGGATAACCTACAATGGCTATAACATACACGGCATAAACTTCAATTATAATAATTGCAATTATCATACGAACAATCGAAAAAATGTCACCAAAGAGGTTTTGATAACCAACTACTGATTGGAGGATATTATGGCTGAAAGAACTTTTGGCTGGGTGCAGGAAGCGTACACAATATCAAATCTTAAAAATGTTGTAAGAGTGTTTGTTCTTGATTCAGCTATCAACAAACTTCTTAGAGAGGATAAAATTCCGAGACTTATTTCAGATGAGTATCATAAATATGATATGATAAAGCTTCTCAGCACGGATAAAATGGAAATACCATATACCCTTCTGAAAGGAAAAGGCACTCCAAAGGGATTTACTCGCACCAATGCTCCGTGTTCAGGTATCATTCAAGCTGTGCTTCCTGGACAAAGGAAGGAATATCAAAGTGACTGGCCCGCTGACTCTTTTCTCAGGTGGGCTGTAAGCATCGGTTTCCTGAATTATAATCGTGATAAGGATACTTGTAGTATCAGCGAGCTTGGATATAAATATGCTGTTTCAGCAGATGACAGTAAGGAAGAAAAGGAAATACTGACCGAGGCATTTTTGTCCTATCCGCCTGTTTGCCGTATTCTCGGTTTACTTGAAAGCGGAAAAAGCATGACCAAGTTTGAGATAGGTTGTCAGCTTGGATTTGTGGGCGAAGCCGGATTTACCTCGATTCCTCAAAACCTTATTTTACAAGGACTTAGTGCTGCCACAACATCTGATGAAAGAAATAAGCTTTTATCAGACACCGAAGGAACATCAGATAAATATGTCCGTACTATCTGTGCATGGCTGAAAAGTGTACGCTGGGTCATGCAAGTATCAAAAGAGGTAACAGCTGATCTTGGCTATATGACATATACCGACACCATAGCACAGTCTTATCAGATAACTCTTGAAGGAAAGAAGATACTGAAATATGCTACCGGCGCATCAAAGTACAAGCGTATTGATAAAAGAGTAATGTGGGATATGCTTGCAACCAAACCTTCCGACAGGAATTATCTTCGCAACAGAAGAACATACTTGCTAAAGTATCTTTCAACTGCATACCGCAGCTTAGATGAGGTTGTCGCTCATTTGCAGACCAAAGGAATGACTGAGGATAAAGGAACTATTTCCGATGATATTCAGGGGTTAATCAATATTGGTATTAATGTCAATAAGAACGGAAACACTTTCAAGATAATGGACAGTATTGTTGGACTTGAAATTCCGGATAGCGTGAAATCAGTAGCTGCTACTAAATCTAATCTGTCATTACTCAAAGACGATATACGAAAGAAGCTCAATCATATCAATCACAAGTATCTTGTACTTATCGACCTTGGATTTGACGGAAGTGCAGACAGAGATTACGAACTTCAAACCGCAGATCTGCTGACCAGTGAATTATCATTTAAAGGTGCAAGACTTGGTGATACAAGAAAACCTGATGTATGTGTTTACCATGATAAGAACGGTCTTATTATTGATAACAAAGCCTATGGCAAGGGCTATTCTCTGCCTATAAAGCAGGCTGATGAGATGCTTAGGTATATCGAAGAAAACCAGAAGCGTGACAAGGCTCTTAACCCTAACGAGTGGTGGACTATCTTTGATGATACTGTCAGCAAATTCAACTTTGCTTTTATCTCAGGAGAGTTTACCGGTGGATTCAAAGACAGACTTGAAAACATCAGCAGGAGATCACATACAAACGGAGCTGCTATCAATTCTGTTAATCTTTTGCTTCTGGCGGAAGAAATAAAATCTGGCAGGCTCAGTTATGGGGACGCTTTTGCTAAGTTTGAGTGTAATGATGAGATTAGAATATAGGGGAGGTTGATAGTATGTCATATACCTTTTTAGACCTTGCTGTAGAAGTAATTAAAATGCAGAACAAGCCGATGTCTGTTTACGAAATTTGGAATAAAGCTGTTGAACATGAGCTGCACAAAAAGCTACCTAAATACGGAAAGACACCTGAGCAGACACTTGGAGCAAGAATATATGTCAGTATAAAACAAGGCGGTGATGATAACCCCTTTATTCAGTTTTCAAAAAGACCAGCGCTGTTCTTTTTAAAGGAACTAACTGCACCTTCAACCCCTGTGCCCGAACCTGTTACCGAGGAAAAGCCTTCATATAAGGAAAGAGATTTACATAAAATACTGTCATCGTTTGTGTTCTCAGATTCACATTTTAAGAGCTATACAAAGACAATATATCATGAAGGCTCCAATAAAAAGAAAAAAGGAAAGAACGAATGGCTGCACCCGGATATTGTAGGCATTCGCTACCCTTTTGATGACTTCTGTGAAGATACTCGGCATTTAATGAATGCTATGGCTCACAGTAAATGCAAAATCTTTTCATTTGAATTAAAGCGTTCTATCGACTTCTCAACTTTAAGAGAGTATTTCTTCCAAGCAGTATCAAATTCGAGTTGGGCAAATGAAGGTTATCTTGTAGCACTTAAATATGATCAGGATCCTGACTTCATGGACGAACTCAGAAGGCTGAACAGTGCTTTCGGAATAGGCTTTATAAAACTTAACATTGAAGATTATACTCAAAGCGAAATTTTGCTATCTTCAAAAGAAAATGAGCTTGATTGGAATACCATTGATCGTTTGTGTGAAGAAAACCCTGATTTCAAGGCATTTGTTAATACCATAAAATCGGATTTAAAAGTTGATACAATGCGTAATTCTAACGATTTTGATGCGGTATTCTCTACAGATGAAGAATTTCAAGAATATGTTAAAGAGAAACACATCAAGTAAAGGATGATAATTATGCTTACAGGTTTTCTGAAATATAATGATGATAATTATTCTTTCATTTTCCAGGAAGATTCAAGGGAATTGCAACTAATTCCGATGGTTTCAGAACCACCAAAACCGTCTTCGGTAAATATTAGTCTTAACGGTGTTACATTTGGTTTCAAGCGGTCAACTATGGAGATTCCTTATTTAACTGGAACTATTAACGAAAATCACCACAGTATAATATTTGTTACAGTTCGTGGGGCGACAATACGACAAGTTAACAACATATTGTACATCGAACTTTATGCATACTTTTTGTTTAATACAAACGAGACTAAATTGATTGATAAACTAACTTTTTGTTCTCCAGAGATAGACCATGTTTTTAATGCTAATCGTGGTTATAATCTTAATATTCAAGATATTGTTGAATGCAACAGAACAGGAACGATAACCATAAGCACAAATGATTATGAATCAACGACATCATCAACAGACTTGTTTAAGGCCAATGATAAAGAAATTTCAGTTAGTTTTCAAATTATAAGGAGAATAAACACATCGATTGGAAATCCGCCACTTTCACTTAGTTCATGTTTATGTTTTGAATTTGAAGCAACTGATGATTATACTTTTATCATCGACCTGTGTAATTATGCTCGAAAATTCATTCGTTTTCTTTGTTTCAGGCAAAATATCTACTTTTCATCAATAGATATCTATACGCCTACTGAAAATGAAAAACATTATAATATTGGCACAATCAATATGTTTTATGATCAACAAGAATCAGAGCAAGAGCCTTTGAAAAAAAGTAAATGTATCAAATATGAATACATTATGGGTAATGAGGGTAAAATCTTAACCGATATTGCCGCTAACACGCTATATTTACGCCACCTTCCTAAATCTTCAGAGGATGGAAAACATATAGATGTTGACAGCTTCATAATGATTACTGCTGCATTTGAATGGGAGTTTAAGCGAAACTATCCTGATGGAATTACTAAAAGTCAATCGACTAAAGAGACCGAAGAAATCGTAACAAAAGAAATTAACGAGCTGCTGGAAAATAGCAAGGGGAAAAAGAGAGACAAGTATAAGTTTCTGCTTAAATTAGTGAAATCTGATGCCTTAAGTTCTGAGATAGTGCAGGTGTGTAAGGATTATTCAGAAATTGTCGGTGTATTTGGTGAGCGCTTATATAGCATGAATGAAATAGAGTTCAAATACAGTGAAATCGGCAAACGTGCATCCGACCAAAGAAATCATTATGCACATGGAGATATAGATAAAGAGTTTATTGATGAGGCACTGCTTGATGTAATCTTTTTAGAATACTTAGTATATGCAATGCAGTTAAGATTTTTTGAAGTGTCAGATGAAAACATTAGAAAAGCGATAAATGATGTATTTCACCTAAATTGTGCATTATGAATCCGAATAATAAACGGCTGCACCCTCAGGCACAGCCGTTGAATATCAAATATAAATCATACACTCAAACACAGCTTCTCTCGCCATGTAGACAAAGCAGTTTTCAAGACCGAGCATCTTCTCAGTATCACCGCTAAGGATAGCTTTCTGATAGCAACTATCGGTCTGCTTCCAAAGCTCCACCTGGCGAGTGATAGCTTCACTGACTTTCAGTTCCAAATCATCGAGATACTGAATGATCTTACCCTCATTGACGAGTTTGCGAAGTCTGTCAGGGCACTTGCCGTCAGAATAATGAAGATGATACCTGATGAAGTCGGTACTATAAGTCTTGCTCTCCACGGTGAGCGTATCGCTGTTGAAATGAGTGACGGTCACGGTGTTTGTGTCAAGTATCCAGAGAGGAACATCCTTCTTTTTCTTGGGATTATATGCTGTATGTTTGCTTTTGAATATACTCATTGTAATACCTCCGTTTTGTATTCATTTCATCTGAAATGAAAAAATCCGATTAACAATAGATTTGAAAAGATACGCTGTGATGTGATTCTTGTTCTTTATTTGTTCTTTATCATCACTAAAAGTTAGGTGAAATCAGAGTAATCAAGTTTTTGTAACTTGCTCTGAAATGACGTAATTTCCGCATTTTTTCAAATTTACTGAAAATCAGATAAATCAATGGGGGATTTTCAATTCCCGTACGGGTCACCACACACAAGGCTCTCAAATGACGATATATCGCCATTTGAGAGTTTTTCTTTTACCCTGATACGGCTTCTGTCCTTTACTTGTCCTTTATACAGCTTCGGACTGTCCTTTGCCCGTGTCGTGCTTTTTGAAGTCAAGCACTGATGCGATAGCATCTCCTGCCCTCGCTTGAGCCTGATTGAATACATGACAGTAGATAGAAGTCGTGGTTGTTATCGTCGAGTGACCTAACGCTCCCGACACGGTGGCTGCGTCTACACCCTCGTTGATGAGAGCCGATGCATAGAAGTGTCTCAGGGAGTGAATGTCACAGAAACGGAAATTGTTTTCTTCACAGAATTCTTTCAGCCAGAAATACGGTGTATTGTTGTTCATCGGTCTGCCGTCCCACTTTACAAACAGGCGGTCATAGTCCTGCCACTTCGTATCGAGCTTCTCACGTTCCTCGTCCTGTTCTGCCTTATACTCACGGAGCAAGTCTATGACGCTCTGAGGGAATTTCAGCGAACGCTGAGACTTCTTTGTTTTGGTAGTGTCAGTATAGATACCCTTTGAAGCGGTGTAATTGCTTGTCCTGCGGACGCTGATAACGTTATGCTTCCAGTCGATGTCCTTCCATTCAAGACCGAGCATCTCTCCACGTCTGAATCCGCTGTATATCGCCAAAGTAAAGAAAGTGCGGTATTTCAGCGGTGCGGTTTCAAGGAGCTGAAAGAGCTGTGCGACTTCTTCGAGAGTGTAGATGTCCTTCTCTTTCTTCTCACCCTTCGGAACGGTAACACGCTTGCAGGGGTTGTCGGTGAACATTTCCATCTTCACAGCGTAGCTGAACACATCGCTGATGAAGCTGAGGTGATGAACGGCTGTCTTTCTCGACAGCGGTCTGCCGTTTTTCAGGCTTTTGCCGTTAAGTGCCAGATCGTTGATAAACTGCTGGATATGACGGCTGGTGATCTTGTCAAGTCGCAGATGTCCGATTGCAGGATACACTCTCACAGTAAGCTGTTTCATACGCTCATAGGACGTATTTCTGAGGTTGAGTTTCGCATACTCCTCAAACCACTGTTCAGCAAAGTCCTGAAATTTGATATTCGCCGTGACCTGACCTTTCATGCACTTGTCCTCAAAGAGGATCGCCTGCTTCTGAAGCTCTTTCTCGATCTGCTTCTTGTTCATACCGTCCGCAGGCTTCCATGTCATGGTCTGCACGACCTGATTACCTGATGTATCATATCCGCAGGAAACTCTGATCTGATAAGAGTTTCCTCTTTTTCTTATCGTAGCCATAAGTTGATTCCCTTTCTGTCAACATAGATTTTATGGCATACTCCTGTTACTCTAATGTTAGCGCACTATCGGGCTTTTGTCAAGAGTTTTTCTATCTTTTTCGGGAGTATGCCGAAATCCATGTTCATGTTCTATGGTGTTTGTGGATTTTCTGTATGCTGACGCTCAAACAGCGTAAAATCGCCGTTCTCAGCGTACAGAATTATCCGTTTGCTGTCTGTCCGTTGAAGTAGGCAAGCAAGTCTGCCTTGTTGATGAGCATTTTGCCGTTCACACCGTCACCCGTTCTCAGATACGGCAGTTTTCCCTGCTTGATGAGCTTGCGGACGGTATGCTCGGACAGCCCCCTGACCGCTTCGGTACATTCCTTGACGGTCAGCATCTCAACAGCTTCGGACTTGACCTCAGACACCTGGTCGGGATCATTGGCTTCGATAAGTTCGCTCAGGATATTTACGAGCTGAGCGATAAGCTCGTTCTTTCTGTTTGTTGTCATAGTTGTAAAAACCTCCATAGCAGGTACTTCCCCTGCTTTCTATCTTGTTTATATGTTATTCCAGCACGTTCTTTCTTGTTGTGCTGTTATATTTGTACTGCTGATAATCGGTACTCAGCCCGCAGGCAGAAATAAAAGCCTCAGCCTTTTTCAACTTGCGGGACAGCTCGTCCTCACGGCTGATACGCTTTGTTTCCTTTTTCAGCTTCTCACGGGTGAAAATTCCCTTTTGCTCTTCGGCTTGCTTGTAGGAAGCGAGTTTCGAGGAAACAGCAGACAGCTTTGCTTTCAGTTCATCACGCTCCCGTACAGCTTCATCACGTTCCTTACGGAGCTTCTTTGTCTGCTTCTGCGATGCAACTTCTTTCCTTGCAAGGTCGGTGACGTTCTGCCAGTCCTCCTGTGACACTGTGACCTTACCGCCGAACACGGTCTTGCCCGTTTCAATGCTGTCGATCTCCGCAAGTTTAGCAGTTTTCTCCTTGACAGCTTTAAGCATTTCTCGCTTCTCGCCAAGTTTCGCTTCGATCTGAGCATTTTGCTCTGCCAGCTCGTCCGCCTGCCGACGCTGTTCCTTGTACTCCTCAACTTCAAGCGTACCTCTCGCCTTTTCGGGAGCAAGGGGCTTGATACCATGTTCAAGGCATATCTTATTCAGCACCTCGACCTCGGCAGCTCTCCACTTTGCAATAGCCATTTTGCCCTCGCCGTAACCCATCTCTTTGAGAGCCTGGGCAATACCGTTCTGCGTGTCCTGACCTCTTGTGTAATGTCCGACAGGAATGTAGTCGATGTGCAGATGTGGCGTGGCTTCGTCCATGTGCAGGACAGCGTTAAAAACGTAGAAGTTAGGGTTGCGATTCTGAAAACCTTCCATGTACTCTTTCAGGCAGTCAGCCACGAGCTGAAAGTCCTCAGTACCGTAACCCGAATCTTCCTTTTTGCCGATCTGAACCACGTCCTCATAGAAACTCTTACGCTTGTCGGCTGCGGTGCGGACTGTATTACACGGCTTGACACCAAAGAGGTGTTCGTAGTAGCTGCCGTGAATCTTGCGATCATTACGCTTTTGTTTTGCGTTATAACGCTCGGTGGATTCCTTGAAAAGCAGATTGTATGCTTCGGCTATCGGCTGGCACACGAAAGTGATATTGTTGGGTGTGCGAAACACGTCAACATTGTCCGCCACGAACTCCCGATTATTATGGGCAATCGAACCCTTGCCCTGACCAAATGAGATTCTTTTCTCTTTCATAATTCGCCTTTCTTGTTCATTGGATTTTCTTCTCTCTTTCTATGAAATCCAATCAAAAAATCATAGGCATCAACTCCTTTCATGACCGCTGAGGCGGAAGCCCTGACGGGCAATTTTCCCTGAACGACACAAGTGATGGTCGCAGGAAAAAAGCTGCGGAGCGCGGTTACAACGGTGCAGAGCGCCGCTTGTAACTCCGTAGTACTTGCGGCAGCATAAGACCGCCCCAAGAACTACTCCGCCCTGCGGGGCTATCCCTGACGGGAGAAGAACGGCTGACGGAGCAGCCGAAAACGTGGGTACATTTATTCAAAAATCCGCATTACATTTTTTGAAAATCGACATTTCAAAAATGATGATTTTTCTCAAAACCTAAAGCTCAAAAATGAGCGAAAGTTAGTGCTGATTTTTTCACGAACTATTATTCAAAAATGAATAATAGCCAGTCCCGATTTTAGAACGGAAGCTCCTCCTCGACACCGAGAGTTTCGAGCAGATACTCGATCTCATTTTTATAGAGAAAGCTCTCATAACCGTTGAGGTAGTGAATGTTGCGAGCAACAGCTTCACGAATATCCAAACCGCTTCTTTCTTCAAGCAGAGAAGTCAGCGCTTTTATCTTTTCCATATCGACCATATAGCACACCCCCCCTTTTCAAAAAAATGCTCAACCAACATCAACCGACAGCAACCAACATTCAGTTCTGTCTCTTGCAAAAGCTGTAATACCGCAGTTCCAATGTCAGCCACCACAAAAACCACAAAATCCAACGGGATTCAGATATGGGGATTCACATAAACCATCTGAGCTTTTTTGTTGTTGGCGGCGGTCACATCTTTGTAGGCGACATAGCCGTACTCGGCGAGGGTGTCAAGCACAGAATAGAAGTCCTTTGCAGTCGGGAAAAGATTGCATCGGCAGGCGTGGTAAAGGTCGGATTTCAAACCCTGTCTGATATTCTTAGTCTTGAAGATCTGGATTATCTTCTCAGCTTTGACGATATTCCCGTCGGGAGCGTTTACGCTGAAACCGTATATCGCCTGATAGCGGTAGTAGTGAGCTATGCTGAACGACCTCACAAGTGTCTCGTGGTTCACGCTTTCGTCGGACGGCTCAACACCACGGGAACAGCAGTCCGCACAATGCAGGATACAAGCTATCCGAAGTATCAGGCCGTGAAACTTTCCGCCCCAGTCCTGACAACAGCACATGGATTCCTTGATCTCTTTTTCGATATAGTTGTTGCAGTATTCGATATACTCCTCGGAAGCATGATGGGACAGATGCAGTATCGTTTCCTCACCGTTGTGATCTTTCTTTCCTCTCAGGAGCTGATGAATGAAATTGTGATACTGCTCCCTGACCTCTTTTGATATAGGTGCGGTATCATATCGCCGTTTTCCCACATCGCTTTTTGCAAAACAGGGAACGAAACGTGCAATCAGACCGCTTGACCTGAAAGCGGTATCGTTCATCATATTGTCCCAGATATAGAGTTGTCCTGCAAGGGCAACCGAAAGATAAGGACGGGGAATTTCCGTTCTTCCTCGAATAACTCTGTTGCAGATATACTTCTCGCCGTTCCAAGATTTCAGAAGCAAGTCGAGGTTCGGGATACCGCCGTTGTACTTGCCGTTGAAGTTGGAAAGCATTCCGGCTTCATCGGAGATCATCAGCAGAGAGTCGTTCTCACTCAGCTCTATCACAAGGGATTCGGGTGTAATATCGTCAACGGCTATTCTTATTGGTGAAGTGTTTCGGATATTATCCGCCTGCACACGGAGCTTTGCTATGGCTGCGGTATCAGGCTCGTCCTCTTTCTCCATAGCCTTGACACGAGCTTCCAGAGCCTTAACGTTCTGCTGAGCCTTGTACATTTCCTCTCGGTGATCCTTGTTGTACTTGCTCTCAAAGCTGTCGAACGGAGCTTTGATAAAGTGCATAACAGGGCTTTTTCTTTCAGAAGGCTGTGCTATGATGATAGAATACAGCACAGGCGGTTCGGTGTGGTCTGCTTTTCCTGCAAGTCTGTACAGACCTGTGAAGCAGTAGCCCACGGCTGAGAGCATTGCCGTCCCTGCCATTCCCACATCGGTGGAAGTCGTGACCGAGATTGCCTGCGCCATATCACGCAAAACAGGCGGTAACGCTCCGAGGGGGAATGGGATAGTATCTGCCGTATGCCGCAGCGGACGGGGTTCTACCCATTTGATTTCATTCATAAGTTTTGTTTTCCTCTACTTTTGTAATTTATCTTGTATTTCTATTGACATATTGCGTTTGATGTGCTATAATATGAAGTGAAATAACATGTTGCAATCTCTAAATCATATTATATGCTATCTAAGTAGCATATGTCAAGCAAAAATAATCGAAACTGAATAAGTTTCGCTTTTTGCACAAATTGGAGGGACACAAAATGACTGTCTTTTGGAGAAAATACAATGAATTATGTGATGAGCGAGGAATCAAGCCGAGAACATTAGCCACCGAGCTGGGCATTTCGGCTGCGACCGTCACCAAATGGGTGAATGACGGTATGCCTAACCTCGATATGATAACAAGAATAGCCGAATACTTCGATGTTCCGATAGATTATCTCATTAACGAGGACGATACGCCGATCATTCCGCAGGCAAATAAGAAGAGAAGTGTGTTCAAGTCGGTAAGCTCCCTTTCACAGAGGTGGGTTAGCCTTCGTCGTGGAAGCGAGATCAGCCTGGAAACACAGTTAAAGATCATACCTTATGTGAACTGTACGGTGCAGTTCCTCAATAATGATAAGTATATTGAGTACGTCCCCGAAGCTAAATACGATACCGAGCATTTGAAGGACACTGAAACGATATTCGATATACTGGGCATTCTCGACCATTGTGCCGACACCGAGAGTTACCGCATCGTTCAGGTGCAGCTTTCACGCATCGTACTGTATCATCTGAAAGAAAAAGGCTTTGACCGTGAAGTGCTCCGCACCGAGCATCTCGATCAGGAGAAAATGGAGTATCTCTACACAGGCAAGGACAGCGGTAAAACGCATAACTATGGTCTGAACTTCTCGGATATGGATTTTCTCAGAGAGTTTACAGGGCTGAGTTATCAGGTGATGTTTACGGGGATTGAATAATACTACGGAGCTGAGGAGCTTGCTTCTTGGCTCTTTTTTAAAGGGACTTTGATTCCAATGGAGTCGAAGTTCCAAACAGCCAAAAATAGGTGAAATGCTCATTATTTTCATTGCTTTTTCAGTCGAATTGTGCTATAATTATATATGAATACAATTATTCTTATCAAGTGAATGATTTGATTATAATTTAACAGGAGGGTATCATATGAAATCCAACTTTGAATTCTTAAATAAATACTGGCCTGCTCTTGCTCAGATAGCAGATACGGCAGAAAAATATTTGTATTCAGATCCTAATGCTTGTATGTACAAGTTAGGTATGTTTTCAGAGCGCCTTGTACAAGAAATCATGGTTTTTGAAGGAATACCCGATCCTGTTACCGATAATACACAATCAAAGCGTATACGACTTCTGAAGCGTGCCGGTTTATTGCCATATGACATTGATAATACCCTTTATGCACTCAGAAAGAATCGCAATGATGCTGTTCATGCTGGTGCTGATTCTCTGGATGATGCCAAAATGCTCCTTTCTATGGCATATAATCTCGCTGTATGGTTTATGCAGACCTATGGAGATTGGTCTTTTAATCCTGAATCGTTTGTTCTTCCAAAAGAAACTGATCCTTCAGCTATGGAAAAAATATTAGAAGAACAAGAAAAGCGCATAGCGGAGCTGACTCAAAAGCTGGAAGAGGTAAAGACAGCCGCTTCCGGAACCACACAAAAAGAGCGAGCAAAACGTGGCTTAACTGTATCGGCTATGATGGAGTGGAGTGAAGCCCAGACAAGATGCCTTATTGATGAACAGTTAAGAAAAGCGGGCTGGGAAGCAGATACCAATAATTTGCGGTACAGCAAAGGTACTCGTCCTGTTAAAGGAAGAAATATCGCAATAAGCGAGTGGCCTACTGATTCTCAGTTATGTAGTAAAGGGTCTGCTGATTATGCATTCTTTATTGGTGAAAAACTGGTTGCAGTAATGGATGCAAAAAAATGGGGAGAAGATGTTGCTTCAACTATTGATGTGCAGGTAAAGGATTATGCACAAAGCATCAGAGCTGAACATGACAAATACATTATAAGCAAATGGGGCAAATATCAAGTGCCGTTTCTGTTTGCATCAAATGGCAGAGCTTTTTTAGAACAGCTTCGTACCAAATCAGGAATATGGTTCTTAGATGCACGAAAACCTGAAAACCAATCCTACCCTATCAGAAATTGGTTCAGTCCTGATGATATTGAGGAAAAGCTCAAGCAAGATATTGACAAAGCAAATAAAGCACTGAATGATGCTGATGATTCCTTTATGGAAGATACCACGGGGCTTAATTTAAGAGATTATCAGATAAAAGCCATTAGTAAGGCGACAGACGCAATAATTGAAGGTAAACAGACAGCACTTCTTGCTATGGCTACGGGTACAGGAAAAACCCGTACTGTACTTGGTTTAATATATAAGATGCTGGAATCCAAGCGCTTCAGAAGAATTCTTTTCCTTGTTGACAGAGTTTCTCTCGGAGAACAGGCTATGGATACGTTCAAAGATGTTAAGCTGAAAGAGCTTATGACATTGAACCAGATATATGAGATCAAAGATATTGACGACAATGAGATCAATCTTGAAACAAAGGTTAGCATTTCGACAGTACAGGGATTGCTGAAACGTACAATTTTGTCCGATAAGCCAGACCTTATGCCCGGTGCATTCGACCTTATAATTGTGGACGAGGCACATAGAGGCTATATTCTTGATAGAGAAATGACCGATGAAGAGATCCTCTATTCAGATCAGCTTGATTACATGAGTAAATATAAGCAGGTTATTGAGTATTTTGACGCTGTAAAAATTGCATTAACTGCTACACCTGCACTGCATACAACGCAGATTTTCGGAGAACCTATTTTTACATACAGTTACCGTGAAGCGGTCATTGACGGCTGGCTTGTTGACCATGATCCGCCCTATATTATCAATACAGATTTCATTGAAAATAATGTGAAGTTCAAAAAGGGTGAATCGTTAGCTGAGTATGACCCAAACACAAATGAGCTGCTCAACGGCTCGGTTCTTGAAGATGAACTGGATTTTGATGTGTCTGATTTCAACCGCCAAATCGTTCTGCCCAATCATACCAGGAAGGTATTAGAGGAGATCGCATCTTTTATCAATCCCGAAAGCGATGAAAAAACTCTTATCTTTGCGGTTAATGATAGTCACGCAGATTGCATAGTGGATACTCTTCGTGATATTTATAAGGAATATGGCATTTCAAACGATGCTATAATGAAGATAACAGGCAAGACTGCCGGGGGAAACAAGAAAAAGATACTGCAAGTTATAAAACAGTTCAAAAATAACCAGTATCCTAATATTGCAGTCACAGTAGATCTGCTGACAACGGGTATTGATGTTCCAAAAATATGCAACCTTGTTTTTATGCGTAAGATCAACAGCCGTATTCTTTTTGAGCAGATGCTGGGACGTGCTACTCGTCTTTGTCCTGAGATAGGGAAAACACACTTTAACATCTTTGATGCTGTCAGAGTTTATGAGGATCTTGACTCAACTTCCGGAATGAAGTCTGTAACTGTCAGCAAGGATATGGCGGAATTATTGGAAGAGCTATTCCGTCCAAGTGACGAAAGCAAGCAGCAGACCAAAGATCGCATTATCGCACGATTACAGCGTAAATATAATAATCTCTCAAGAGAAAAGAAATACGAGGTGTCTGAACGCTTAGGAGGTCAGGATCTGAAAGCATATGCTAAGACATTGAAAAACAGCACCGAAGCTGCTTTTATTGAAACCTGCCGGAAGGATAAGGATTTTCTCCTTTGGGTTGATTCACTGAAAGGAAAAAAGCGGGGACAGTATTATTCCGAGAAGGAAGATACATTAAAACCTACTACCCGTGGATATGGAAATACAGATAAGCCAGAAGACTATCTCGAAGCATTTACGACCTATATAAACGAAAACAAGGATAATATCGAGGCTATCCGACTTGCCTGCACAAAACCGAGCAGCATGACAAGGGCGCAGTTGAAAGAGCTTAAACTACTGCTTGACAAGGAGAATTTCACAATCAGCAGCCTTAATGAAGCCACAAGCAACGTGAAGAATGAGCAGATTGTGGCTGAAATAATCGCCTATGTGCGTCAGGCTGTATTGAAAACGCCTGTTTATAACCATGAAGAACGTGTTAAAGCCGCTTTCAAGAAACTCATATCTGAGGAAAAATTCAACAAAATGCAGCTTGATCTTCTGGAGAAGATAAAAACATATATGCTGCACGAAAGCATTCTTAATGCGGAAACTTTTGATGCTCCTGTATTCAAAATGGAAGGCGGATTCTCTAGATTTGACAAGAAATTTGCAGGGAAGCTCAATGATATAATAGAGCGGATCAATACTTATATATTTGAAGGAGTTGCGTAATGAGCACACAAGATATCGTACAGAAGCTCTGGAATCTTTGCAATGTACTGCGTGATGACGGTATCACCTATCATCAGTATGTTACAGAGCTGACTTATATATTATTTTTAAAAATGCTTGAAGAAACAGGCGAAGAAAGCGCTTTACAGAAAGAAATTGAACAGGCATACAAAAAACGTCTTGAAAAATATGCTGCAAGCAAGAAAAAAACTGTCGATGATCTTGATGATGATGAGAAAAACGACAGAAAGAATGTTCTCGATTCATATTCATGGGCTTATCTAACTACGCTTAATGGTATTGAACTAAAAAAATACTATAACGCAGTTTTAACTGAGCTTGGAAAACTTCCTCTTTCAAAAATCAGCAGTATCTATGCTAAGGCAGTATCAAGCATAGAAGAGCCTAAAAACCTTGAAAAGATCATTTCTGAGATCAATAAGCTTGACTGGTTTGAAGCCAAAAAAGAAGGTCTTGGCGATCTCTACGAGGGATTACTTGCCAAAAACGCTGATGAGAAGAAATCCGGTGCTGGTCAGTATTTTACTCCCCGTGTGCTTATTGATGTAATGACCGAACTTACAAACCCGCAGTTTGGTGAAAGATGTTTTGACCCTGCCTGCGGAACTTTCGGTTTTATGATATCCGCTTTTCAGCATACAACTGAGAATAAAGACCTCTACGCTCTGTCAGATAGTGAAGTTAACGCATTTCAGGATGCTTTCAGCGGTGTAGAGCTTGTCCCTGATGCACATCGCCTTGCACTTATGAACGCATATCTGCATAGCGTTCCTGCAAAGATCTATTGTGAAGACTCTCTGGCTCCAAGTGCAAAGCGTTTCAAGGAGTTTGACGTTATACTCACCAATCCGCCGTTCGGAACTAAAAAGGGCGGTGAGCGTACTTCCCGTGACGATATTTCTTTCCAGACATCTAATAAGCAGCTGAACTTTTTACAGGTAATATACCGCAGCCTGAAAGCAGATGGTAAGGCTCGTTGTGCGGTTGTACTGCCCGATAACGTTTTATTTGCAGGTGGTGACGGTGTAAGTGTTCGCCGTGAGCTTATGAACTTCTGCAGCCTGCATATGATACTGCGCCTGCCTACGGGCATATTCTATGCTCAGGGTGTAAAGACCAATGTGCTGTTTTTCACTCGTGGTACGACCGAAAAGGGCAACACCACAGAAGTCGCTTTCTATGATATGCGAACCAATATGGAGAGCTTCGGCAAGACAAGACAGCTTAAAAAGAGCGATTTTGAAGAATTTATAGAGGGTTATAAAGATGCTTCAAAGCGTACAGGTGAGCGTTGGAGCAAGTTTACCCGTGAGCAGATCGAAAACGAACATGATGACAGCCTTGACCTCGGACTTATCAAAGATGATTCGATCATAGATGCCGAGGAACTTCCCGACCCTATCGAAAGCGGAGAAGAAGCTATCGCTCAGCTTGAAGAAGCTGTTGACCTGCTGAAAAGTGTTGTTCGTGAATTAAAGTCACTGACATCGGAGGAATAAACATGGCGAAGAAAACAAAGGCTGCCAATCTTTCAATAGAAGAAAAGCTCGAACAGGTGCTGCAAATTCTCCAGCAGGTGCGTGCTCGGGAGCAGCCAGCCGCCCAGAATCTGCTGGGTGTTGTTAAACGCGGAGATAAAGCTCCAATACAGCGGGAATACGGAAATCAGCGACACGGCGATCAGAAAGATGTACATGACCGCGCGCGTAGCGTTTTTGCGAAGGGCGCCTTCTCTCATCGCTTGTCACCCACTTTCATCTGGATTGCAGCCAGCACCGCGACCATGACCAAAATGACGAAGGACATCGCGGCGGCGTAGCCGAAGTTCGGGTTCTTGGTGAACATGGTGTTGTAGATATAGTGCGACATGGTGATCGTCATGTTGCCCGGCCCGCCGCGCGTCAGGTTGACGGATTCATCGAAGAGCTGGAGCGTGCCGTTGGTGGACATGATCGCCGTCACCAGAATGATCGGGCGCAGCAGCGGAATGGTGATGCGCATGAGCTGCTGATAGGAGTTCGCGCCGTCGATGCGCGCGGCCGTGTAATACTGCGGGTTGATGTTCTGGAAGCCGGAGAGCAGCAGAATGATCGTGAACGGCAGCATGCTCCAGATGCCGTAGATGATGAGGGCGGCAAGATTGTAGTGCGGGTCATTCAGCCAGTTCACGGGGGAAACGCCGAACAGCGACAGCGCATAGTTGATCAGGCCGTAATCGTAGTTGAACATCCATTTCCACACGAGGCCGACCGCCGTGACGGACGTGACCATCGGCAGGAAATAGCACGTCTGGAACAGA
>OLWA01001314.1_pt1 | contig 26018 bp, 18 predicted proteins | sample 1673251 | NCBI WGS metagenome assembly OLWA01 (sample SAMEA3178937, study PRJEB25190) | human gut metagenome | biome: human gut; feature: human-associated habitat; material: faeces | place: Austria | collected 2013 | reverse complement strand
TGTCCCGCAATGTCATCTCTGCCGGAATCCGCAATCTGCCCGGTTTTTCCATGGGTACGGTTTCTGGTGACTGCTGGCAGAACACCGCACGAATGCAGGTCAGCTATGACAATATTCTGGAATGGCTGTACAGCCTCTGTGAAACCATTGGCGGTTCAGCAAATGTGCGGCTGGATAGAAATGCACTGAAATGCGACCTGTTTTCCGGAACAGACCGCAGTTTGTTGCAGGACGGCAATCCTCATATCGTATTCTCTGATGCGTACAACAACCTGCTGTCATTCTCCTATGCGGCGGACGATGCGGTGCAGAAAAACTTCGCCTATGTGCTGGGCTGCGGCGAAGGAAATGCCAGAAAGCGAACCACCTTCTGTTCCGGTATAGAGCCGACCTATCTTGACCGCTATGAGGTCTATGTGGACGAGCGAAACACCACACAGGAAGAAGATGTGACGGATGCGGAATATCTGGAAATTTTGAAAAGCAGCGGTGCAGAACATCTGGTGCAGCCAAAGACAGCATCAGAATCTGCCATCGCTGCTTTTTCCACCCAGTATCAGTACAATAAGGATTACTTTGTGGGCGATTATGTGACCGTGGAACAGAAACGCTTTGGTTTGATTCAACCTCGAATCCAGCTGATCGGCATGGTGGAGAGTTTCGACCAGAACGGTAGAAGTCTGACCCCGACTTTCAAAGAAACGGAGTGAGCATATGGCATTTTCCTATGGATTTTTTAACGCACAGAACCTTGACCGGGTGTATACCGCAGAGGATTTTACTGCATATCTGTCCAGCCTGATTTGCAATGGAATTCTGGATACTTACCGGCAGTGTTTTGCACCAACAGTCAAAAATTTATCCGTTACATTCGGCACGGGCAAGGCGTGGATCGATGGACACTATTTTATCAGTGATACCCTGCATACCATCGACCTTTCTTCTTATGTAGATGAATCTCTGAATCGTTATGTAGCGATCGGAATCTACTGTGATCGTTCCACTCGTACCTGTGGGATTCGTGTTCTGGCAGGTACAGCAGCCACAAGTCCAACCATTCCCACCTTTACCAACAACAATGTGACGACTTATCTGACTTTAGCAGTTGTAAGACTGCGTGCTGGAACGACAGCTATTCTGGATTCTGACCTGACAGACTGCCGTGCAGATGAGAGCAAATGCGGTTACTGCAAGTGCATCCTTGGCAAGTGCAGAGTGATGGAGATGCTTGCCGAAATGGCAAAGACAAATGCCACACTGGACGAACTGCAAAAGCGGCTGGATGCGATGAACAGTCAGATTTCTGAACTGCAAACCAAGGTAGATGACTTGATAACAGGAGAAATCCTAGCGACAGGACAGTGTGGTGAAAACATCTACTATGTTCTCTATGACAACGGCAAACTGCTGCTGCGTGGCACGGGTGCAACCTATGACTATACTTCTCATGATTCTGTGTTCTATCAAAACGATCAGATCAAGGAAATCGTGCTCAGTAATGGTATTACTGGTTTGGGCGATCGTCTGTTCTATCATTGTTCCAATGCGAAAACGGTATCTCTTCCGGCAACACTGACCAGCATTGGGAATGCCGCTTTTGCACAGGAAGATGCTGTAATCAATGATACCGCTGGTATGACTTCTGTTACCATTCCGCAGGCAGTTACTGCGATTCAGTCATATGCCTTTTATCACACCGCCATTGCAGAAGTTACTGTGCCTGCCAGCGTGAAAACGTGGGGAAAGTATGTTTTCAGCGACTGTGCAAAGCTGAAGACTGCTCGTGTTGCGTGTGATTCCATTGGTGCTTTTGCGTTTACAAGATGTACAGCATTGTCCAATCTTACGATTTCTGCGAATTGCAGAACCTTTGGGGAAAATATGCTGACATACTGTGAAAGTCTAACAGCCATCACATATGAAGGAACGATCGCTCAGTGGAACACCATCACCAAACCGGTCAACTGGATGTCCTCCGGAGAACATTCTTACAACAATTATCTGAAAAAGATCCAGTGCATAGACGGCTATTTGGAATATGATCCTGAAAATAATGTGTGGAATGAGGTGAAAAACGGATGATGAAATTCTTAGTGAAACAGCAAAAAATCGAGGTGCTGGAACGAGAGATCATTGCTTCTGACCAGATCGCATTTGTTTCGGTGAAGTTCGTATTCGATGGTGCTTGGAAAACGCTGCACAAGGTGGTGCAGTTCACGCAGTGTGAGGAAACATACAACTTGGTACTTGGCACAGAGGGAACGACTTGCTTGCTGCCTGCCGAACTGCATCCCGGTTCGGTGAAGATGAGTTTGTTTGGCTACGATGCGGAAAGCGATACTACACTGCGTGCAACAACAGTACCCGTCACACTTCACATTCGACCGTCCGGTTTTGTCGCAGATGGGGATACGCCAATTCCGCCGACTCTGGATTTATATACACAGCTTTTGAAAAAACTGGACGAAAAGGCTGCTGGACTTCAAAATGGAAAAGATGGATTTTCTCCAAAAGTGAAAGCGGAGCAAATGAAGTCTGGTGTTGTAATTACCATTGTCGATGCCGATGGTGAAACTTCTGCAACGCTTCATCATGGTGCAAACGGAGAAAAAGGTACAGACGGTAAATCTGCATATCAAATTGCAGTAGAACAGGGTTATCAAGGCTCTGAATCAGATTGGCTCTCTTCCTTGAAAGGCGATAAAGGTGAAAAAGGCAATACAGGAGCCAAAGGAAATCCCGGTCAAGATGGTGCAGATGGAAAATCAGCATATGCAATTGCAGTGGAGCATGGCTACGAAGACTCCGAGGAAAAATGGCTTTTATCCTTGAAAGGCGAAAAAGGTGATACTGGTGAGCGTGGTGAAAAGGGCGATGCTGGCGTAGCCGGTAAAGACGGCTTTTCCCCCATTGCTGCTGTGGCGAAAGACGGCAGTGCGGTGACCATCACCATCACAGATGTCAATGGGACAACGACTGTAACACTGACAGAGGGCACGGCAGTAGACCTCACCCCATACGCAAAGACGGTCTATGTGGATGAAAAAGTGCAGGAATTGTCCGACAGTCTGACGTACACCCTGCAGGAGCATACACTTTCCATCACACACCTGGAAGATAAATCGCATACCCACGAAAATCAATCCGCATTGGATCAGATCACTGCCGCTAAAATCGCACAATGGGATGGTTTCGGCACACAAATCAATGGGCTTAGCACAAAGGTTACAGTCTATTCAGAAAAGACAGAACGTACTTTGGAGAGCCTGCAAAAGCAAATCGATAATCTGACAAGCGGCAGAAATTACACCGTCCTGTTTCAGTCCGGGCAGAATGCCATTTCGACCTATGCATCAAATCTCAGTATGATTCTGGACGGCAGGTATCAGACAATGGCGGATTTCCTGACTGCTTATCCGCAGTTTTGCAGTGTAGAAAATGATTTCATGTTGTCCTACTCGCAAACGTGTTTTAACTGGGATAAGTCGGTCTTGACCGTTTGTGCAAAGCCTCTGTCTCTGACGAAAAATGCGGAAATCGTGATGTCCTATCAGTCGGGTTCCAGCGAAGCCGGAAGCCTGTATCTGGTGCAGAAACCGCAGAAGATCGACATTCCTATTGGCGTGTATGTGAATACAGAGATCGATGCAAATCGTGCGGCTTCTCTGGATTTCCAATGGCTGCAGTCGGACACCTTTATCACCACCATCACAGAATGCACCGGCATTTCTGACGGCGAATACTACCTTGCATGGGTGGGCAGAAGCAACAACTCCCACCCGAAAATCCGATTCCTGAAAGTACTGGAGTACTAAAAATATGATGAAAGATACTATTTGCGTGGCTGTCGGCTTGGTCGGCGGCTTTTTTACTGCCATTTTTGGCGGCTGGGACTCTGCTCTGGTGACACTAGTTGTCTTTATGGCAATCGACTTTTTCACCGGCATCATCACCGCCATGATGAAAAAATCGAAACACACGGAAAGCGGCGGACTTTCTTCCAAAGCCGGCTGGTTCGGTCTGGCGAAAAAAGTCTGCACCTTGATGCTGATCGTCGTTGCAGTTCGGATGGATATTCTGCTGAATACCAATTACATCCGGGATGCTGTTTGCATCAGCTTTTGCCTGAACGAACTGTTATCCATCATTGAAAATACAAGCTTAATGGGGATTCCCTACCCGCCTGCAATCAAAAAGGCAATCGATGTTTTGCAGACGAAAGTCGGCAGAACCGAAGAAACGACCGACAAGGAGGACAAGTAATATGACTATTTTAAGACCAGATGCAACAACGACTCTGAACGGAGTAAAAATCAACGAGTATTTACTCACAAAACATAATCCCAACAGAATCGATATGCCCTCTGTTTCAATGGAAGGCAAAGTTATCGGTGTAACAGTTCACAATACCGACTGGATTTCTGTGGCAAGCGGAACGACACCTGCGGAGCAGTATACAAGAGCAACTGTTAATGGCAATATGAAAGATGTCAGGGTGCATTATTACGTTGATAATACCTGTGCATGGCAGAATCTGCCCCACAGTCTGAGCGGCTGGCACGCCGCTGATGGTAGTGGCAATGGCAATCGTAGAACAATTGCGATCGAGTGCATCATGTCATCTGCGTATAATGCGACAGATAAGAAGTCTGAGGACAATTGTGCAAGATTGGCGGCAGCTTTGCTGAAGAAATACAATCTTGATATTAACCACCTCTTTACCCACACGCACTGGCTCAATGTCAGGGACGGAAAATCGGGTACTGTGGATTATCTCAATACTGCAAGAAATCCTTACAAGATGTGTCCTGCGTACATTCTGCCTCATTGGGTAGCTTTTAAAGCTAAGGTACAATCTTATCTTAATTCTGGTTCTACACCGGCAACTCCTACACCTGCAAAACAGCTTTATCGAGTAAGAAAAACATGGGCTGATGCTAAGTCGCAGATTGGGGCATATTCCTCATTGGAAAATGCGAAAAAAGCCTGCAAGACGGGACATTCTGTCTTTGATGCAAATGGGAATGTTGTTTTCAGCAATGGAAAGTCCTATGCAAAAGGTGCAAAGGTAACACTCAAAAATACCGCACTTTACGCATCCGCAGCTGCAAAAACAGGTGTGAAGCGTTCCGGCACATATTATCTTTACGACGGCATCGTTGTCAACGGCAGAATGCGTGTGACAACTAAGCCGGAGTTTTGCGGCAATACACCCATTGGCAAGTATGTGACTGGTTGGGTAAATAAATCTGACATCTGATTATCTCAAAATTTTTTCTATCCCGGAGTTGTTAAAACTGCTCCGGGATAATTTTTATCACAAGAACTGATTTTTTTCCGAAGTATGAATGGGGGCATTTTAATGAAAGAAAATCATGATGAACTCGGCTATTTTATGGTGCAGACTCTCACCGAAAAAATGCTTGAAAAAGGACTGATTTCCTTTGACGAATATGACAAATTAACCGCATTAAACCGCCAGACCTTCTCACCCCTTTACGCCGACTTATTGCCGAAAAGACTTGATATATCGCCAAATTTAGTTTAATATGTTCATACCGAAAGGAGGGAAAGTCAATGGCTGTTACAAAAATTGACGCAAGACCGCAGCCGAAAACGCCTAAGAAAAAAGTGGCTGCCTACGCAAGAGTATCGACCGATAATCTTGACCAGAAAGAGAGCCTTGACGCACAGAAAAAGCATTATGAAATGTACATCAAAGCCCATTCAACTTGGGAGTTTGCGGGACTTTACTTTGACGAAGGCGTTTCCGGAACAAAATCTGAAACGAGAAACGGTTTGCAGAATATGCTCCGTGATTGCAATGCAGGAAAAATCAATTATATTTTGACGAAATCAGTCAGTCGTTTTGCCCGAAATACCGTGGATTGTCTGCAAATCGCACGTAATTTGAAAGACAAAGGCATTTTCATTTACTTCGAGAAAGAGCATATAGACACAGGAAATATGGACAGCGAGTTGATGCTTTCCATTTTCAGCAGTTTTGCGGCGGAGGAGTCTATTTCGATTTCCGAAAATGAAAAATGGGCTATCCGAAAGCGTTTTCAGGACGGTACATACAAGCAATCCTATTTACCCTATGGATATGTGAAAAACGAAAATGGTGAAATGATACCCGATAAACAGGAAGCTGAAATTGTCCGCTGGATTTTCAATCTCGCCATAAACGGACACAGCACACATTCCATTTGCAAGCTGCTCCGTGAAAGAAACGTGCCTACAAGAAAAGGCGGAAAATGGAGTTCTTCCACCGTTCGTGATATGCTGAAAAATGAGAAGTACACGGGTGACGCTCTTTTTCAGAAAACCTACACAGACGGCAGTTTCTGCAGACATGAAACCAAAAATTCGTCAAAACAAATCTTCATTGAGAATCATCACGAGGCTATAATAAGCCGTGAGATTTTTGAAACTGCAAACCGACTTTTAGAGCAGCGAGCTGCTGAAAAAGGCATCATCAAAGGGCAAGGAAAGTATCAAGCCCGATATGCTTTTTCGGGAATTATCACCTGCGGAGAATGTGGCGGAACTTTCAAGCGGAGAATCCACGACCACGGTTCTGAAATCGCATGGGCTTGTACCACACATATTGATGACATTCAGAAATGCTCTATGAAATATGTGCGTGATGATGCACTGAAAGCAACGATCACTACGATGATGAACAAGCTGATTTTTGGCAGAAAAATAATACTTGTACCGTATATTGCAGGATTAAAAAAATGCAATGCAAATTCCGAGGAAATTCAGAAATTGAAGGTAGAACTTGCAAAGGAATCAGAAAAAATTGATGTTCTTCGGCATCTTCTTGCGGACAAGATCATCAAGCCTGCAATGTTTATTCAGGATCAGAACGCAAGTAACAAGCGTTCAGAGGAGCTTCGCAGGCAGATCACGCAGTTGAGTCAGATTGATACCGGAAATTCCGAAATGGTTGCAGAAACCGAGAAACTCTTGCATTTCCTTGACAGTGCAGAAATGCAGACGGAGTTTAAGGACTTTTTTGCAACGGATTTTATTGAGAAAATAATCGTATATGATCGCCACAGCATCGGCATTCAGCTGAAATGCGGACTGACGTTAAAGGAGGCACTGCTATGAGCCACATTCCCTACGGCTACGAAGTAAAAGACGGAAAAATTTTTATTGTAGAAGAAGCCGCTGATAAGGTCCGTCAGATTTTTCAGAATTATGTATCGGGTATGAGTTTGACAGAATCCGCAAAAACAGCCGGACATCCAATTACCCACAGTATGGTAAAGCAGCTTTTACAGAGAAAATGTTACATCGGTGACAGCTTTTATCCGAAAATCGTGGATGAAAATTTATTCTGTCGAGTTCAGATAGAACTGCAAAAACGTCAGAAATCTACGAGAAAGACAAGACGAAAAGTGCCGGTAATACGCACAAATTTTGTGCTTTCTGATGAAAGAGAACCGCAAGAAAATTTTACAAAGCAGGCAGAATATTTATACAGTCTGATAGGAGTGAAATAAATGGTTAGAACAATCCCACCAAAACCGCAGATCGGCAACAACGCCGCACGGCATACGGAAACGGTCAAAAAACTGCGTGTTGCCGCCTATGTCAGAGTTTCTACGGAAAACGAGGAACAGCAGACCAGTTTCGAGGCACAGTATGAGCATTATTATGACTACATCACGAATAACCCTGCATGGGAATTTGCAGGCATATATGCCGATGACGGTATATCAGCAGTTTCGACCAAATACCGTGAGCAATTCAACAAAATGATTCAGGATTGTATGGACGGCAAAATTGACTATGTTGTCACAAAAAGCATATCACGTTTTGCCCGAAATACCGTGGATTGCTTGAATTTTGTCCGCAAGCTGAAGGACAAGAATATCCCTGTGTTTTTCGAGAAAGAGGGCATTGAATCCACCGACCAGCGCGGTGAAATTATGCTGACAATTTTGGCGTCGCTTGCACAACAGGAGTCGGAATCGCTCAGTCAAAACGTGAAAATCGGTATGCAATATCGCTTTCAGCAAGGGAAGGTTATGGTGAATTGCACCTGTTTTCTGGGCTATGATAAAGACGCTGACGGAAAGCTGGTTATAAATCCTGAACAGGCAGAAACGGTCAAGCGAATCTTTCGTGAATATCTTGAGGGTGTAAGCTGTATCAAAATTGCCAAGGGCTTGGAGCGTGACGGCATTCTGACGGGCAGGGGAAAGACACGCTGGTATGACAGCACGGTCAAAAAGATATTGGAAAATGAAAAATACATGGGTGACGCATTGCTGCAAAAGACATATACCACGGACTTTTTGCAGAAAAAGCGAGTGAAGAATACGGGCATCATGCCGCAGTATTATGTTGACGACAATCACCCCGCAATCATTCCGAAAGAGCTGTTTCTTGCGGTGCAGGAGGAAATGGCAAGGCGTGGCTCAGTTGAGGACTGCAAGGGCAGAAAGCGCAGTTTTTCGGCGAATCACTGCTTTACAAGGCTGATTGTCTGCGGTGAATGTGGAGATCAGTTCAACAGAATTCACTGGAATAACCGTGGTAAAAAATCCATTGTGTGGCGATGTGCGACACGGCTGCGTGATAAGAACGGATGCCACGCACGGACAATAAACGAAGAGGGTCTGAAAGCTGCATTTGTGGAAGCACTAAACAGAATTATTGCAGAAAAGCAAGAGTATCTTCTTCAGCTAAAAAGGAACATCGAGAGCGTTCTGACAGACGGTAATTCCGAAAGTACGGCAGAAATTGATGCAAAACTTGCAGATCTTGAACGCCAGCTTGTCGCAAAAGCCGAGGAGCATGAGGACTACACCGACATAGCAAGCGAGATTTATGCTCTCCGCAAGCAGAGAGATGAGCTTACAATGAGCGAAAATGCGAGAAATGACTATCTAAAACGGATTGAAGAACTTGAATCTTTCATTGATGAGCAGCCGACAAAAATAAACAACTTTGAGGAATCATTGGTAAAGCGTATGCTGAAAAAAGTCACGGTTTTTGGGGATAAATTGGAGTTTGAATTTTTGTCGGGAGTAATTGTTGAAGTAAATATGTGAAATAAGCGAACACCCTCGCTGCTGTCGTGGAAATACGATAGTGGCGAGGGCTTTTTTGTGATTCTATGTGACAACAAATCCACGCACTCAACCCTACCCGAAATACAACATTTTCAAGCACTCAACCTGCGAGTGCTGTATTTTGATAGTGCTTAGATTTGCTGTCAGATATGTTTCCGTGAACTGACTTACAGCATATGTTCCGAGTGCGTAGATTTGATGATATTGCAAAAACCACGCAAAATAGGCATTTTCTCAGTTATTTTTGCGTAATTCTTGACATCAATACCACGCACTCAACGTGTGTCGTTCTCGGGAAAAGATCAACCGCCCTCACTCTCTGAGTTTTATATCCCATGTTGTCAAGGTAATCACAATCCCTTGCGGCTGTGGCGGGATTACATGAAACCATCACAATTTTTTCAGGATTCATTTTCACAATCGAATCAAGTGTAAGTTTATCACAGCCCTTTCTCGGCGGATCAACAATTACTACATCCGGCAGTGTTCCAGACTGTGCCAGTTCTGCCGCAGCTTTACCTGCATCAGAACATATAAATTCAGCATTTTCCACGCCGCTGTTCTTGGCATTTTCTCTTGCATTTTCCACAGCCTGCGGCACTATTTCAACTCCGGTCAGCTTTTTAACCCTGTCAGACATTGAAAGACCTATCGTACCTGCACCGCAATATAAATCAAGCAATTGTTCATTTCCTCTGAAATCCGCAAACTCCTCTGCAATTTTATAGAGTCTTTCTGCCTGAGGAGTATTCACCTGATAAAAAGCATGAGGAGAAATAGATATCACATTTCCGGACATTATATCTGTAATCTGTTCCCTGCCGTACAGAACAATATTTTTTCTTCCAAGTATTACATTTGTGTTTTCAGGATTTATATTTATGCAAATGCTTGTTATCTTATCAATTTTTTCTGTAAGCAGTTTACAAAGTCCGCTGAATTTTTCAGCACATTTTTTTGTTACAACAATACAGACCATTATTTCATCTGTTGACGCACCTTTTCTGAGATAAATATGCCTTATTATTCCCTTGTTCGTTTTTTCGTTGTATGCACTTATATTATTTTCCCTCGCATATTCGATTATCAGCTTCGCAATATCCCCGAATATATCCGGAAGGAGTCTGCACTGATATCCACTTATTATTCTGTGACTTCTTTTTGCATAAAATCCGCATTTCATTTCGCCCTTTTCATCCGCTACAGGAAACTGTGCCTTGTTTCTGTATTCATTTTCACGTTCACTTCCAAGAATCGGCTGAAATTCACAGTTTATTTTACCTATACGGGTAAAAGCATCATATACAAACTTTTCCTTTATTCTAAGTTCCGCATCATATTTTATATGTCTGAATGAACAGCCTCCGCATTTCGGGAAGTGCGGACAATCGGGACTTATTCTGTCTGATGAAGGGGCGATTATTCTGTTTACTATTCCGAAAGAGTAATTTTTAAGTACCTTCACAATTTTAGCTTCAATAACATCTCCGACAGCTGTTTCAGGAACAAAAACAGCAATTCCGTTATACTTCCCTACTCCATTTCCTTCGGTAGTAATATCAGTTATCTCAATTGTAACAATCTCATTTTTCTTCATTGTATTTTCCATATCAGTCATACTTTCCTCTAAAATTTGAACTTGTCCTCAAAGATTCATTTGCAGATTCCATGAGAACAAGTTCACCTTATTTTCCTCTTGCGGCAATTATGTCTGCCATTTCACCGACATTTTTCATTCCTGAAACTTCACGCATTTTAAACTTCATTCTGAATTCATGCTCAATTGCATCAATCAGATTTATATGCTCAAGACTGTCCCAGTCCTCAATATCTCCTGCCGTAGTATGTTCATCTATTTTCAGTTTACTGTCATCAAAAACATCTCTGAAAACGTCGGTAAGTCTTTCCCACAGTTCATTATTGCTCATAATTTTGCTCCCTCATTAACTTTTATAATATTGTTTTTATGCTTATAATTTTTTATATCAAGCTTCCATACACTGTCGCCGTTCCCGCTTAATGACAGATTCTCAAATCCGAAATCACGATACAGTCCGCTTACCATATTGTTCTTCTTTGTTTTATAGTAGTACCCGTATATAGTATCTATATTCTTCAGCCTGCATTCATCTGCCAGAGCATCAAGCATTGCATATTCCATATTTCTTTTAAGAACACGGCAACTCATAAGCCAAAGGTCAATATGCAGTTCATTTTTGTTTATCTTTCCGATAACAACTGATACAATACCGTTATCGCCGAACTTATCACAAAGTCTGCTATAAAGTTCAATATACTCACTGCTTTTGTAAACTTCTTCTATCTCAGTTTGAGTATATCTTTTTGTGGTAAGGTTAAACTGATTGCTTTTATTTGTCAGCTGAGTTATTCTCTGAATATACACCGGCTGAAAATCTTCAATTACTGCGGTCATTTCCAGATTTCTGAGATAATCGTCATAGTCTGAAAACTCCTCCTGAACCTGACGGCGTTTTGCATTCGCCTTATACATCTCGTTTCTTGACATATCATCAGCTGAAAATGCTGTAACCTCAAAGAAACCATTCCTGTCCATCATTTTTATATATTCATCAGGTAAATCCATTTCCGGGGCATCACAGCCAAGCTGTCTGCTGACTATCTCACGCTCTGCCGGATTGTCATCTGCAAATACTATACTCTCCGGAAGTATATTCAGTTCTGACGCAATATTTCTGACATTTACATCTTTAGGATTCCAGTTTGCTTTTATAACGGCAAATTCATCCGGTTTCAGAACGCTGTCCGGATGATTCAGTCCCGCAATTGCATTTTCCTCATCATTTTTTGATGAAACTGTTAAAATCACTCCTAGCTGCGTCTGTTCCTTTATATAATTCTGAAAAGCAAGGTACGCTTCGCCTTCCGCTGTTTCATGACCTATCTCAATGCCTTCAACAGAATCATCACCGATGACTCCGCCCCAGAGTGTGTTGTCAAGGTCAAGTGCCAGAGCTTTTTTATTCTTTCCAAAAATTGATTTGATAATATTTGAAAGATTAAATGAGAAATCCGGTATAGCATGAGTGCTTAAAGCATACTTGTACATATACCAGTATTTTGGTTCTGCCCACCTGTCAAGACCATACGCTGAAGATATAAAATTTATATCATTTATATAAAATGAATCATGTTCTGCGGCATATTCGTAAAACATCAGATTAAGCCTGGAAATAAAATTTATACGTCCGTGAATATCCCAGCATTCACGGTTTCCAAGAGTACGGTAATAAGGCAGTTCAAAGTTATTCTGAATTACAGGGCAACCATAAACTTCACTCAGATGCTCCCACATAGATTCAAAATGATGATACTGCTTCTGAAGCATATTGTCAATATCAGCTTTATCAAGCGACATATTAAATTCAAAATCGGCAAGGTTTCGTGAAGTTGTATGAATAAAAATTATGTCTGGTTTAAATTCAGCCAGTTCCCTGTTGTCAAACATAGCGTCCTGCCAGTATTCAGCATATTCAGACTGATAAAACTCACATTCTATTCCCTTGTCAAGCAAAAACAAATCAAGCATGGAAACGATATCATTAGTTGTCGAGCCTCCCAGAACTGCTATCTTTTTATGTATTCTCTCAGTTTTGTCAGACAGAAGTTCTCTCCTTATCTTCTTTCTGTTTTTAAGGAGATATGCACTGTCAAACGGATATAACAATTCCTTCATATTATCACCCTTACTGTGTTCTGATAGTATCTATACACTCAAAATTGCTTCCTGTTGCACTGAATGTATTCATTGCAAAAAGAAGATCTGTTACTCCCCATTCCTGCATCTGTGCAACCGCATTCACCTCAAAATATCTCATATCTATTACATAGATATCTTCAAATGAACCTGTAAGGCAAGGAACAAGTGCGTTACCGTAGCTGTCCTTGACTATTGCAAGTTTTCTTCCGTTTCCGACATCTGTATGAACGTGTGTCACAACCGCATCAGTACCCATAAAAACAAGATACCAGCTGACAGGGTCTACATTATCAAGACTGATAAGAAGATTTCCATCATACTCATCTGTCATATCTGTCGAATAATAAGTTGTGGTGTATGTATTCTGCGGAATATAATATGTAAAATCCTCTGGATTATTCAGCAGGTCTGTATCCTGTGAATATCCGTACAAAGTACCGACATAGCCATGTTTCGTAACCTTTTCATACTTTGAAAGTGAAGCATACGGTACTCCTGCCGTCTTTGCAAATTCTTCAGCAGCATAATATGCACCAAGCTGCGACCAATGGTGATCAGTCCTCTTGAAAATATCTTCATCCTTATGTGCTTTAAGGGCATTATATGCATCAACAGGAGTAACACCATCAAGATATTCATTTATATTTTTTATGTTATCTTCCTCACTCGCCGAAAGGTCAGAATATTTTTTCGGAAGATAGTATGAAACCGGTGTCGGGCAGACCATGGAATATACATTGACATCACCAAGGTCAGATTTAAATGCATTTACATACTGTGCATACAGTTCCCCGTTATCATAACTTCCGCCATAGAGCATGATTCCCCTGTTATTGTAAACCAGAATATTGTTACTCATTTCGCCATCGATATTCGGGTCGTCAAGCGGATCTTCAGTAGGTTCTGTTGCTGGTTCTGACGATATGACACTGCTCAGAGTCGTTTTTGTGCTCTGACTGTTTTCCGCCGACATTACTGCTGTTGTCTGTTTCTTTTTATCTGATTTTACATTCTGCTTTACAGGAGTTCCATGTATTTTAACTTCCTCAGAACGCAGTCCGAACATACTTCTTATATCCGCTGTCCATTCCTTGAATTTTTCACGTCCGGGAACTGTATCATTATAAAAATTCTCAATTCCGGAAGTATATTCCCCTGAAAAATAATCAGAAAAAGAAAATGAAGGCCATTTCGCAAGGGTACGGTTTTCAGTATCCGATATCTTCGGACGTTTTATAACAATCATGCATACAGCAATCACAACAAATGTCATTGCACAGGCAATAACATTCACAGCCTTGTAGATCCTTATTTTTTTTCGTCTTTTCAAATTCAGTCTGCGGAGATATCTGCGGGCAGATCTGTTGTCTTTCTTATCGTTTTCCAATTCGTCTGCCTCCTAAAATCTGAAATACAAAAACGGATTATTGGTTGCGTCAACAAGCATAACACTGCTGACAAGAATCAGTGCAAGGTTTACAGGAATACGCATAAACGTTGCCGCAACATTAACAGCAGAAGATTTTTCACTTGCTTTCTTTATAAGACCAGCTATCGGGAATGAACAGATAAGTGCCGCAATTATAAGATAAAAATTATTTGAAAATGCAAGAGATGAATATGTATCTGTAAGCCCATTTCCATTCAGACCTATAAGATTTTTAAAGAAATTGCTAAGTTTTCCGAAGTCCTCAAAATAGAATATACCAAAACCGATTATAATCACAATCTTGTTGTATATATGCCTTGCAACCAGCGGTATTTTCTTCATCTTCTTTTTACCGATTTTAGTTTCAAGGAAAATGAATAGTCCGAAATAAAGTCCCCAGATTATGTAATTCCAGTTTGCACCATGCCACAACCCCGTGCAGAACCACACAAGAAACAATCCGCCGTACTTTCTTCTTTTACCGAAAATTGGAACATACAGAAGATAATCACGGAAAAATGTGCTGAGAGAAATATGCCACCTCTGCCAGAACTCTGAAACGTCCTTGCAGATGAAAGGATAATTAAAATTCTCGTCAAAATGAAATCCGAATATTCTGCCCATTCCTATTGCCATATCAGAATATCCTGAAAAATCAAAATAAATCTGAAGGGCATAAACTGCCGCACCAAGCCATGTTCCCAGAACAGAAATACTCTTTATATCACCGCCGAAAATCGAATCAACAACTGTACTCAGATTATTTGCCAGTATAACTTTTTTTCCAAGTCCGACAGCGAGTCTTGAAAAGCCGCAGTAAAGGTCATCTATTGTTGTTTTTCTGTTGCTTATTTCCGTTTCAATAGTACTGTATCTTACAATAGGACCAGCAACCAGCTGTGGAAAAAGAGAAACATACATAAGAAATTTCGGATAGTTTTTCTGCACATCAACATTTTCCCAGTGCACGTCAATCACATATGATATCATCTGGAATGTGAAAAAGCTTATACCGATAGGAAGTCTTATATCCGGTACAGGCAGACTAAGATGTGTTACCGCATTTATATTTTCAACAATAAATCCGCTGTATTTAAATATCCCAAGCATTGCTATATCAAAGACTACCGCCGAAGTAACCGCAATTTTCCCTCCGGTTTTATCCCGATATTTATCTATGCATAATCCGAGAACAAAATTAACCGCCGCACTTGCAATAAGAAGCAGTACACAAAGAGGTTCACCCCATGCATAAAAGACAAGTGAAAATATAAGAAGCACATTATTTCTCGTTTTAAGTTTTTTTGCAGACGCATAGATTATGACACATAGCGGAAGAAAAAAATACAAAAAGAATAAACTTGAAAAAACCATAATATCTACTCCGATATTTTGTTAATATTATATAAATTTTAATAGAATTAAAATAATTTTCACTTTAAAAAGTATATATAAAACAAATATTTTTAATTTTATTTTATCCTGATTTCATGCTAAATTTCTTAATTTACATTATACAGCATAAAAACATTACTTGCAATACCGAAAATAAATTTTTACACTTTCAACAAATTTCAACATTTTATTACTGAAAATCGGTTGATTACGTCTATAAATAAAAACTGCATTTCAAATCAGAATAATCCAATTCAAAATGCAGTATAAAAATTATAATTATTTATTTTCCAGTTCTTCAATTCCTTTCAGGCATGACGGGCATATACATTTCCCCTTAAATTCTTTAAGGTCTTTATGAAGTCCGCAAAAAATACATTCATTCTGTGCTTTTGTAAGAACGATTTTTTCGCCCTCGACTCTCACTTCAACATCTGATCTGATCTGAATTCCGACCCTTTTTCTTATTTCTTTCGGAAGAACAATTCTGCCTAAATCATCGATCTGTTTTGTTATAACGGTATCATTCATAAGTAACACTCCATATATATCATTTTTTAGACGCACATAATCGTTTCTGTATATATTATAATATTTTCATTGTATTTTGTCAAGTTTTAACACAAAATACCATTTTTTGCCATATAAAATATATGAATATCTAAATTATGATTACGGTTTGATTTTCTTCATTACAGCCAGTGCCACCCTGATACCGTCAACCGCCGCCGACATTATTCCTCCTGCATAACCTGCACCCTCTCCGCATGGATAAAGATTTTCTGCTGAAATGGAATTGAAATTTTCTGTACGGGTTATTCTTACAGGTGAGGATGTTCTCGTTTCCGGAGCTGTCATAATGGCGCTCATGTCACCGAAACATTTCATTTTCTTTGAAAACTGAGCTATTCCCTCTGCAAGCATTGATGTTATAAATTCCGGAAAAACTTTACTCAGATCGCACGGAAAAACACCTCGGTCATAAGTCGGGGTTATATCTGAATCAACAGACGGCTTTCCGTTTAAAAATCCCCCGACTGTTGTAGCAGGGGCCTCCTTTCTTCCGCCCGCACATTCAAACGCTTTCTTCTCAACAGAACGTGCAAAGTCCACGCCGTCTAAAACACCTCCGCCGAAATCATCAGGAGCAACTGAAACCACCATTGCTGCATTGGCATTTTTTCCGTCACGTGCAAATTCACTCATGCCGTTTGTTACGACAGTGTTTTCTTCACTTGCCGCCGGAACGACATGTCCGCCCGGACACATACAAAAAGTATAAACACATCTTCCGTCCTTACGGCGATGCGAAAGCTGATACTCTCCCACAGGAAGTTTCGGATTTCCTGCATATTTTCCATAAAGGCTTCTGTCGACATCTTCCTGCCTATGTTCAATTCTTACACCAACAGAAAACGGCTTTGGCTGCATAAACACACAATGATCTGCGAGCATGGAAAATGTATCTCTTGCCGAATGTCCGACCGCAAGAACAACTGCATCTGTTTTAATCTCATTCCCGTTACAGATGATTCTGCTGACTTTATTATTGTCTGTTTTCATGTCATCAAGTCTGGAATCAAATAATATTCTTCCTCCAAGAGAAATTATATGTTCTCTCAACGCTTTTACAATATTTCTGAGATTATCCGTTCCGATATGCGGTTTAGCCTTCACAAGAATTTCTTCAGGCGCACCAAATTCCACAAATTTTTCCAGAACATATCTGCAAAGCGGATCGTTTATTCTTGTGGTAAGTTTACCGTCTGAGAATGTTCCTGCTCCGCCTTCTCCGAACTGAACATTGCTCTCTGTATCCAGTTCTCCGCCGAGCCAGTATTTTTTTACACTTTCCACACGCTCATCAACTGATTTTCCTCTTTCGAGTATCAATGGTTTATAACCATATTCAGCAAGAATAAGTCCGCAGAACATTCCCGCCGGACCAAACCCTGCAATAACTATCTCTCCCTCTTTGTTTCTTCCGGAAATTTCAGGAATAAAATTACTGTTTTTCACATAACGGCAATCCGGTTTTTCTGCCATTTTAAGCTCAGTTTTTTCACTTGCAGCATTTACAAAAACCGAATACACAAAATGTATATTATCCTGATGTCTGGCATCAAGCGAAACTTTATTTATACCATAATTTAATATATCGGATTTTTTCACTCCGGCATATTTCAGTGCTTTCTTTACAATGGAATCTTCACTCTCATCAAGCTTTCCTTTAATCTGGTTTATTATAACAGGCATTTATTCTTTCCTTTCAGTTTCATCAGATGACAATATTTCCATAAGCTTATCTTCAGAATCGGCAACCGTTTCATGACAGCGTTCACAGGATTCATTTCCGCAGACCGACCAGTAATCACAGTAATCACAGGGAGCAGAATTCTTTATAACAAGCGGATCAGCTGAAATATTTCCGCTATAAAGTTCAAGACAGAGATTTTCCATAAGTTTTCGTGTATACTTTCTGAGATTCTGAAACTGTTTTGAATCAAAGCACGATGAACCAACTTTATTGAGCAAAGGCTCTCCTGAGCCTGTATCCTTTGCAATAAGCTTTGCAGGAATATAAACTCCCAGTATATCCTTTTCCATAGCATTCAGAACAGAACGTTCTTTCAGGACAACACCTGTCATTCTGCAATGAGAATTCAAATATTGTTCAAGGCTGCTCTTATCATTACGTTCACGGGTACACGCAATCTCTCCGGACGGCATATACAAAACTCCGGCAGGGGCATAGCCATGATATTTGTTCCCACTTTCGGTTACAGTAAAGAGATATATAAGCATCTGCATATTTATACCATACAGAAGGGACGAAATCGAAAATGCCTTTTTTCCAAGCTTTCCGGTTTTATAGTCTATAACCCTTATATATTTTTCCCCTGTTTTTTCATTTTCATAAATATCAACTCTATCTATAAATCCACGCAGAATTATTTCTATACCGTTATCAGCTTTCAGTACCGGAAGATTATTTTTATTTATATTAAATTCAAATTCCACCGGACGGAATTCAGACTGTCCGAGTTCCTCCTGAAGATGCAGAATAATTTTCAGAATATTTTCCTTAATGTTTTCAACATTGCTTATAACTCTCGGAGATTCCTTTACTGATTCACCAAGATTTTCAGACAGATATTTTTCTGAACAATCGTTTATAATCGCAGAAATTCTTTCCTGCGTCAGGCTGTCAAATTCCTTCTTGTCCTTACAGGAGCTTACCACTTTTTCAAGACAGATATGAACCAGATTCCCCTGTTCAAGATTTCCTATCTCACGCTTTTTCTTTGCCCTGAGTTTAAGACCTGTATTGCAGAAAAACTTAAAATGGCAAAGATTAAACTCTTCAAATCCGGTAGCAGAAATTTTAAGCTTATCAGAATAAAGTCTGTTTACAAGTTCAGTATTTTCTATATGGAAATCCTTTTCTCCAGCTACATCATTCAGATATTCAATTTTAGAATTATAATATTCGTCCTGACACAAAACGTCTTTCAGACTTGCGGTATATTTATCTTCATTACCAAAGTTTCTCACATAATTAAAATATGCGGATTTTGGCGTAGAAGAATAAAAAAGAATATTCCTGTCTTCTGCAAGATTGAAAATACCATCCCCGAACATGGCTGTCAGCTGATTTACAATTGATGCCGGATATCTCGACGCACCTTTGCTGTCACTCAGCGGATATGTTATATAAAGCTCATCGGACGCATATGTCATAGCTTTGTATGCCGAAAGTTTTTCATCAGAAACTATCTCATCGGCACTTCTTGACAGATGAAAACCTGCATTTTCAAACTTCATTCTGTCCTTTTCACTCAGCAGACTTCTTGGCTTTCCGGACGCAGGGAAAAATCCCTCATTTACTCCGGCAATAAAAACTGCCTTGGGAGAATCAAGTCTTGCTGTTTCAGAATGTGCAATACGAACACCGTCCAGTGTCTGCGGCGGATTGGAATATGTTATCTGCTTCAAAACCGTAACAAACATTTCACGGAATTCTTTCAGTGAAACCACTCCGCCTGTTTCTGAAAGCTTGTCAAGCGATTGTATCATCATATCCCATATTCGTTTCTGTTCCTTTGCCTGATATTCCAGACCGTTTTCATTCAGTCTTGTTATAAGTCCCGACATCTGCTCAGGAAGGTGAGTTTCTGCAAAGAAATCATAAAGTCTTTTGCATATTTCAGAGCAGTCTGCATTCCTGTCTGTTTCACGCAATTTTATAAGCGGCTGAACAATTTCAGCTCTTGTCTGTTCAATTTCAGGAAATTTATCAATGTCATTTACAAATGGTTCAAACCAGCGGCTTCCGTTTATATCCCATTCAAAGCAGTAATTTTCCAGTGCTGAAATACTTCCGATATCAGAATCACCGAACTGTGTTTTAATGTACTTTAAAATGGTTTCCGTATCCGGCTCCGGTTCGCACATAATATCCGCCGCTGATACAGCGTGCTGCAAAAGAGCCGTATGGAATGCACTCTTTTTTATATCCGAAAAATAAGGAATATCATATTTTTTAAATGCCGCATCAAAAATATATGTATATTCATCAAGCTGTCTTGACAATACTGCTATATCCCTGTATCTGTACCCTTTGTTTCTTACAAGGTATTTTATCTGGGAACATATGAAATCCGCTTCTTCGTAAAGGTCATGGCATTCTGTAACCATAACATTTTCTGAATTTTCATATTTAAGCCCGCTGTTTCTCATTATATTCCTGTTTAAGAATTTAAGGTCTGCCGAATTGTAACGTTTCAGTTCTTCAAGCTCTGTTGTTTCTGTTTCAATGCCGTATTTTTTTGCAGTCTGATAAAATTTTTTCCACGTCTTTTCAACAGAATCAAAAATACCATACTCATTTTTACCTATATTTTCAAGTCGGAGAGATATATAAACGTCATCAGCCTGTGCAATCATAGTATCTATCAGCTCGTATTCGTCACCGGTAAAGCTTTCAAATTCATCTATAAAAACCGTACTGCCTCTGAAATATTCATTTATTTCTGCAATTGATGCGGCTTCTGAAATATCAGTAAGACTATCCTTCAATCCGTGATTTTCAAGTGCCTTGTCATACTCAGTATACATTATGGCAATATCAGTTATTTTTTCATTATAATCGCTTTCACCTGAATTTATCATATTCAGAAGTTTATCTGACATAATGCCGCACTGTCTGAACTCTGTTACGATTTTCAGTGCTTCACCGGTAAAATCAGCTCTTGATGACCTTTTGTCAAAGTATGTAAAAGCTTTTTTCTCATAGAGTGATTTTATAGTCTTATACATGATAATAAATTTCTGTATATCATCAGCATATTCTCCGGATTTTCCGCCAAATTTTTCAAAAATCTCCTTTGCAAGAGAGGTAAAACTAAGTGAAAAAATATTATTGAATCCGGCTGTTCCGAGGAATTCATACAGCTTTTTATCATTATCAAATGAAAACTGTTCAGGAACAATATAAATTATCTTTTTGTCAGAACCTGTCTGACGGACTTTTTCCATAAGCAGACGTGACTTTCCACTTCCGGCACATCCCAAAACAAAATGCAGCATAAAAAACCTCCTGAACTAAATCGGACGCTGATTTTCAGCGTCCTCTTCATGTTAACTATAACCGTTAAGCTTATATTTTTTCATTATATCCGGATAATATTTATAGCCATAATCCAGATCAACATTTCCTGTAATACCGTTTACTCTTCCTGTGTGACTGTACTGCCACATACCATAGCTTCCTGAATATGACGGCTTTGTAACTCCCGTATGTGCCACCCATATATCATATTTTGAAAGAACACTACTATTCATTTTATCTTTCAAAAGACTCGCATAACTGTAAACCGACACATAGTAACTGCGTTTTTCCAGATAATCGCAAAACACCTTTGTAATATTTGAAGTAGCTGTTTCACTGAGATAACTCTGACTCGGATCCTCAATATCAAATGAAACAGGATAGCTCAGTTTGTACCCCTTGATTGTGCTGTAACATACTTCTGCCTCACGAAGTGCTTCGGAAGTGCTGACCGCATAACTGTACCAATACACTCCGCATTCAAGTCCGACTGCCTGAGCTGCCTTGATATTTTTATGGAAATTTCCGTCTACCTGATCATATTCCATTCCATATCCCGCACGAATCATTACAAAGTCTATTCCGGCATCTTTTACCTTCTTCCAGTTTATGTCCCCCTGATGCCTTGAAACATCTATCCCATTATAGTAACTTCTGGTAACAATTGCCGCCTGGATTGTTGTAGTCTTTTTAGTGATAGTTGTTGCTTTTGTGGTTGTAACAGTTGTTGTCGTTGTAGCTTCAGCACGAAGTCTTCCTTTATATTTGTCAACAGTTACCGCAGTAACTGCCGTTTGCGAAGCTGATGCTGAAACAGTTGTTGTCTGTGAAGTAATGGAAGAAGTTTCTGTAACTGCCGGAAGAGTTTCGGAAACCGCTGTCTGGATTTCCGAATAATATGAATCCGCATCTGTTACGGCATTACCATTTTCATCTGTCAGTTCATATGTATTTGCATCTGAGTCATACTCCATATACACAGCGTTATTTTCATCACTGTTTATCATATTTTCTTCAAATAACGTCTGAGCATTTACGTTCATGCCAAATGATGTCATCATAAATACCATCATGATTAAAAGAGCTGTTCTTTTTGGGTTTAAACGCATATTTTCCTCTCCTGTAATAAGAACCTGTTATGCAAAATCATACTTATAAATTTATGTACAAACAAGTTCTGAAATCATACTTGTATTTATTATAACACATCGGTTTCAATTTGTAACTGTTTATTCATAATTTCTTATTTTTTTCTATGAATATCTAAAAAAGTGAATCCGATTTTTATGAATATTATACAATTCAAACAAATAAAATATAGTGTTGTAAAATAATTAAAGCCCGACTTATAAGCCGGGCTTTATTATTTTTACTGTCCGTCAGCCGGAGCATCTGTTTCAGGTTCCTGAGGTGTATCTGCCGGTACATCCGTTGGTGCTTCTGTCGGAGCTTCCGTTGGTGCTTCCGTAGTTTCCTCTGTTGTTTCCTCCGGATTGTCAGCATAATAAACTGTGAGCATTTCACCTTCCTGAATATCTATCTCAGAACCAGGCTCTGGTGATACACGGGTAACGACATCATTTTCAAAATCAAAGTTGATTTCTGAAACCTCCGTATATTCGATACCAAGTTCATCAAGCATTGCCAGATAATCCTTGAGTTTCCAGTTTTCATATTCCGGAACAACTGCTTTCTTTGTTCCCTTGCTTACCTTAACTTTGACTGTCATGCCCTTTTCAACGTGTTCTCCGATTTTAAGTTCCTGCCAGAAAATCATATTCTTGGCATAATCGGAGTTATATTCATACTCAGGGTCAAGAGTAATATCATATTTTTCCTCTATCTGATCCTTTATATCATCATAATTCTTGCCTACAAGACTTGGCATTTTATTCTGTGCCTCTGTTGTTTCCTGAGTTGTTTCCTCAGTCATTTCAACAATATTATCAGCCACAGAACTGCTTTCAGCAAAACTGCTTGTATCACGAAGATTTGAGTCTTTTCCTCCTGCAAACAGCTGGAACAGAATCACAACAATAACTAAAATTATCGCAACAAGGAGTACTCCTATAATAACCGGAATTTTTATCTTGTCAAATGTCGATGCATTTTCATCGCCGCCTTCAAGCTCCTCGTCATCATCATAATCGTCATACTCATCATCGTAATCATTGCTGTCATCATAATATCCGTCATCATCGTAATCATCATAATGTTCATTGACATAAGCCGGATCATTTGTAATAATGCCATTCCTTGAAATTGTAAGTGTCTGTGTCTGACCGATTCCGGAAGTCGGCTGGTCAAAAAGCTTTGTTACAAGCTCTGTTATAGTGGTTACTCTGTCATCTCCTGAAAGATTCATACCCGCCATTATCACGTCAGAAACGTGTTTCGGAATATTCGGATTAAGCTCCTGCGGAGTGTAAAGATTATCATTTTCAAGTCTTATATTTGCAGGGTCAGGCTTTGATCCAGTCAGTATTCTGTAAAGAACAGCACAGATTCCGTAAACATCAGTCCACGTTCCCTGTCGGCTCGCTGCTGAATATTGCTCAGGAGCTGCATAGCCCGGATATATTTCCGTTTTAAGCTCAGTTCCGATTGTTCTTACACCGGAAATACAGAAATCAGTGAGTTTCAATTCACCCTTGTCTGTGACATATATCGTATCAGGACTGATACCCCTGTGCAGAACTCCTGCATTATGTACAAGGCTCAGTGTTGTAAAAAGCGGCGGAAACATTGCTGAAACTTCGCTCCAGCTGAGTTCTCCGGCATTTTCCTTGAGATAATCAATAAGCCTTACACCTTCAATATACTCATAAACCGCATATGTTGTATTATTTTCAGCAAAAATATCGAGTGTAGGCGTAAGATGACTGCTAAGACTTCTCATCTTCGCAAGTGATTTATTAAGTTCAGTATATTCAGCCATAAGGGCTTTATACTGTGCAAGATTATTATAGCTTACGCTTATTGTTGGTTTACCCTTGACTCTCATGCAAAGTCCCTCAGGCATATATTCGCTGAGCAGAACCTTACAGCTTACTGCCGTATCATAAGCAATATATGTTGCACCCTGTCCGTTTGAGTTTAATATCTGTCCGACAAGATACCTGTCATGAAGCATTGTTCCGGGAGCTATAGAAGACGGCAGATATGGTGTATTCTCAACATAACCGCAATACGGACATACCTTTGCAGGTCCTTTGTTTTCCATGCATCCCATACATAATTTATTTTCAGCCATTAAAAGCCTCCATAGTCAAATTGATTTGCAGTAACTAAATAATCAGGTGAATTTTAAAGCTGCTGCCTGAAAAAAGCAAACAAAATTCAAGCTTTTTTTGCAAAACCTGTATGCTCACCTGTGCATTTTAATTATCATTTAATAATACCTTAAATTATTTTAACAGTTATCAAAGAAGTTGTCAATATTTTAACCGCTGAATCAGGCTGTAATTTCTGAATTGTATTCATTCTGTAATCTTTTTTAATCGTTTATAAATACAAAAAATATTTTTTTGTAAAAGATTGCAGTTTATAATTTTATAAGTCCCTTGTCTGCCATTTCCTTTATTGCCAGAAGGACTCCTGTCTTTCCGCTGGAGTATGTTATACCGCCCTGCATCCATACAGCATATGGCTCTCTTATAGGGGCATCGGCTGAAAGCTCTATTGAAGCACCCATTGTAAATGCTCCTGCCGCCATGATAACCTGACTTTCATATCCCGGCATATCCCATGGCTCAGGTGTTACGAATGAATCAACAGGTGAGCCCTTCTGAATTCCGCAGCAGAACGCTTTAAGAAGTTCAGGATTCCCAAATTTTATGGCAGTTATTATATCACTTCTTTTTTCATTTTTTTCCGGAAAACTTTCAAAACCGAGAAGTGAAAAGATATTTGCAGCAAAATCAGCCGTTTTAAGTGCGTTTGAAACAATTTCGGGAGCCATGAAAAATCCCAGAAACATTTCACGGTTCTGAGCAAGTGTACAGCCGACTTCCTTTCCCATTCCGACACAGGTCAGACGGTATGAACACATTTCAACCAGATCTTTTCTTCCTGCAATGTATCCGCCTGTTCTTGCTATTCCACCGCCCGGATTCTTGATAAGCGAACCTATTATAAGGTCTGCCCCGACATTTGTCGGTTCCTTTGTGTCAACAAATTCACCATAGCAGTTGTCAACCATAACGATAACATCCGGATTTGAACCCTTTGCCGCTTTGCAGATATCTTCAATATCATCTATGCTGAGTGCCGGTCTTAAGGAATATCCTCTTGAACGCTGGATATAGACAACTTTGACGTTACGGGCTTTTCCCGCTATCTTTTCCGCATCCGGCTTTCCGTCCGCTTTAAGGTCTACCTGTTCGTACTTTATACCGTAATCTTTAAGTGAACCGTTTCCAGGTTCACCGCTTATACCGATAACCTCCTCCAGCGTATCATAAGGAGAACCAGTAACAGAAAGCAGTGTATCCCCGCTTCTGAGAACGCCCCAGAGTGCTGTGGAAAGTGCATGAGTTCCTGAAACAAAATTGTGTCTTACAAGTGCATCTTCTGTTCCAAAAACATCCGCATACAATGCTTCCACAGCTTCTCTTCCAGAATCATTGTATCCATATCCTGTTGTGCCACCCAGATGCATTTCCGCGATCTGATGTTTCTGCATCGCATTTAATACCTTGATCTGGTTTAACTGTGCGATCGCATCTAACGTTTCAAAACGATCTTGTA
>OLWA01001312.1_pt1 | contig 26023 bp, 17 predicted proteins | sample 1673251 | NCBI WGS metagenome assembly OLWA01 (sample SAMEA3178937, study PRJEB25190) | human gut metagenome | biome: human gut; feature: human-associated habitat; material: faeces | place: Austria | collected 2013 | reverse complement strand
ATTATCCGACAGGTATCATTGCTGCAGGTGCTCTTCTTACATATCTTTATGAGACACAAAAAAGCGATATGTCACATATTATAACGCTCACTCCTTATACAACAGGAAAATATATGCTTATTGACAGTTCCTCAAGAAGAAACCTTGAACTTGTTGAAACTATGCGTGAGAAGCAGAAGAAGGGCTCACTACTGTGGGTGCTTGATAAGACAAAAACCGCTATGGGAGCGCGTATGCTGCGCTCGTATATAGAACAGCCGCTTATCAACAAAGATGAGATAATAAGACGACAGGATGCAATAGAAGAGCTTAATGACTGTATGATAGACAGGGAAGAGTTAAGGGAATATCTTAATCCCGTGTATGATATGGAACGTATTATGACTAAGATAAGCTGTAAGACTGCCAATCCAAGGGACTTAATAGCGTTCAGGAATACACTTGAGATGATACCTCACATTAAGCGTATTATAGGTAATTTTAAAGCGCCTATGTTTACAGACTGTTTTAATAAGATGGATGACCTGTCTGACCTTTACCAGCTTGTTCTTTTTGCAATCGTTGATGAGCCGCCTATATCAGTGCGTGACGGCGGCATAATAAAAGAAGGCTATTCAGATGAAGCGGATGAGTTAAGAAATGCTAAGATTAAAGGAAAAGAATGGCTTTCTGAGCTTGAAATGCGTGAAAAGGAAAGAACAGGCATAAAGAACCTTAAGGTTAAGTTTAATAAGGTGTTTGGATATTATCTTGAGGTAACGAACTCATTTAAGGATAAAGTTCCACCAGAATGGGTAAGAAAGCAGACACTTACCAATGCAGAGCGTTACACAACAGATGAGTTAAAGCACCTTGAGGACGTTATACTTGGTGCGGAAGATAAGCTTTATTCACTCGAATATGACCTTTTCAGCGAAGTAAGGGAAAAGATTGCAGCAGAGGTTGTAAGAATACAGAATACAGCAAAGTCTGTCGCTATGGTGGATGCGCTTGTTTCGCTTTCAGTTGTTGCGACACAGAATAACTATGTAAAACCAAAGATTAATGATAAGGGCATAATAGACATTAAGAACGGCAGACATCCTGTTGTTGAAAAGATGATAACTAATGATATGTTTATAGCCAATGATACATATCTTGATAATTCAGCCAACAGGGTAACTATAATAACAGGTCCTAATATGGCAGGTAAGTCTACATATATGCGACAGACTGCGCTTATAGTGCTTATGGCACAGACAGGAAGCTTTGTTCCGGCAGAGTCTGCCAATATATGTATAGTCGACAGGATATTTACAAGAGTCGGTGCTTCCGATGACCTTGCTTCAGGACAGTCGACATTTATGGTTGAGATGACTGAGGTTGCCAATATCCTAAGAAATGCAACTGCAAAGAGTCTTATCATACTTGATGAGATAGGACGTGGTACAAGTACATTTGACGGACTGAGTATAGCGTGGGCGGTTGTTGAGTATATTGCAAATACTAAGATATTAGGAGCAAAGACATTATTTGCAACGCATTACCATGAACTTACAGAACTTGAGGGAACGCTTGATGGAGTGAATAATTACTGTATAGCTGTCAAGGAATGTGGTGATGATATAGTATTTCTGCGTAAGATTATAAAGGGTGGCGCTGATAAGAGTTATGGAATACAGGTAGCTAAGCTTGCAGGAGTCCCTGAAACTGTACTTAACAGGGCCAAAGAACTTGTTGCAGAGTTAAGTGATGCTGATATATCACAGAAGGCAAAGGATATTGCCCAGTACTCAAAGAAGCTTGAAAAGATGAATAACCAGTATAAAAAGATTAATGACCTTGAGGATAAGCAGATGTCACTTTTTGATACTGTTAAGGATGATGACATAATATCTGATATTAAAGAGCTTGATATAAGCAATATGACACCTATAGATGCACTTAATACACTTTATAAGCTGCAGGGAAAGGTTAAGAACCGCTGGTAGAAAGGAGAAAGACATTGGGAATTCAACTGCTTGACCAGAATACTATCAATAAGATTGCAGCGGGGGAGGTCATTGAAAGACCATCCTCTGTTGTTAAGGAGTTAGTGGAAAATGCTATTGATGCCGGAGCTATGGCAATTACTGTTGAGATAAAGGAAGGCGGAATTTCATTTATAAGGGTTACAGATAATGGCTCTGGAATTAATAAAAATGAGATAGATATCGCTTTTAAAAGACACGCAACAAGTAAGATTAAATCGATAGAGGACCTTATAACCGTTTCTTCTCTGGGCTTCAGAGGTGAGGCACTTGCCAGCATATCAGCAGTTTCGCAGGTGGAGCTTATAACAAAGACAAAGGACAGCATTACAGGTACAAGGTACATATCAGAGGGCGGACAGAAAATGTCCATCGAAGATATAGGCGCACCTGACGGAACAACATTTATTGTGCGCAATCTGTTCTTTAATACACCTGTAAGAAGAAAGTTCCTAAAGTCGGCGGCAACGGAGGCAGGCTATATTAATTCGCTTATGCAGTATCTTGCACTGTCGCATCCTGATATATCTTTCAGGTTTATTAATAATAACCAGAACAAGCTTCACACATCGGGTAATATGAAGCTTAAGGACATTATATACAATGTCTATGGCAGGGATATCACGGCTAATCTTTATGAGGTGAACAGCTCTGCCAATAATATAAAGATTGAGGGTTATATCGGAAAGCCTTTCGTAAACCGTGGAAACAGGACGTATGAGAATTATTATATTAATGGCAGATATATTAAGAGTGGTATTATAAACAGGGCTATTGAGGCAGGTTATAAAGGTTTTATAATGCCACACAATTATCCGTTTACTGTTCTCCATTTTACTATCAATCCAGAGATTATAGATGTCAATGTGCATCCTACAAAGATGGAGTTAAGATTTTCTGATAATGAGTATGTATACAATTTTGTGTATGATACCATACTGTCTACGCTTAAGGGCAAGGAGCTTGTTGCAAAGGTTGAGGCTGACGGACAGGTTATGCAGCATATACGAAAAGATATGTTAGATGAAGGTGAGAAGGATAAGAAGCCAGAAAATATTCCAAACGTGAATAATGACGGGCAGCAGAATATTGAGAGTGCTGTACAGAGTGATACGGTTAAGGATATAGAAAATGTCAAAAAGGACTCTTCTGTACAGACGACTGTTAATAAAATAGTCGATGCAGGTATGTCAGAGGGGCAACCAGCAGGTAGTGATAACGATAAAGTTGTACGAAATATAGATAATGTCATAGGAAATAAGGCAGAAATATGTCCATCATCATCGGCCGTAACGCTGGTGCCTGAAAGTACTTATAAAGAACAGCAGGAAAATCGCAATGAAGTACAAACTACATTAACTCCAGCTACAAAGACAAGATTACCAGAACCTTTTGAAGTAAAACGCTCAGAAGCTATGGTAAAGGATGATGAAAAGAAGTATCAGGCAGAGGTCAAGGCAAAGCCGGAACAGATGTCGATGTTTAAGGATAAGCTGCTTGATGAGGATAATAAGAATAACTACAGGATAATAGGCCAGCTTTTTGATACATACTGGCTTATTGAATTTGAAGACAGATTTTATATGATGGACCAGCACGCAGCACACGAAAAAGTGCTGTATGAGCGTATGATGAAGAAGATAAAGGAACATCATATTGATACACAGATGATTATGCCGCCTATTATTCTTACTCTTAATATGAATGAGGAGGAAGTTCTTAAGCGCAATATGCCGGTATTTACGAAGATGGGATATGAGATAGAGGAATTCGGCGGTAATGAATATAAGGTGACAGGTATTCCGGCAGGTTTTCCAAAGCTTGACTACAGGCAGATGCTTATGGACCTTATAGATGGTCTTATGCGCGAAGGCAGAATGTCTGATATGGATATACTTACGGAAAAGGTTGCCTCAATGTCGTGCAAAGCTGCAATAAAGGGTAATAACAAAATATCCTATGAGGAAGCTAAAGAACTTATGAATGAGCTTATGAAAGCGGATAATCCATATAACTGTCCTCACGGAAGACCAACACTCATAGTTATGAGTAAGTATGATATAGAGAAAAAGTTTAAGCGTATAGTGTAGAATTATACGCAGAAGACGTGCACAGAAAAGAGGATTAATATGGAAAAACAACCTTTAGTTATACTGACAGGTCCGACTGCGGTTGGAAAAACGTCTTTATCAATTAGTCTTGCAAAGGCGATAGGTGCTGAGATTATCAGCGCAGACTCTATGCAGGTATATAAGGGTATGGACATAGGAACTGCCAAGATAAGGCAGGAGGAAATGCAGGGCGTTAAGCATTATCTTATAGATGTTATGTCACCAGATGAGGAATTTGACATAACTGTGTTTAAAAAGATGGCGTGTGAGGCGATAGATAAGATAAGAGCCAATGGACATATACCTCTTATCGTAGGCGGTACGGGCTTTTATATACAGTCAGTTCTTTATGATATCGAATTTGATAATGCCGATAAAGATACATCATACAGGGATGAGCTTTACAGGCTTGCAGAACAGAATGGGCCTATGTATCTTCACAATATGCTGAGGGAGATTGACGAAAAGTCGGCAGATACTATTCATTACAACAATGTCAAAAGAGTTGCAAGAGCGATAGAGTATTATAAACAGACAGGTATGAAGATATCAGAGCATAATGAGGAGCAGAGAAAAAAAGACTCACCTTATAATTATGTTTATTTTGTGCTGAATGATGACAGAAAGCTTTTATATGACAGAATTAATAAAAGAGTTGATGCAATGTTTGATGAGGGGCTTATAGAGGAAGTCAGAAAACTTAAGGAAAGAGGCATCGGCAGAGATGCAACATCTATGCAGGCTATAGGTTATAAGGAAGTCCTTGATTATTTTGACGGATTATGTACTCTTGATGAGCTTAAGGAAAATATAAAGAATAACACAAGACATTTTTCAAAAAGACAGATAACGTGGTTTAAAAGAGAAAAGGACATAGAGTGGATTAATCTTGAAGAATTCGGACATAACAGGGAAAATGTGCTTGAATATATGTTAAATATCTTAGAAGATAAGAATATAGTTGCATAATATCAGGATTAAGTATAAAGTATGTGATGATGTAAAATTAAGCTGTCAACACATTTGTATAAGTAAGATGACGGGCAGCAGACAAATAACTAAAGTTAATGGAAGAGGAAGAATATGAAAGATATGTATTGTGGCCAGCTTGGAATAAGCGAGGAAGTGTATAACTATGGCCAGCAGGTGCTAGAAGGACTTAAGGAAAGATTTGATAAAATTGATGAAGTTGCAGAATATAACCAGCTTAAGGTGCTTAGTGCCATGCAGAAGAATAAAGTTGCAGAAATGCATCTTTCTGGAACAAGCGGATATGGATATAATGACGAGGGAAGAGATACTCTTGAGAGAATATATGCTGATATATTCAAGACTGAGGATGCGCTTGTAAGACCACAGATTATATGTGGAACACATGCCCTTAATGTGGCTATATCATCTAACCTTCGTCCGGGTGATGAACTTTTATCACCAGTTGGTAAGCCATATGATACTATGGATGAGATTATCGGTATAAGGCCGTCTAAGGGAAGTCTTGCTGAGTATAATATAAGTTACAGACAGGTAGACCTTCTTGCTGATGGCAGTTTTGACTATGATGGAATAAGAAAAGCCATTAATGAAAAGACAAAGCTTGTAACTATACAGCGTTCAAAGGGATATGCCACACGTCCTACACTTTCTGTAGAAAGAATAGGTGAGCTTATTAAGTTTATAAAGGACATTAAGCCCGATGTCATATGTATGGTGGATAACTGCTATGGTGAATTTGTTGAAAAGATAGAGCCATCTGAGGTCGGGGCTGATATGGTTGTCGGTTCTCTTATTAAAAATCCAGGTGGCGGTCTTGCGCCTTGTGGTGGTTATATAGCCGGACGTAAGGACTGCATAGAGCAGGCTGCTTACAGGCTTTCTTCACCGGGACTTGGAAAGGAAGTCGGTGCTACTATTAATGTCAATAAGGACTTTTATCAGGGACTTTTCCTTGCGCCTACAGTTGTTGCAGGTGCGCTTAAGGGTGCCATATTTGCTGCAAATGTGTATGAAAATGCTGGTTTTAAGTGTATTCCGGATGCAACTGAGGAAAGATATGACATTATACAGGCAGTTGAGCTTGGAACTAAGGAAGGTCTTGTTGCATTTTGTAAGGGGATTCAGGCAGCAGCGCCAGTTGACAGCTTTGTCACTCCTGAACCTTGGGCTATGCCGGGATATGACTCAGATGTAATTATGGCAGCAGGTGCATTTGTACAGGGTTCTTCTATAGAGCTTAGTGCAGATGGTCCGGTAAAAGAGCCATATGCTGTGTACTTCCAGGGTGGACTTACATGGTATCATGCAAAGTTTGGTATTATGATGAGTATGCAGAAAATGTATGAAAAAGGACTTCTTAAGATTAATTAATTGTGATATACTATTTTAGGCTGTTTTGGAATATTTTATTGTAATGAGAGGTTGTATTCCAATAAAAATACTGATAAAATAGCCGTGTACATATCAATGATATGTAATGTATACACGAATGGAACGGCAGGTATTATTGGCGTTGTACCTGACATTCCGTTTTATAAGATTAATACGTCTTATCGTATGATTTATGAGTGATAATTTAATATGTGAAAAAGATGAGATTAAGGATTTAATGCCCTACGAGAAGTGCATGGCATTAGGTGCTAACAGCCTGACTGACACGGAGCTTGTTGCAGCCATAATAAAGACCGGAACTTCTGGTAAGTCTGCAAAGGAGCTTGCCACAGATATACTGGACAGTGCAGGGCGCAGGGGACTTACGGGTCTTATTGATATGTCTTTAGAGCAGCTTATGGATATAAAAGGCATAGGTATGGCTAAGGCAGCACAGCTTAAGTGCATATGTGAGCTGTCAAGGCGCATTGCTAAAAAGCAGGCTTCTGACAGGCTGGATTTTTCTTCTCCCTCTGCCATAGCAGAGTATTATATGGAGGATATGCGCCATCTGTCAAAGGAAAGACTTGTGCTTATTATGCTTGACAGCAGGCTTCGTCTTATAAAGGACGTTGTGTTGTCAGTTGGAACTATCAACAGTTCGCCCATATCACCGTCAGAGGTTTTTTATGAGGCGTGCAGGAACAGGGCTGTAAGTATAGTGCTGCTTCACAATCATCCGAGTGGTGACTCTAATCCTAGCAGACAAGATATAGAAGTAACCATTCAGGTGCTTAAAGCAGGCAGGATTCTTGGAATACATCTTATAGATCATATAATTATTGGAGATAATAATTACACAAGTTTAAATGAATATGGCTGCTTTGAATAATAGCAAGGCAGTATGGATATTCAGATACAGGAAAGGAAAAAAGGTATGTCTAACGTATATGGTATTGATATTGGAACAAGTAACTTCAAAATGTGCTGCAAGGAAAAGGATGCTATCCTTAATGAAAAGAATATAATAGCGATTGCTAACAAAAAGGAACTTCTTGCATTTGGTGATGAAGCATATGAAATGTATGAAAAAGCACCAGAGAATATAGAAGTATCATTCCCTGTAAAGTTTGGAGTTATAGCTGATATAGAGAATATGCAGACTTTATTATTAAATTTCTTTAACAAGGTTAATGATGAAAAGAAGAATACAGGTAACAATGATTTCTATATCGCTGTTCCTACAGATGTTACAGAAGTTGAAAAGAGAGCCTTCTATGAGCTCGTAGCTGATTCAAAGGTAAAGGCAAAGAATATCTATATAGTTGATAAGCCAGTTGCCGATGCTATCGGTGCAGGTATTGATGTTACCAAGTCAAGAGGTGTCATGATGGTTAATATCGGTGCTGAAACTACTGAAATATCAGTACTTTCTCTTGGCGGTATCGTTATAAGCAAGTCTATAAAGATAGGTGGTAACAAGTTAGATGACTGTATCATCAATAACGTAAGAAAAGTATACAATCTTGTTATCGGAAGCAAGACAGCAGAAGGTCTTAAAAAGGAACTTGGAAGTGCTGTAAAGGTTGATGAAACATTTGCACCGGGATTCGGACGTAATGTATTATCAGGACTTCCAGTAAGCGTTGAGATATCTTCTGACGTTATATATAATGCCATAGTTGATGCACTTCATTCTATTATGGATGCTATAAAGGTTATATTAGAGAGAACTCCACCAGAACTTGCAGCAGATATTATAAAAGATGGCGTTTATGTATCAGGGGGTACTTCACAGATTAATAATCTTGAGAAGTTTATAAAGCAGGAGACTAACCTTAACGTCAATATCGTTGACCAGCCTTCTGAAAGTGTTGTAAGAGGTCTTATCGGAGTAGTGACTAATCCACAGTTTGCTAAGATTGCGTATACTCCACAGGATAGAAACTATGATTAATTATTATTAAGGAAGAGTGAAATGAAAAAGAAAGTATCTTCATATGTGACATCCAGGTACATTTTGATTGCACTGACTGCTATATGCCTGATATTCATATCGACAAGCTTTTTTACTGATAAGCTTGTTGCACCTCTAAGGGATGCAGTTTCTATGGTAGTTGTTCCTTTACAGAAAGGAATGAATAATCTGGGACTTTGGACTTATGATAAGTACACTACTCTTCAGGAAATATCAGTTGTTCTTGATGAGAATAAGGAACTAAAGAGTAAGGTGGATGACCTTACAGAGGAAAACAATCAGTTAAGACAGGATACTTATGAACTTTCAAGATTAAGGGAACTTTATGAACTTGATGAAAAATATCCGGGATATACTAAGGTTGGAGCAAGAATAATAGAAGTTACAACAGATAACTGGTCAAAGGCATTCAAGGTTGACAAGGGCAGTGATGACGGCATAAAGAAAGATATGAATGTTATTGCCGGCGGCGGACTTGTAGGAATAGTCGCTGATGTAGGAAAGAATTATTCGATTATCAAAACAGTAGTAGAAGACAATAATTCTGTAAGTGGAATGTTGATAGATACTAACGATACGTGTATAGTTGAAGGTGATATAGAACTTTCTGACAGCGGACTTATAAAGCTTACACATTTTAAGAGTGATATAACTGTAAGAGATGGAGATAAGATTGTTACATCCAATATCAGTGATAAGTATCTTCAGGGAATACTTATAGGTTATGCAAAAGATGTAGAACCGGACTCTAATAATCTTACACAGTCAGGATACCTTGTACCAGCGGTAGATTTTAATAATCTTCAGGAAGTACTTATTATAACTGAAATGAAGAATCAATAATTAAAGGCAGGAGAACCATGAAAAGAAAAGTAACAGAGTTGGTTATAATTTTACTGGTTTACCTTATACAGGGAACTTTTGGCAGAGCTATTGCCATAGGTGGAATAGTTCCTAATCTTTTGATAATACTGCCAGTGCTGTTTGGTTTCTTTAAGGGAAGAAATGAGGGAATGTTTGTCGGATTTTTTGCAGGCATTATGTATGACTTGTTCTTTTCGGGATTATTTGGTTTTTCGGCATTGGTTTTTGTGTACGTAGGATATTATTCAGGAATATTTTATAAAGAATATGAAAAGGTTGAGGTCCTTATTCCATTAGCTATGATTATGCTTTCAGATTTTATCTATGAATTCTTATCATACATAGGTAATTTCCTTTTGCATAACAGACTTAATGCAGATTATTTCATAATGAAGTTTATTATACCGGAGATGGTATATACTCTTGTAGTAGCACTTGTGTTTTACTATCCTCTTATGAAACTGGATGCATTACTTGATGTTAAGTGGAAGAAAAGGAATAAAGGTAATTTAGATGAAGGAAATATTTGATTATATTCTAAGTCTCTTCAAGTCCAGAATTTTTCCGTTGATAATGGTGTTTATTGTACTTATCGGCGTACTTGTTAACAGATTATTTTCACTTCAGATTATTAATGGAGAGTCTTACGTTAAAGATTTATCAAGCTCAATACAAAAAGATATGAGTGTTGCAGCAACAAGAGGAAGAATATTTGATAAGAATGGCGTACTGCTTGCTTATAATGACCTTGCATATGCAGTCAGAATAAGTGATAGCGGAAAGTATGAAGATAACGATACAAAGAACAGACTGTTAAACTCTTCAATAGATAAGACCCTTACTATTATTGAAGAAAAGGGAGACAGCTATTCTAACGATTTTCCTATTATTTATACAGATGGAATGTATGAATACAACATTAAAGATAATGAACTGTTAAGATTTTTAAGAGATATATACGGCAGACGTTCAATAAGTGAACTTACAGATGAAGAAAGAAATGTATCAGCAGGTGAGCTTTTTAAGCAGTTATGCGACAGATATGGTGTTGCTGTTGCAGGAGATACCTATATCAATGATGGTGGTGCCATGGCATCAACCATAAAGCTGTTAAAACAACAGGGATTAGAACCTGAGATTAATGGTTTCAGTATTGAACATGCACTTATGATAGTGAACTTAAGAAGATATATGTCTGCTAACTCTTATAACAGATACATATCATTTACTATTGCCAATGAAGTATCTGATGAAACTGTGGCGGCAATACTTGAGAATTCAGATGAGCTTACAGGTGTTACAGTAGATGAACAGTATATAAGAAGATATGTTGACAGTATATATTGCTCACAGATACTTGGATATACAGGAACGGTATCAACAAGTGAGCTTGAAACATTAGATGATTCTTATGACAGCAATGATGTTGTAGGTAAGGGTGGTATAGAAAAGAGCATGGAGTCAGAGCTTGCGGGAACTAAGGGTTCTAAGACAGTATATGTTGATACGGTTGGGCGTATAACAGAAGTACTTGATGAAACAGATTCGACAGCAGGTAATGATGTTTATCTCACTATCGACATTGAATTACAGAAAAAGCTTTATAATCTGCTTGAAGATAAAATAATTCAAATTCTGCTCAAATATATGACAAATAGTGACACTAAATATACTTATAATTCTAATGGAAGCGTTAATACAGTTTATATACTAGCCAAAGAAGTGTATTTTGCACTTATTGATAATAACATTGTGTCGATAAGCCATATTGCGACACAGAGTACTGATACAGAGCGACAGATGTACTCAGCGTTTTTATCAAAGCAGGACAGCACTATGAGCTGGCTTAGAAGTGAGCTGGCTGACGGTGATACTCCTTATGGAAGATTAAGCGAAGAGCAGCAGCTGTATATATGGTATGTGTATACAAGCCTTAAGGACAGAGGTGTAATTAATACAGCCAATGTCGATACAGATGACAGCGTTTATAAAGACTGGACAGAAGGCAGTGGAACAAGTCTTAAGGAACTTCTTACACATGGTATATCAAAGAACTGGATTAACCTTAATATATTCTCATCAGAGCAGTATACGAGCTTACAGGAATCTTATGATGCTCTTATAGATTATATAGACAGTTACTTAAGAGAGGACACATCTTTTTACAAAAAGATGTATAAGTATATGATTAACGATGGAAGTATATCAGGCAGACAGGTGTGTATGCTGCTTTATGAACAGGGTGTACTTGATATGAATGCAGAAGACTCAAGATACGCTGCTTTAAGTTCAGGAAGTCTTGGCGCATATGAGTTTATGGTATATGCCATAACCAATAAGGTAATAACTCCAGGACAGCTTGCACTTCAGCCTTGTTCAGCTTCAGCAGTTATCACTAATCCAAAAAATGGTGATATAGTAGCTATGGTATCATATCCAAGTTATGATAATAATAGGCTGTCAGGAACAGTTGATGCCAAGTACTTTAACAGTCTTATCAATGACAAGGCTGCGCCTATGATTAACAGGGCAACACAGTCATTTACGGTACCTGGTTCAACATACAAGCCATGTACTACAATAGCAGGTCTTGATACGGGTACAATATCATCGGGAACTACATTCTATTGTTCAGGTTCTTTCGATAAGGTAACACCAGCCCCTAGATGCTGGAGATTATCAGGACATGGCGGTGAGGTTGCGGCAACAGCAATAAGGGATTCCTGCAACGTATATTTTTACAATGTAGGTTATAACCTTGCGTGCAGAAAAGATGGAACTTATAACAGTACCTATGGTACAAGTACACTTCAGAAGTATTCTGATTTGTTAGGCATGTCAACTAAAGCAGGTGTTGAGATTGAGGAGAATTCACCACAGGCATCCAACACTAATGCAATAGCATCTGCGATTGGACAGGGTAATCATAAGTACAGTACATTAAACCTTGCAAGATACGTTACAACTATTGCTACATCTGGAAAGTGCTATAATCTTACACTTATTGATAAGATAACAGATTCAGATGGCAATGTTATAAGAGAAAATGAAGCTGAGGTAGACCATCAGGTTGAACTTAGCAGCAGTATATGGGATACAGTCCATGAGGGCATGATGCTTGCTGGTAATTCATACAGAGGAATATCAAAGCTTAATATGAAGATTGCAGCAAAGTCAGGTACTGCCCAGGAAAATACTAAAGAACCCGACCATTCTCTGCTGGTTACATATTCACCATATGATGACCCGGAGATATGTGTATCAACATGTATACAGCATGGATATTCATCAGACACATCTATAGATTTGACAGCAGATATATATAAGATATACTATGGTTTAGAATAATTTGATAAATAAGAGGTGAAATAGTTGGATAATTCAGTAGTAATTAAAGGAAATAAGAATGGTATTGCAGTAAGATTAGATGATACTATAAGCTTTGATGAACTTAAAAGTATGATAAGGGATAAGTTTACGGCATCAGCTAAGTTCTTTAACAATGCTAATCTTGCATTATCACTTGAAGGACGAGAATTATCAGATACGCAGGAAAAAGAGATTATCGATATAATATCAGAAGTAACTGATATTAATATTGTGTGCCTTATTGACCATGATGAGAAAAGAAATCTGATATACGAAAGAGCAGTTGCCAATGTACTTGAAAAAAGACAGGGTGTAACAGGACGAAAGGGGAAAGGAATAGACGATACAACACAGCCTTTATGCCAGTTTTATAAAGGAACGTTACGTTCAGGGCAGGTGCTTGAAACTGAAAGCAGTGTTGTCATTCTTGGTGATGTCAATCCGGGTGGAAAAGTTGTTGCATGCGGTAATGTAATTGTGCTTGGAAGTCTTAAAGGTAACATATTCGCAGGTGCAAGCGGCAATGAAAATGCATTTGTTGTTGCACTTGATATGGACCCTATGCAGATAAAGATAGCAGATATTATTGCAAGAAGCTCAGACAGCAGTCCTGTAAGGAAGAAGTTAAAGCTTAAGGCAAAGCAGCCAGTGCAGCCTAAGATTGCATATGTTTATGAGGGCAATATATATGTTGAGGACTTTGCGCAGAATGTATTAGAAGATATTCACCTTTAATCAGGTTAAATTTGCATTAATTTCAAAAAACTCTTGATTTAATGCGTGAAATTAAGCATAATTAATTTATTGTGTATTTATTTACTTAGTATATTGATTTTGGAGGAAGTAAAATGAGTGAAGTTATTGTTGTTACGTCAGGAAAAGGCGGTGTCGGTAAGACTACAACTACTGCTAATATAGGTACAGGTCTTGCCAAGCTTGGTAAGAAGGTTGTTATGATTGATACAGATACAGGTCTTAGAAATCTTGATGTTGTACTTGGACTTGAGAATAGAATTGTATACAATCTTGTAGATGTAGTTGAAGGAAACTGCCGATTAAAGCAGGCTATGATTACAGATAAGAGATGTCCTTCTTTATATCTTTTACCAACAGCTCAGACAAGAGATAAGTCAGCTGTATCACCAGAGCAGATGATAAAGGTTGTTGATGAGATTAAGGCAGACCCGGAAGGGTTTGATTACATACTTCTTGACTGTCCTGCCGGTATCGAACAGGGTTTCCAGAATGCTATCGTAGCAGCCGACAGAGCTTTAGTAGTAACAACACCAGAGGTTTCTGCTATCCGTGATGCGGACAGAATTGTAGGACTTCTTGATGCTAATGGACTTAAGGACCACGAAGACTTAATCGTAAACAGAATAAGAATGGATATGGTCAACAGAGGTGAAATGATGTCCATTGCTGACGTTAATGACATACTTCAGCTCAATGTCATAGGTGCAGTTCCAGATGATGAGAATATCGTTGTTGCAACTAATAAGGGTCAGCCATTAGTTGGTGACAGCAGTATGGCTGGACAGGCATATATGAATATATGTAAGAGAATTCTTGGTGAAGACGTACCATTCCTTGACCTTAATGGTAAAGGTGGATTTTTCCAGAAGTTATCAGCTCTTTTTAAGGGTGACAAGAAAAACTAAAAGTTATTATATAGGCCATATGGCAGAATGGAAGAAAATATGAGTTTACTTGAATTATTTAGGAAAAGGGATAATGTAGAAGGTATGAGTTCGTTTTATATAACAAAAATAATGATATGATAAAAGAGATATTTTTACTGGACGGAGAAAGGAATATAAAAGATGGAAAAAACTTACGAGTTGATGCCGAATGCAAAGATGTTATTATCATCTCTTCGTTCGGTAGGATATACAGAGGAAACTGCAATAGCAGATATTGTGGACAATAGCATATCGAGTGGGGCTAATACGATTCAATTGTATTTTGATTGGGATGATCAGACAATTTTAATTGCAGACAATGGTAAAGGAATGCAAAAAAAGGAATTGTTAGACTCAATGAAAATTGGTTCTTCAGATCCGGGAGTTACACGAAGTGCAAGTGATTTAGGGAGATTTGGTATGGGGATGAAAACTGCTTCCTTTTCACTTGGAAAACAACTACTTGTGATTACAAAGCAAAAAGATGAAATTAATAATGCGGAATGGAATCTTGAATATGTGGAAAATGAAGACAAATGGGAAATATTAATACATTCTGATGAGAAGATAGATACATATATAAAGTCAAAAACTGACAAGATTGAATTTCAAAATTGGGATGAAGGCACTTTGATTAGTTTATCTATGTTGGATAAACTGATAGATGAAAACAATATGCAAAAATCAAAAGTTAAATTTTATAAGACGGTGGAAAAAGTAAAGAAGCATTTGGCAATGATTTTCCATAGATTTATAGAAGAAGATAATTTGCAAATATATGTAAATAAGAACTTGCTGGAAGCATGGAATCCGTTTATAAGACAGAATCCGGCAACAATGGAGTTAGCATGTGAGGAATTATTTGATGGAAAAACAATTGTTTCAATTGAGCCATATATACTTCCTCATAAAACGAAATTTGAGGATGAGGAGGCATTCAAAAAGGCAGGAGGAGCTAAAGATTGGTTGGCTCATCAGGGGTTTTATGTATACAGAAACAGAAGACTTATAGTATATGGTACATGGTTTGGAAAATTCAAAAAGGAACCAGCATATAATTTGGCACGTATAAAATTGGATATGAGTTCAGAGAGTGATTTTGAATGGGGAATAGATATAAAAAAATCAAAAGCAACATTACCGGTATCTATAGAAGAAAGCGTAATACAAATTGCATATTTGGCAATAGAAAAATCTGTAGCAGTATATAATTCAAGAGGTGTTTACAATAGACGAAATACTGGAAACAATACAAGCTTAAAATATGTATGGGAGCAAAGAAAAAATTCATCTGGAAACTATATGTTTTATTTAAATAAGAAACATCCCATGCTTATTAAATTGATGCAGGAGTTGAACGAAGAAACTAAGAAAGAGTTAAAGACGTATCTTTCATTGATAGAGAATTATTCACCGTCAATGTTGAGTGGTGTTATTGCGACAACTAATAGTACAGAAATTAATGATGAAGTAAAAAGTAGAGATTTACTTGCAGTGAAAGAGAAAATAATGGTACTTAAAGAATTGGGGTATGAACAGGAAGAAATTTATGAAGTTTTCAAAGAGGCACCAGAGTATACATACTTAGGAGACGAGATTAATAAGTTCATTTAGGAGGTTTAAGATACGATGTTTCAAGATGAAAATAACATATACGAAATTGCATATATGATGTGTAATGAATCTATTAAAAAAATGCTTGGCGACGATTTGAATATTGTTATTGATAAAGCAGTAGATGATACCGTAATGATGTTTTCTCCGAAAGTGAAGGATTGTGATGCATTAAAAAAATATTTACATAGTCGCATTAGTAGAGAAAGAGAAGAAGATGAACCATCAGTTCTGTTAGGAGAAGAAGCTGAAAGTGAAACGTGGTGGTTAGATTATCGTAACGAGAATAATGATAAATTGAGTTTTTGGAATAGATATTATAAATATCTTTATGAGGAAAAAGGATGGGAAAGGAGTGCAATTAAGAAAAGCATTGACAATACAACAGATACTTTATTGAATTCGATTGCGGACCCAAGAAAAGCGGTTTCAGAGGAGAGACGAGCTATGGTTGTTGGATATGTACAATCAGGGAAAACCGCAAATTATATTGGATTGATAAATAAGGCATTAGATGCTGGATATAAGTATATTATTGTATTGGCAGGGATTCATAATAACCTTAGAAGTCAAACACAATCGCGTATTGATGAGGAGGTTTTAGGATATGAGACTGATTCAGCTGCAAAACAGAAGCAAAGAGAACGAGCTGAAAAAAATAAAATAGGTGTAGGAAAATTGTATAATGCAGGATTTGTACAAACATTGACTTTCCGAGATGAAAAAGGAGACTTTACAAAGGATAGGTCAGGAATTCTGACATCACCAGATAATGCAACTATTATTGTAACTAAGAAAATAAAATCGACATTGGAGAATTTGATAGAAAATATTAAAAGCAATAGCGAAGCTTCTGTTGATGATAATGGACATTTTTTTATGAACGCAAAATATCCATTATTGCTTATTGATGATGAAGCCGACCAAGCATCTGTAAATACTGGATATGATTATGATGAGAATGGCAATGTGATTGATGAATATGATGTTAAGACTATAAATAAATTAATTCGTTCATTGTTTAAAATGTTTGAGTGTAGATCTTATGTAGGATACACGGCAACTCCTTATGCAAATATATTTATTCCTAATGATATAAGAGTTGCAACAGAGGAATTAGGAAATGATTTATTTCCGGCAGATTGTATTATAAGTTTGCCTAAACCGTACAGATATATTGGAGCAAATGAGTTTTTTGGCTATGGAGTGGACAACGATGAAATAAAACCGATGCCATTGATAAGAAAAATTACAGAAACTAATTTTGTTAATACACGAAAAAAAACGGTAGAGGATTTGCCAGATAGTTTAAAATATGCAATGAAATGTTTTCTTATTTCAATTGCTGTTCGCAATTGTAGAGGTGAGATAAACAAACCAAATACAATGTTAATACATGTTGCACGAATAAAGAACATGCAGGAGATGTTAGAACGTAAGGTGAGAGATTACTTTTGTAATGAGTTACAACCTATGATTATAGATGGAGATAGAGAAACAAAAGAAGAAATTTATCGAATAATGAAAAATGATTATGTTCCAACAACTAATAGTATGATAAATGATTTTCGCAGATATATGGAAGGTGCGGGGAAATTTTCTTTAGATGAAGTGTATCAGGAAATTCTTCGATTAATGAATGACGAAAAAATAAGGATAAATGTAATTAATGGTAACAGCAAGGATTCATTGGCATATAAAGAGCATGAAGGGGAAGAATACAATGTAATAGCGATTGGAGGAGATAAATTTTCAAGAGGTCTAACATTGGAAGGCTTATCAATTAGTTATTTTACCAGAGAGTCTAAGTATTATGATACCTTAATGCAAATGGGTAGGTGGTTTGGATTTAGACCTAAGTATGCAGATTTGTGCAGGGTGTTTGTTACAAAAGATATTCATAGATGGTTTGCAAGGATTGCGTTTGCAACAGATAATTTGCGTGATCAAATATCTTATATGTGTGATGAAAAAGCTAAGCCAATGGATTTTGGATTACGTGTCGCAACACATCCAGAATTAAAGATTTCAAGTCCGAGAAAAGTTAAGTCAGGAACAATGCAGAAATTAGATTTTAGTAATACATTAACGGTTACGAGAGATATTGATGTTGATGTACAACAGTACGAAAATAATTATAATGCTGTGAATCGGCTGTTTTCTACAGCGTCAAGGATTTATTCTTCGGAGGAACATTTTGCAAATCTTGGAAGGAGTGCTGATAATAATCATTTGTTTCTTGAGAATGTTTCATCACACAAAATAATTGAATTTTTTACAGAATTTAAGACATCTAAATATGCTAGTAAGGTGAATGGTAATAATATCGCGACATATATAAAAGAACAAAACAAGGATAATTTATTAATTGATTGGACGGTATGTTTAATTAATGTTGGAAAGACTAATCCGGGATTTGAGATAGCTGGGTATAAAATTAGAAATGGTATTACGAGACATGGAGAAAATAGTGTTGTTCCGTTAAGAAATGGTAAAGTTTGTTCTGTACATATGTTGAAATCGAAAGGTCACGAATATTATGCTTTAAATCAACAGGAATACGAAGAGGCATTACATATGGAAGAATCTTCAGATAAGGGAAAAGAAAGTACTATTGCAGCAAATATCAGAGCAAAAATGGATCCCAGAAAGGGATTATTGTTGATATATCCTATTGATTATCATGATGCAGAAGCAAAAACAAGCAACTTTAAGATTGGGAACGGAGAGCATAAACCACCGTTTGGCTTGGTTGTAGTATTTCCAAAAGGAAATGGAAAGTCTATTTCTTACCAGGTTAATCCGATAGCAACGAAAGGTGATGGATATGATATTTTTGACTAATGTATATAATGATATAATAGGTGATTTCGTAAAGGAACAGTATAAAGAATCAAAGATATTATCCAGAAGATTTGAATTTAAGGATAATGTAGTTATGTTGATTAGTGTATATAAAAATTCACAACTTTGTGAAGTGAGTGTGGCAATAGATGATAATGTTACAAGTGTTTTTTTAAATTCCATGCCTAAATGGAAGGGGATGGAAGAACGCATGTCTGAACTTTATGATGATAATAACAGAAAAAGAAAATTTCTATCATTTAAACAGATGGAAGATTTCGATAAAAAATATATTTTATAGTAATGCAAGACATAATAGATACATTATATGAGTCCTCTAAAAACGAAATATTAAATAAGATTAAGGCTGTATTAATAAAATGGAATGTGTTCTTTCAGTTTGATAAGGACTACGTCTTATCTGATAATGTGCAACAAGGATTATATGGAGAACTATATTTACTTGATAAATTAATTACATTAAAGGGCGAAAAAGCTGTTGAATGCTGGACAGGTTGTAATTCTGAAACACATGACTTTTATTGTGGCATTGATGCCGTTGAAGTGAAAAGTTCGAGTGTAAAAGGTCCAAATAAAGTAAATATTAGTAGTGAATATCAGTTGGATGATACAGGTGTTTTGGGACGATTATATTTGTTATATCTTAAACTTAAAAAAAGTGAAATTGATGGAGAAACTTTACCTGTAATTGTTGAAAGAATAGCTTCAATGCTTAGTCCGGAATATCGGATAAAATTTTATGATAAATTACTGAAAATAGGATACGTGTATCAAATGCCGGAATTATACAAGTTACATTTTAAGCTTAGGGAAGAGAACTGTTATGATGTAGAAGATGGATTTCCAAGAATTACAGCAAAAATGCTAAATAAGGGAATTACTTCTGTAGATTACACGCTGTCATTAGATGCATGTAACTCGTTTCAAATAACAATAGAATCATTTTATAAAGGAGTTGATTTGTAGTGGTTACAGAACAAATGAGGCAGTTTAATGAAGAACTTATAGAAGAAGTACAGGAATATAAAAATAATGAGAAGTGCAGTACAGAAGATGCATTTACTAGTGTTTTTTCTACATATGTTATTGATGCGGGCGAATCCTTTATGAATAACTGTAATGTTATGGGTTATAAAAAAGATTTTGAGAAAGCTAAAATAAATGGGTACGTATTTGATGAATATTTTCAAACCTTAACATTAGTGGTGAGTGTGTTTGAAAATAGAATTGAAGTTGCCAAAATGGGAAAAATAGATATTACAAAGTATTCAAAACAGGCAACAAAATTTTATCGTATGTGCAAATCGGGATATTTCGATAATGTAGAAGAAACGGATCCGGGATATATAATTTCAGAATATATTAATGGATATGAGCAAGAAATAGAAAATATAAGAGTTATTCTTATGACGAATAGAGAAACTACCCCGGATATTCCTGCTAGTGTAAAGATAGATAAGGTGATGGTTAAATTTGATGTTTGGGATTTGGAAAGAGTTTGCCAATCTTTATATCAAAAAAAGGCACATGAAGATTTGGTTGTCAGATTTCAGAATAAATATAATTGCCCATTGAAAATGATTAAAGTAAAGCAGGAAAATGAAATATATGATTGTTATATTGGAGTCATTCCGGGAAAATGTTTAGCAGAGATTTATAGAGATGAAGGACAACGTCTTATAGAAAAGAATGTTCGTTCATTTTTACAAGCAACAGGAAAGATAAATCAGGGAATAAAAAACACATTGCAAAATGAACCGGAAATGTTTATGACATACAATAATGGCATTTCTACAACTGCAAAAAGCATCATTGTGGATGAAGATAAAAGTGATGATACTTTTGTCGTAATAAAAGAAGTTACCGATTGGCAGATTGTTAATGGTGGACAGACAACCGCCTCAATATACAATGCATTGCAAACAGGTATAGATATTTCTTCTGTAAATGTTCAGATAAAACTTACGGTTATTAGAGATGAGAGTAAAACAGAAGAAATGGTAGGATATATATCAAAATATGCCAATAGTCAGAATAAGATTAATATGTCGGATTTTAGTGCGAATGATTCATACCACGTTGAAATGGAAAGATTGTCTAGAAAGATATATGTTCCGGTAGAAAATGGTAAATCAACTCAAAGATGGTATTATGAACGAGCTCGTGGACAATATATGGTTGATGTGAATCGTCAACCGACTCCGTCATTGAAGAAAAAATTTAAAGCGCTTAATCCTAAGTCTATGTGTATTTCAAAGACAGTGGCTGCTAAGTGTATGATGGCATGGATGAAATATCCATATGTGGTTAGTAAAGGATTAGAAACCAATTTTATTGAGTTTTCAGCGATGATAAAGCGAGGAGAAGTTCCTGAGCCTACGGAAGATACATATATTAGTATGATTGCGAAGGTAATTTTGTTCAAAGAGTGTGATAAATTGGTTGCAAAACAAAATTTTGGTGGTTATAAAGCACAAATTGATTACTATACAATTGCGTTACTTGCTGAATTTTTTTCAAATGATGTATCAGACGAGCAGATTTGGAAAATGCAAGCAATATCTCCGGAATTGTCACTTATTATAGAGGATTTAATAATGGTGGTATGGAATCATTTTATGAATCCTGTAGTAAAAGGAATCAATATTACTCAATGGTGTAAAAAAGAAGACTGCTGGGAATTATTAAAGAATAGATATAAGAATAAATTGATTTAGAGGTGCCAAATGTATAAAATTTTAGATTTATTTGCGGGAGCGGGTGGCCTCAGTTTAGGATTCGAAATGACGGAACAGTTCGAAGTTGTTGCTATCGTGGAGAATAATGCAAATGCGGCTAAAACATATATGAAAAATCATCCTGGACTTAAAAATTATGATGATATTATGAAGGTTGATTTCGATAAAATAATTGAAGAAAATGGAAAGGTAGACGTAGTAATAGGGGGACCACCTTGCCAAGGATTTTCAAATGCTAATAGACAAAGAAGGCATTTGATAAATGGTAGTAATGAACTTGTTAAGCGTTATGTCAAAGCAATAGAGGCACTTAATCCTGATGTATTTGTAATGGAAAATGTGAAAACAATAACATCTGATAAACATTCTTTTTGCTTGACAAAAGAAGATCAAGGATATATTGTGGATGAATTACATCTTCCAATTCATGATAAAGATGTAGTCCTGTATGAAGGCGAATATGTTAATGAAATAAATAAATTGTGCAGTATGTATAATTCAGATGAATTGGTTTTATTAAATGAAGAGGAATTATATACAGTATACAATTTATATAAAAAAAGAAAAGACTTAAAAAAATATTTTCAAAAGACATTTAATGTGAAAAAAATCAATACTATAGTTTCACATATGGTGAGTAAGGATAATATGCCAGATTGGTATAATGACTCTACAAATAAAGCATGTAGAATTTTGCAAGCACTAATAGATACAAATGGTGAAAAAGGCATAGAGAAATTTAATGATTTGAAGGTTTTTTGGGATATTCAACGTTTCTTTCAAGGAATAGTAGAGTTAAATTCAAAAGATGCAATATATAGTATTGTTTTATCCAATAGGACAATTACGGTGCAAATGCGTACTTATATAGTGATTGATTTCATTCGTAATGCTTTAAAAAAGTTGGGATATGAAATTAATGGCAAAGTACTAAATGCGGCTTCATTTGGCGTGCCACAAAATAGAGAACGCTTTATTATGATAGGGGTGAAGAAAGGAAAAGCGAAAACAGAAATTGAGCTTCCAGATGAATTGATTAGAAATCCACAGGATTATGTAACGGTCAAGCAGGCAATTTCAGATTTATCAAAATATGAACCTACAGTTGGGAGCATGGATGAAATACAAAAACGTCAATATATTCCGGTAATAAACTCATTTTATAGAAAGTTAGTTTTGAATGATAGTAAAGAGATATTTAATCATGTTTGTACTGAGACAAGAGATACAGCAAAAAAGCGTTTTGAAATGATAGAACAGGGAAATAATTTCCATTCGTTGCCAGATGAATTAAAAAGTACATACGAAAATCCAGCAAGAACACAAAATACTATATATAAGAGATTGGTATATGACTTGCCGTCTGATACTGTTGTAAACGTTAGAAAATCAATGTGGATACATCCTGAGTTGAATAGAGCAGTTAGTGCCAGAGAAGCAGCACGCTTGCAAAGTTTTCCTGATAATTATATATTTTTTGGCACTAAGGATTCGGTATACCAACAAATAGGTAACGCTGTTCCACCAGTATTGGGAAGAGCTGTTGCAGAAAAAGTATTAGAAATATTAGGTTGCAGAGAAGAATATAAAAAATTGAGAGATATATATGAAGAAATGAAATAATGATATGGACGTGAAGTTCACTTTTACGTTCATATCATTAGGAGGGTGTGTCATGAACAAATATACATTTTCAACACAAAGTGGAAAAGCATATTATTGCAATTCTATTCCAGGATTTATCAAAGATAAATCTACATCGATAATAGGACAACTAGTTAGGCATTCTTTTGAGATAAACAAAGAACAGTCTGATGCTTGGGAAAATCAAATTTGTGAGTTGCAGAGACGATTAGAAGAATGTGGTATGGAGGGGGATATCATTTTTGAATATGATATCGTTCGTCTTGGAAAGCGCATAGATATTATTTTGCTTATTCGCCATATGGTGTTTTCACTTGAGTTCAAGAATGGAAAGAATGCTTTTACAGCTCAAGATGCACAACAAGCAGAAGATTATGCAATAGATATTAAAAATTTCCATAAGGAATCAGAGGATTTGTATGTTTGCCCCATTTTGATAGCTACTGATGCACCAAAATATAGCAAACCACAAGTTATAAATCATTATGATGACAAACAAGTTTTTTTGCAGAGAGAGAATATAGATACTTTGATCCCAAAGATAATGGAAATAATTGATGTGTATGGTTCTGATGATGAGATTGATTTTGAAAAGTGGTTTAATTCACCTTATTATCCAACACCAACGATTATTTCAGCGGCAATAGAAGCCTATAACACACATGATATTAGCCAAATTGCACAGTCGGAAGCAGGACAAGATAATATTAATGAATGCGAGAGCGTAATTGATCGAATCGTATGTTATGCAAGAGAGAAAAAGAAAAAATGTATTTGTTTTGTGACAGGAGTCCCAGGGGCTGGAAAAACTTTGGTTGGATTGGATGTTGTCGCTAAGAATTTGGAAAAAGGACGAGATAGTCTTAGTGTATATTTGTCAGGTAATGGACCATTGGTAGAAGTGCTGAGAGAGGCATTAAAAAAGAGCGTAGCCGATAAAAATATAAATAAAAGGGAAACAGAAGCTGCCATAAATGCACTTATTCAAAGCAGTTATTCTTTTAAGCTGGATAATGCTAAACATAATGAACCTACAGCGGAGAATATTTTGATTTTTGACGAAGCGCAAAGGGTGTGGAATGTGGAAAAAATGCGTAGAAAACATGATGATCCCACAATGGCGGTAAGTGAGCCTCACTTATTATATAGTATTATGGATAGACATAAGGATTGGGCAGTGATGATTTGTTTGGTTGGTTTGGGGCAAGATATATATGATGGTGAAGTTGGAATAAATGAATGGTTTAGGTGTGGAATCGAGGATTTTGGCGAATGGGAAATGTATTATTCTCCGGATATTTTTTCGCAAGTCGAAGATAAAAACATTGATAAAGAAATGATTATTTCATGTGATAGATGTCATGCAGAGAAGGCATTGCATCTAAAGACATCGATAAGATCTTTTAGGGCTGATAAACAATGTCAATTTGTAGATGCATTACTTAATAATGAGCCGGAAACTGCAAAAGAAATATATCAGTACATATTTGAAAAATATCCAGTATACATAACGAGGGATGCAAATGTGGCAAAAAAATGGGCAAAAGGAAAAGTACGCGGTTCACAAAGATGTGGAATGTTGGCTTGTAGTAGTGCTCAAAGACTTAAACCGGAAGGTATATATGTATCAACTGAGATTGATGTGAAAAACTGGTTTTTGGCACCGCCTGATGATTTGCGTTCTTCAAACATGATGGAAATTGTTGCTAGTGAGTTTAAAGTTCAGGGATTGGAAATTGATTGGGCTGTTGTCTGCTGGGATGCAGATTTACGAAGAAATGATGATAATACAGACTGGTTATTTTATTCATTTAGAGGAACCAAGTGGCAACGAAGAAATAAGCCTGAACAACAAAGATATTTGGTAAATTCTTATAGAGTTTTATTGACTAGAGCAAGACAAGGTATGGTTATATTTGTTCCACGTGGAGTGGAAGAAGAGGAAGATGCGACAAGAGATTATAGGAATTATGATAAAATATATGAGTACCTGATTTCTTGTGGAATAAAAGAATTATGAAATATGAGATAGTGTAGATAATTATGGAATTAGAGAAAATATAGAATTGAGATGGAAAATCAGCCTTTGTAAAATATTATTACAATTTTAACAGTACCGGAAAGAATGTATTATGGGATTTTATATGAACTATTTTGCCAGTTCTAAAAGTACAAAAATATTTTGTGATAACTTTTTAGTTTTGTGTTAGATGGCGGAGACACAGTATAAGAAGGTGATATACATGGCGGATAATTTAACTAAAGAACAAAGACATAAAAACATGAAAAATATCCATGGAAAAGATACTAAAATAGAAATTATCCTTAGAAAAGCTTTATGGGCAAAAGGTTATCGGTACCGGAAGAATTATAAAAAGTTACCGGGAAATCCGGATATTGTGTTGACAAAATATAAGATAGCAATTTTCTGTGACGGAGAATTCTTTCACGGAAAGGATTGGGAAGTATTAAAACCCAGGCTGGAGAAGAGCAATAACAGTGAGTTTTGGATAAGCAAGATATCCCGCAACAGAGAGAGGGATGACGAGGTAAACAAAAGATTATTGTTTGAAGGATGGACTGTTATCCGGTTTTGGGGTGATGATATTAAGAAGCATACGGATGAGTGTGTGAAGGTTGTGGAAGAAGCAATACAGGATATGGTACTTGAGGATATGGAATTGTAAATGGTAATAGTAGTATATAAATGAAACAGATAGTTTGGCGGGTGCGAAGATGAATAGAACAGATAAACCAAAGATGACATCAAAAGCATTAGTAGATA
>OLWA01001309.1_pt1 | contig 26052 bp, 20 predicted proteins | sample 1673251 | NCBI WGS metagenome assembly OLWA01 (sample SAMEA3178937, study PRJEB25190) | human gut metagenome | biome: human gut; feature: human-associated habitat; material: faeces | place: Austria | collected 2013 | reverse complement strand
TCAGCTTCCTCAGCTGCGCCAGCACCAGCTGGGCGGCGTTGTTGTCCTGGTCGATGATGATCTGGGCCTTGCGGCGGCGCTTCCGGGCGATGCACATGAGACCCGCGGCGGCGCCCAGGGCGTCCATGTCCGCGTAGCTGTGGCCCATGATGTAGATCTGCTTGGCATCCTCCATCAGCTCGCCCAGGGCGTTGGCCATGACCCGGCTCTTGACCTTGGTGCGCCGCTCGGTCTCCTTGGCGCGGCCGCCGTAGAACTCGAAGTTGAAGCGATTTTTGATGACTGCCTGATCGCCGCCCCGGCTCAGTGCCATTTCCAGCGAGAGCTTGGCGTTTTTGTACAGCTCCGGGATACTGGGAGAATCCTTGCCGATGCCGATGGACAAGGTTGGGTGGATATTCTCCGCCACGCGGATCGCCCGGACAGTGTCCAGAATGGAGAACTTTTCGTCTACAAAATGCTGAAAATACTGTTCTTCAAACAGGAACAGGTAATGGTTCCGGTCCGTTTTCAGCAGGATGCCCTGGCCTGCGTTGGCCCAGGTCTGCAATTTTTCGTCGATCTGCGCCAGGACCGCGCTGCGCTGGGTATCCTCGCAGGCCTTCATCAGGTCCTCGTAGTTGTCCAGCATCAGGATCGCCGCCACCGGGCGGCTGGCCTCGTAGACCTCTCTTAGATGATCGGCCTCCGTAGTCTCCACCCAGTAGGTGGTGGCCACCAGGCTCTGCACGCCGGTGCGGTTCCGGGAGCGCACCAGACTGCCGTAGACCCGGAAACGGTGGCTGTTCAGCGTCACCCGCTCCGGGCTCTCCTGCTTGCCCGCCAGGAGCCACTGGACCTGGAAGTCCGGCACGGCCTCGGAAAGCCGCATCTCAAAGAGATGCTCCCGGACGCCGGCCAGCTGCAAAAAGCTCTCGTTGCTCCAGATGATCTCCCCGGTATCCGGCCGGAACACCAGCGTGGGCAGAGGGGAGTTGATGAGGGTGGACTTGCTGGCGGTGTCCACGCTGCCGGTGACAGAGTCGATGTACTGCAAAACGCCCTGCCGCCGCTTCTGATTGCTCTGTCGGAAATAGAAGTACAGCAGAACGGTCAGCGTTCCCTCAGCCAAGGCCAGCTGCCAGTTGACAGGGATGGCCGCCACGGCGAACAGCAACATAACGGCGAAATAAAATTTTAAATTCGGCTCCAACAGGCGGGAGAGTTTCTTATTGCTCATTCCTTACCTCATTCTCCGATGGGGCAGGCTGGCCTGTCCCTCAGAAATCATGAAATTCATCCGATAGGTTTTTTTATTATATCAGTTTACCGGCAAATACACAATGGTATTTCTACTGAAATCTTGCGAAAACAGGCGACAGGCGGGGTGGATACGCCCGATGGCGGAAACGCCCCGCTGCCCCGTGGGGCAGCAGGACGTTTTTTTAAGTGGATTCCTTTTCATGGAGTCTGATCCAAAGGGTATGGGCCACATTTTGCGGCAGCACCGCCGCCAGTGCCGTCTCGTCCGCCTCCCGGATGGCCTTCACCGTGCCGAAATGCTTCCGCAGCTCCGCCTGCCGCTTGGGTCCCAGACCGGGAACGCCGTCCAGTGCGGAGCGCATGGCGCTCTTGGTATGGTGCTGGTGGTGATAGGTGATGGCGAAACGGTGGGTCTCCTCCTGCATCCGGCCGATCAGAGAAAAGAGGGCCGGACTGGACTGGATTCCGATCTCCCGGCCATCCGGGGCCACCAGCGCCCGGGTGCGGTGGCGGTCATCCTTCACCATGCCGAAGATGGGCACCGTGCAGTCGAATTGCTCCGCCACCTCCCGGACGGCGTCGGCATGGGTCACGCCGCCGTCGATGAGGAATACGTCCGGCAGGGGCAGGAATTTTTCGTCCCCGTCCGCTGCCCGCTGCAATCTCCGGCGCAGCACCTCCCGCATGGAGGCGTAGTCGTCCGGGTGGCCGCTGGTCAGCTCCTTGATCTGGAACCGGCGGTAGGCGGATTTCAGCGGCTTTGTCCCCTGATAGACCACCATGGACGCCACAATGTCGCTGCTGCCGGTGTTGGAGATGTCGAAGGACTCCATCCGCTCCGGCGGCTCCGGGAGGCCCGTCATGGTCTGCAGGAGGGCGAGGGTGTGGTCGGCCCGCTCGGTCTCGGTGGTGGCCCGCTCCACCTCCTCCCGGGCGTTGCGGTGGGCGATGTCCAGCAGGGCGCGCCGCTGTCCGCGCTGGGGCACACGGAGCGTCACGGCATACCCGGCGCGCTCCGTCAGCAGAGCGGAGAGCGCGTCCGCGTCCTCCAAGGGCGCGGGGAGGAGTATTTCCCGGGGCAGGACGCTGCGGGAGAGGTAATACTGGGGCACCACGGCGGACAGCAGCGCGCCGTCGCTGTCGGCGGCGGTGGGGAACACCTCCGTCTGCCGCCCCAGCAGGTCGCCGCCCTCAATGTGCAGAATGGCGCAGCCGGAGCGGGCGGGACTGGTGTACGCGCCCCACACGTCGGTGTCGGCGCAGATGCCGGCGATGACGTTCTGATCCTTCGTCAGCACCGACAGGGCGCGGAGCCTGTCGCGGCAGGCGGCGGCGGTCTCGAAATCCAACGATTCGGCGGCGGCGGTCATTTTCTCCGTCAGCTCCGCCGTGACGGCGCGGAGCCTGCCGTCCAGCAGGGCGGTCGCCTGCGCCGTGCGGCGGCGGTATTCCTCGCTGTCGGGGCCGTCGGGACGGCAGAAGCCGTCGCAGCGTCCCATGTGGAAGTTCAGACAGGGACGCTCCCTGCCGATGTCCCGGGGGAAACGGCGGTTACAGGTGGGCAGGCGCAGCGCGGTGCAGACCGCGTCCAGCGCGAGGCGCGTTTCGTGGCGGCCTCCGAAGGGGCCAAAATACTTCGCCCCGTCGTCCGCGGGACGGTTCACCAGCGAGAACCGGGGGTACGCCTCGGCGGAGAGCCGCACGAAGGGATAGCCTTTGTCGTCCTTCAGGAGAATGTTATACCGCGGCTGGTGCCGTTTGATGAGGGAGTTTTCCAGCACCAGAGCCTCGAACTCGGAGCGGACGATGATCGTGTCGAACCTGTCCACGTGGGACACCATCATTTTCGTTTTTTCGTTGTGGGAGGCGGTGTCCTGAAAATACTGGCTGACGCGGTTTTTCAGCTTCTTCGCCTTGCCCACGTAGATGACCTGACCGGTCTTGTCCATCATCAGATAGACGCCCGGCAGCAGCGGCAGCTCGTTTGCCTTGGCGCGCAGCTCGTCTCGTGTCACGGCGGACACCTCCCTTCCATGCTGGGTACAGTATAGCACTGATTTTACCGCCGTTGCAAGTCGTTGACAGATATGATATAATCCTTTTTTGGAAGATCATGTGAAAAACGAGGATACGACTATGGAAGTGACACAGGGCGCACCGTTTGAGAGCTTTGGACTGTCAGACGCCACCATGCGCGCCATACGCAATAAGCATTACGCCGTCAGCACCCCCGTACAGGCGGGGTGCATCCCGCCCATGCTGGCGGGGAAGGATGTCATCGCCAAGGCTCCTACCGGCACCGGCAAGACCATGGCGTTCGGCATCCCCATTATCGAGCGCATTGACCGGGAGAGCGAGGAGGTGCAGGCGGTGATCCTGGCACCTACCCGTGAGCTTGCCATGCAGATCACCGACGAGATGAGGGACATCGCCGTTTGCCACGAGGGCGTGCGTCTGGTGTGCCTGTACGGCGGGCAGCCCATCGGCAAGCAGATCGACGCGCTGAAGCGCAGGCCGCAGATCGTGGTGGCGACGCCGGGACGGCTCAGCGACCACATGAAGCGGCGCACCGTCAGCCTGAAAAGCGTGCAGACCGTGGTGCTGGACGAGGCGGATCGGATGCTGGACATGGGCTTTATCCACGATGTGACCCGGATTCTGGACAAGATCCCCAGCCGGAAGAATCTGGGGATGTTCTCCGCCACCATCTCCCGGGAGGTCATGGACATCTCGTGGGTGTACCAGCGGGATCCGGAGGAGATCACCGTGCAGGCGACGAAGGAGAACAAGCCCGACATTCTCCAGTACCGGCTGGAGGTGTCCTCCGACGGGAAGGTGGACGCCATCGCCAAGATACTGGCGCACGAGGACTATGAGCGGGTCATCTGCTTCTGCAACACCAAGGGCAGCACCGAGCGTCTGACGAAGTTTTTGCAGATGCGGGGCGTGGACGCCCAGTGCATCCACGGCGACATCCCCCAGCGGAAGCGGGAGGAGGTCATGCAGCGGTTCCGGGACGGAAAGCTCCGGGTGTTCGTGGCGACGGACGTGGCCAGCCGCGGCATCGACGTGGACGACGTGGACGCGGTGTTCAACTACGAGGTGCCGGAGGAGAACGAGTATTACATCCACCGCATCGGCCGGACGGGGCGCGCCAAGAAGCACGGCGTGGCGTACACGCTGCTCAGCGATTTCCCCAGCCGCCTGCGGCTGGACAACATCGCCCGGAACACGCGGAGCCATATCGTGCCGGCGACGCTGGGCGATGACGGCAGCGTGACCCCCGCGGCGCAATAAGCGACACGAAAAAAGAACGCCTTGGGCGTTCTTTTTTTATTCCTCACCGTTCTCCGCCACCCATCCGCGGACGTAGTCCACGAAACGCCGCGTGGCGGCGGACAGGGCCTTTTTGTCCTTGACGGCGATGCCGATGTTGCGGTAAAACCGCTCCGGGGCGCGGCAGGCGACCACCGGGTAGGGGCTGTGGCGCACCATCAGCTCCGGCAGGAGGCTGATGCCCAGACCCTTGGACACCATGGCGAGCATGGTGCGGTCCTCCCGCGCCGTGTACTTCACGTTGGGGCGTATGCCCATCTTGTCCAACGCCGCCGAGATCTCGTAGTCCTGCCCCTCCTCCAGAAAGATGAACGGCTCCGTGGACAGCGACGCGGCGGGGAAGGGGTCGCTGTCTGCCAGCGGATGGCCGCAGGGCAGGATCACCTGCAATTCGTCGCGGTACAGGGCGTAGGTTTGCAGGTGCTTCACCGAGGGCAGCCGCAGGAAGCCGCAGTCCACCTTTCCTTGCAGGATCCAGTCCTCGCTCTGCCCGTAGTAATCTCCGGTGACCACCTCGAACTCGATGTTGGGATACCGCTCGCCGAAGCTCTTCAGAATGGAGGGCAGCCACTGGGCAGACACGCTGGAAAAGGTGGCGACCCGCACGAAGCCGGCGTCCATGCCGTTCAGTTCCGCCGCCGACTGCATCAGCTCGTGGTGGGCGGCGCACAGCTTCTCAATACGGGGCAGCAGGGCGCGGCCGTCCGCCGTCAGCACCACGCCGCCGCGGTTGCGGCTCAGCAGAGTGATGTTCAGCTCGTTTTCCAACGCCTGCACCGCATGGCTCACGGCGGACTGGGTGAAGCTCATCTCCACCGCCGCCTTGGAGAAGCTGCCGCACTCCACGGTTTTCAAAAACATCTGGTACTTGTTCACGCTCATGGGTACCACCGTCCTTTCCCGTTTATTATAATACTTTTCTTCATAGTTGTACATACAATTATGCGTTTTACAACTTACAAATTCTGTGATAGTATAAGGACAACGAAAGAAAACAAATAAATGGAGGTAAAAAATTATGGCTATTGTTTCTAAGATGAACCGCTGCGCCGCTTGCGGCAGCACCGCGCTGACTTATTCCGAGGGCACCAAGCTCTACCGCTGCGCCGACTGCGGCGCGGAGCGTCCCGACACCATGCCCGCCGCCGATCTGGCGGCCATCAACAGCATCATCGCGTTGGGCGATACCGACGGCAAGCTGGAGGGTCTGCGCCGCCGTTACGCCAACCTGGACATCACCAGCTGGAGCCGGGAGAACCGCGTCCAGATGGGCTGATCAAACTGCTGCTTTTTTCAATTTACCCCTCTCACAAAACGAAAAACCGGCACCGTCAGGTGCCGGTTTTTCGTTTCCTGCCGTGAGCCGCAGGCGGTCACAGAACGCCGCGGATAGCGGCGAGGAGGTCGTCGTACTCCTCGAAGCTCTGGATCTGGGGATAGCTCTTCTTGATGGCCTCGGGACCCCGGAACAGGAAGCCCGCCTTGCTGTTCAGCAGCATATCCAGATCGTTGTAGCTGTCACCGCTGGCGATGGTGTCGTAGCCGATGGATTGCAGAGCCTTCACCGTGGTCAGCTTGGAGTGGTCGCAGCGCATGACGTGGTGGGTGATGAAGCCCTCCGCGTCGGTTTTCAGCGTGTTGCACAGCAGCGTGGGATAGCCCAGCTTCTTCATCAGGGGCATGGCGAACTGCTCGAAGGTGTCGCTGAGGATGAGCACCTGCGTCATGCTCCGCAGCTCGTCCAGAAACGCCTTGGCACCGGGCAGGGGGTCAATGCGGGAGATGGTGTCCTGTATCTGGGACAGCTTCAGCCCGCGGCTGCGGAGCAGGTCAATGCGCCAGCGCATGAGCTTGTTATAGTCCGGCTCGTCCCGCGTGGTGCGGCGCAGCTCGGGGATGCCGATTTCCTCGGCAAAGGCGATCCAGATCTCGGGGACGAGAACGCCCTCCATATCCAAACATACGATCTTCATAGCAATACCTCTTTTCTTATTTCAAAACGTCCGCCAGCACGTAGCTTTCCATGGCGGTCTTGTCGATCACGTCCGTGTGCAGCACCGGGCGGCCCTCCAGTCCCCGGAGATTCCGGGGGATCGGCGTGCCGGTGATGCGGTGGAGCGTCTCCATCATGGCGAACTCGTTTTCGCCGCTCTTTTCCCCCAGCGCGTGAAGCACGGCGGCGGGGAACTTGTAGGGCGAGGCGGTGGACAGCACCACCATGGGCACGCCGTCGCGGGAATTCTTCTCCGCCACCGCCCACGCCACGGCGGTGTGGGGGTCGCACAGGTACTTCTCCTCCCGCCACAGCCGCCCGATGACCGCCGACGCGCCCTCGTCGTTGCAGCAGCCGCAGCCAAAGACCTCCCGGAGCTTGGACAGCAGCGCGTCGCTGACCTGATACCACCCCTGTGTGTTCAGATCCCCCATAAGACTCGCCACGTAGGCGGCGTCCCGGCTCATAAGGTACAGCAGCCGCTCCAGATTGCTGGACACCAGAATGTCCATGGAGGGGGAGGTGGTCTTGTAGAAGGGGCGGCGTTTGTCGTACCGCCCGGTGGTCAGGAACTCCGTCAGCACATCGTTGGCGTTGCTGGCGCAGATCAGACGCCCCACGGGCAGCCCCATCTCCTTGGCGAAGTACCCGGCGAGGATGTCGCCGAAGTTGCCGGTGGGCACGGTGTAGTCCACCTTGTCGCCCGGCTTGATGAGTCCCGCCTTCACCAGATCGCCGTAGGCGCGGAAGTAGTACACCACCTGAGGGGCAAGCCGCCCGATGTTGATGGAGTTGGCACTGGACAGCATGGCACCGTGGAGATCCCTGTCCCGGCAGGCGGCGAAAATATTCTTCACGCCGGTCTGGGCGTCGTCGAAGTTGCCGCGCACGGCGCACACCCGGACGTTGCCGCCCTCCTGCGTCGCCATCTGCGCCTGCTGCACCGGGGACACGCCGCCGTAGGGATAGAACACGGTGATGCGGGTGCCCGGTACGTCGTGGAAGCCCTCCATCGCCGCCTTGCCGGTGTCGCCGGAGGTGGCGGTGAGGATGACCACGTCGCCCGTCATGCCCTCCGCCTTGGCGGCTGCGCCGATGAGCCGGGGCAGCACCGACAGTGCCACGTCCTTAAAAGCGGAGGTGGGGCCGTGGTACAGCTCCAGCACGTACCTGCCGCCCACCGGCACCAGCGGCGTCAGATCGGCGGTGGGGAACTTCCCCGCGTAGCTCTTGCGGACAATGTCCCCCATGTCCGGGAAGTCCGGCAGCAGCGCGTGGAGAATGTCCGCCGCCATGGTCAGCGTGTCCTTTTCCAGCGCGCCGCGCCAGTCGAAGCGCAACGCCGCCGGGTCGCAGATGTACAGCCCCCCGTCCGGGGCGATGCCCCGCAGCACCGCGTGGGTGGAGGACGCGGTGATATTCTCGTCTCTTGTGCTGTGGTAGATCATAAAAAAAGCCTCCGAAAAAACTTTTGCATTTTGCACTTGCATTTCTGACATCGCTATGATACACTGTCCCCAACAAAAAAGCAAGTGTTTTTGTCCGGTGGACAAAAATTATTTTTTTGTACCATGCGAAAAACCTTGCGCCCAATAAGCACAGCAAAAAAGGAGTTTTCTATGTTGAAAGTGTTGAAATTCGGCGGCTCCTCCATGGCGGACACCCACCAGCTGGAGAAGGTGCGCTCCATCGTGGAGAGCGATCCCGGCCGCCGCGTGGTGGTGGTCAGTGCCGCCGGCAAGCGTTTTAAGGAGGATCACAAGATCACCGACCTGCTGTACCTGTGCCATGCACATTTGCAGTACGGCGTCAGCTGCGACGGGATCTTTGACATGGTTCGCAGCCGCTATCTGGAGATACGGGATCAGCTGGGGCTGTCCACGCCGCTGGAGGAGGAATTCGACGCCCTGCGCCGGAGGACGGACGAGGGCATTTCCGCCGACGAGCTGGTGAGCCGGGGCGAATACTTCGCCGCCCGCATTATGGCGGACTATCTGGGCTTCGACTTTCTGGACAGCAGCCTGTGGCTCCGCTTCCGCATGGACGGCACCGTGGACGAGGAGGCAAGCTACGGGGCACTGCGCCGCGCCGCCGCCGGGCGGCGTGTGGTGATCCCCGGCTTCTACGGCGTGCTGCCCGACGGCTCCGTCCACACCTTCTCCCGCGGCGGCAGCGACATTACCGGCGCGCTGGCGGCGGCCGCGCTGGACGCCGACGTGTACGAGAACTGGACGGACGTGTCCGGCTTCCTGATGGCGGATCCCAAGATCGTCCCCGATCCCCGCCCCATCGAGCGCATCACCTACGCCGAGCTGCGGGAGCTGAGCTACATCGGCGCGCAGGTGCTCCACGAGGGCACCGTCTCCCCGGTGCGGGAGAAGAACATCCCCCTGAATATCCGCAACACCAACCAGCCCGACCACCCCGGCACCATGATCCGGGAGAGCTTCGACGAGTCGGAGACGGAGCGTTCCTCCGGCAGCATGATCACCGGCATCGCCGGGAAAAAGGGCTTCTCCGTCATCACCCTGACGAAGAACGGTATGTCCTCCGAGCAGGGGACGGTACGCCGTACGCTGGAGATACTGGAACGCTACCGCATCAACGTGGAGTATATCCCCTCCGGCATCGACTCCGTGTCGCTGGTGGTGGAGACGGCGAAGGCCGCGCCCTCTTTGTATCAGGCGTTGGGCGACATCGAAAAGGAGATCAAGCCCGACAGCCTTCACGTCACCGACGGCATGGCGGTGGTGGCAGCCGTGGGACGCAAGATGGCGTTCCAGCCCGGCTCCTCCGGAAAGATCTTCGGCAAGCTGGGCGAGAACGGCATCAACATCCGCATGATCACCCAGGGGCCGGAGGAGCTGAACATCATCGTGGGCGTGGACGGCTCGGATTTCGAGCGGGCGATCCGGGTGCTCTATAACAGTTTCGTGAAATAAGGAGGATATATCCATGAAAAAATATAAGGTTGCCATCCTCGGTGCCACCGGCGCGGTGGGTCGTGAGATGATGAAGGTGCTGGCGGAGCGGGATTTCCCCGTGGCGGAGCTGCACCTGCTGGCGTCCCAGCGTTCCATGGGGCAGGCTGTCCACTGGCGTGGGCACGACATCCCCGTGGAGCTGGCGTGCGACGAGGCGTTCGAGGGCATGGACATCGTGCTGGGCGCGGCGGAGAACGACGTCGCCGAGCACTTCGCCCCCGCCATCGTCAAGGCGGGAGCCGTGTTCGTGGACAACTCCAGCGCGTTCCGTCTGGACCCCGGCGTGCCGCTGGTCGTTCCGGAGATCAACCCGGAGGACGTGAAGAAGCACAAGGGCATCATCGCCAACCCCAACTGCACCACCATCGTCTCTCTGGTGGCGATCAACGCGCTGAATCAGGACAGCCCCATCGAGAGCATCGTGGCGTCCAGCTATCAGGCGGTGTCCGGTGCCGGAGCCGGAGGACCTATGGAGCTGATGGACGAGGTGGAGCTGCTGCGGGAGGGCAAGAGCGTGGAGCCGAAGGTGTTCCAGTACCAGATCGCCTACAACGTCATTCCCCAGATCGGCGGCGAGGCGTTCGAGGGCTATACCTCCGAGGAGATGAAGCTGCAAAACGAGGGGCGCAAGATCATGCACCTGCCGGAGCTGAAGGTCAGCTGCACCTGCGTCCGCGTCCCCGTGGTACGCAGCCACAGCGTGTCCATCGTGGTACGCACCAAGGAGAAGATCTCCGTGGAGCGCGCCCGCCAGCTGATCGCCGCCGCCCCCGGCTGCCGCCTCGTGGACGATCTCGCCGCCAAGCGGTATCCCATGCCCTTGGAGACCAGCGACCAGGATCTGGTGTTCGTGGGACGCATCCGCGACGACCTGACCTCGGACAACGGGCTGAATATCTGGTGCTGCGGTGACCAGGTACGCAAGGGCGCGGCCACCAACGCCGTCCAGATCGCCCAGCTGCTGACCGAGCAGTGACCCCATAGAAAAAAGCCGCCCGGCAGCATAGACGGGTGTCCGTAAAACAGTTAATCCTCCGTATGGCTTAGACCATGCGGAGGATTTGTTTATGTCTAATCTTCAAACTTGCTGGCGGCAAACGGTTTGTCAAAACCGTTTGCGGACGGCAAGTCCACAGGGGATAGCCGCTTTAGCGGCGCAAGGGGGTGTAGCCACCTTGACGGAACGAAGTGACGCAACATTCTCGGTCATGCAGTATCCTCCTGCTGACGGAGAATGAAGCTCCGCAGGACGCACGATACTCCCGTTAGGAGAGTATAGAAGTGCGCCCTTTAGTTCCTAAAGGGTTTTTATCAGTTCGACAAACTGGAAGTTGCCGTTGTGAAGGTTATGCTCATTTTGCGTTATTACTCTTCCGAACTCCGTCATTCATTCTTTTCACTTTGCGTTTCCATACAAAATATTGAACGAGCCAAGTGATGACGAAAATTGCAACGAATATTCCTACATATGAAAGAATACCAATGGCATTATGCTTCATCCAATTCGTAATATAGGCAATCGGAAACATCGTAACACAGGCAATGGAAAAGTAAATTCCGCTTTGCTTTGCAAGGCTCCACGAATCAATTTCCCAAATAACGGAAGCCATTGCAAAGCCTGTACCCAAAATTCCGCAGAGAATTGTTTGAAGAATAACTGCGTTTAATTCATTTTTCATTGTATCAATCAGCTCAGGGGTGACAGGATAGAACGAACCATCTCCTATGCACATTGATATAATCACAGTTATTACAAAACCGATAGCAATGCCGAGAGGGAATCCGAGAAGCCCACGCTGAATCATCTTTTTTTTCATTTTTACCACCTCATATTCCTAATAATTGTTTGATCTTGGCGACAAAACGCCTTGAAACATAAGTAACCGTCCCATTTGAAAGCGTAACACAAATTGTTCCTGCAAAGCTTAAATCAAAACCCTTGACTTTTCTCAGATTGATAATATCCGAGTTTGATATTCGGACAAAAAAGTTGCTGTCCAGCCGCTGCTCCATTTCGTAAAGCCGCAGACGGAGCGTGTACTCACCGTGATTTGTTTCGGCAAACACTTTGCCTGATGCAGCAAAAATGCGGTAAATATCAAACGGCTCCAACACTTCGACAATATCATCTTTGAATCCGGCAATCATTTTCGGCTGCTCGTCTGAAAGCCTTTTCATGATTTCATTGATTTCGTCGGTCATTTTGTTTGTCACAACGATGATTTTGGGTTCCTTGCAGTTCTCATCTAACTTGATTTCAATTTGCATTTTCTCACCTCCTCTTTGTTACGGTTACAGTATAAGAAAATCGAGAATTGATTTCCACCGATTCTCGATAGGTGGTCGTTTTCAGACCATAGACGGTAGATTATATAAATAATCTTCCTCATCAAACAACGATTTGTTGCTCACTTTTCGTATTCAAATTATACCATAAAACTTGTGAACAGTTCTACCGCAACTTTGGAATATATGAGAAAAGTCCGAACAGTTTTCTGCCCGGACTTCCTCGCTCAATTATAAATCAACTCTGCTTTCACAACTTCCTCTGCCTGCGCCTTGCAAGCGTTCATCTGCCGCACCCATTCCATTTGGTTTTCGGCTTTCAGCTGTTCGGTCACGCCGTTTTGCTCTGCCAGTGACCGCACGATCAGCTCCATGCGGTTTCGTGCCGCTTCGTCAATCTTAGCGCAATACTGTTTTACGTACACCCAGCTATCCCGCCGGGTGGCTTTACTTTTTCCGCCGAAGCATATATAATATAGGAAAGTCTATTCCCGGAGGAACCTCTATGAGAGCTTGGAAACGAAGTGCCGCGCTGCTGCTGGCACTGTGCATGACCGCCGTGCTGCTGGTGGGCTGCGGCGAGGATCCCAACGACGAGGACAAGCTGTCCGTCGTGATGACCGGCACCGTCTCCACCGTGGATCCCGCTCTGGCGGCTACCGCCGCCGAGCGCACCGTGGTGCTGCACCTGTTTGATAATCTGTACCGCCGCACCGCCGACGGCGTGCTCCCCGCCGCCGCCCAGTCCCATCAGGCGGCGGACAACGAGGACGGCACCCAGACGTATACCTTCCGTATGCGGAGCGACGCCAAGTGGTCGGACGGCACCGCCGTGACGGCGGGGGACTTCGTCTACGCGTGGAAGCGTCTCGTCTCCCCGGACACGGGCAGCCCCAACCGCGGTATCCTGTCCATGGTGGCGGGGTATGAGGACGCCTGCGCCGGCGACGTGGACGCGCTGGCGGTGTCCGCCGAGGACGACCACACCCTCACCGTCACCCTTTCCGCCCCCTGCTCCTACTTTGTGGACGCGGTGTGTACCGCCAGTGCCACCATGCCGGTGCAGGCAGCGGCGGTGGAGAGCGGCGAGGACTGGACGGCCAGCCGCGCCGCCTTCGTGGGCAACGGTCCCTTCCGCCGCAGCGGCAACTGGAGCGACAATCAGGTATTTACGCTGATGAAGCAGGCGGAGCACTACGACAGCCGCCGCATCCAGCCCGACCGTGTGGAGATCCTGTGCGCCACCTACGCCGACGCGGAGAAGGCCGCCGGCAACGCCGACGTGGTGGTGGGCGCGACGGGGGAGAGCAGTACCTACACCGGGGACGCCTCCGTGGGCGTGGTGCTCATCAACCAGATGGCGACCAACATGGACAGGGACGGGCTGCGCCGTGCCATGAGCCTCGTGATCGACCGCGTCAGCGGTGCCCAGACGGTGGGCGCGAACTGCGTGGCAGCGGAGGGACTGGTGCCCTACGGCATCCGCACCGCCGAGGGGGAGGAGTTCCGCACCGTCAACGGCGCGCTTATCGACAACGACCCGGACACCTACGACCAGCGGTGTGAGGACGCCGCGCAGCTGAAGCGGGAGGCGGGACTGAGCCGCCCGGAGGCGATGGCGTCGCTGGGCACGGTGACGCTGCTCTACCGCAGCACGCCGGTGCAGGATAAGCTGGCGCGGCAGCTGCAAAAGACGTGGCGGGAGAAGCTGGGGCTTTCCGTGACGCTGCAGGCGGAGGAGGGCGAGACGTTCGATCAGCTGCTTGCCGCAGGGGAGTTCACGCTGGCTCTGACGGAGCTGACCGCCCTGTATAACGACGCCTCCGCCTACCTCGACCCGTGGCGCAGCGGCGACAGCCGTAACTGCGCCCTCATCCACATGAACGCCTACGACATCCTCATGCGCGTGGCGGCGGCAAGCACCTCCGCCGAGGCGCGGGACGCGTATTTGAAGGACGCGGAGGGTCTGCTGCTGGACGGATCCAACGTGATCCCCGTGTACAGCGGCCGCCAGCCCTATCAGATCCGCGACGGCGTGCTGGGCGTCGGCAGCGACGGCATGGGCGCGTGGTACTTCGGCATGGCGCGCAAGGTGACGAAATAAGCAAAAAAGAAAACCGCCCATGGGCGGTTTTCTTTTTTTCTGCGTGTCGATAAACCCCTCTGCGTGTGCAGTCTTTCTTTCCTCACAGGGGGAGCTCGAGGGGGCGAAGCCCGCCTCGAATCGGATCAAATGCCGCGCTAAGCCTTGCTCTGCAAGGCGTGCGTGGAGCGAAGCGAGTATTTTCGTGCCGCTTTGCGGCACGAAAATAACGGCATTATTTCAGGCTGTCGAAAAAGCCACTGGCTTTTTCGACAGCCTGTTGTCGGGAGCTTAGCCCTCCACCACCTGGGTGAAGTAGAAAGCGTTATTGGCGTCCTCACCGGCCAGCATGACCATCACGACGCTGTCGTTCAGCTCAGCAAACAGGCAGGTGTAGTCGATCTGGGTACCCTCGTTCTCGATGGAGATAACGACCATGTCGTTGTTCTCGTCAGCACCGCAGGTGCCGGGAAGAACGCCGCCGCCCTGCACGAACTCAATGTTGGCTTCGTCCAGGAAGTTGATCTGCAGCGTGCCGCCGTAAGCCTTCAGAGTGGCGGTAGCCTGATCGTTGTCCATCTCCACGCCGTCCTTGAAGCCGCCGGCAAACTTCCAGCTGGTGCCCACGATGTCATCGGGAACCTTCACGAAGGTCATGGCCTCCAGAGGGGTGCCCTCACCGGCGCCGGAGGCATCCTCCATCTGGGTGTCGTTGTCGCCGGTGGCGTCGTCGTCGGCGGTGGTGTCATCGCCGCAGGCCACGAGGCTCAGTGCCATAACGAGAGCCAGCAGGCATGCAAGAAACTTCTTCATTGATTTTGTCCTCCAATTTTCGTTTGCCCACCTTGTCGGCGGGCGTGATTTTATATAAGCCGCGAAGCGGTTTATACCGTTTTACTCACAGACGGTGACGGTAATATCGTCGCCGTCCACGTCAAAGGTGACGGACTGGGAAGTGCCGCTGTTGCCCTGGGCGTCCCAGAACTCGAAGAGCATCATGTACCTTCCGGCGGGCAGGGAGACCTCGCCGAAGGCGGTGTCCTCCGTGACGGTCAGCGTCTCCGCCTCGTAAGGCTCGAATTCGTCGTCATCGTACAGGGACGCCAGATACCACACCGTGGTGATCTCGTCGCCGGGGGTCAGCTGGCGCAGCTCCTTATCCGCCATGCCGCTCTCGTCGATGCCCTGACGGGCACCGAGGATGTACCACGATTCCGTGTCGAAGTCGTAGGCGACCTCCAGGTTGTACGGCTCCCCGTTCAGCAGAATGGGCACGGCGTACAGGTTGTAGTCCTCACTCTCGTAGGACAGCTCCATGTACACGAGGCAGTCGTCGATGCTGCCCCAGACGCCCCGGAAGTTGTCGGTGAACACACCGTTCTCCCAGTCGGCGTTGATGTCGTTGTCGGTGCCCAGCAGGAGCAGCACGTCCTCCTCCTCGTCCATGTAGTAGAGGGAGAAGCCAACGCCGGCGAGTATTGTATCCGCTTTTTCTCCCAATGTCAAGACGGCAAATCCATCATCGGACAGAGTCAGGGGTGCGTTGTCCCACCCGGCGGAGGCGAGGGAGGGGCGTTGGGGCAGGGAGGAATAGCCCAGCTTCTCCAAATAATCCAGCCCCACGACGTCCAGCTCACCGGTCAGCTGGTAGGAATAGAGATACTTGAACGCCTCGCCCGTGCCCTGCAGGAAATAGCCGTTCAGATCGGAGATGTCGTTGCTGTACGAATAGTAGCAGGACAGCCCCGTCGCCTCACTGCGGTACGGGCCGCTGACCCGGTAGAGCACGCACTCGTCCAGCGCGTCCAGCACCTTCTGGGCGGCGGGCAGCTCCTCCACCGTGCGGCGGGCAAGACTGCCCAGATCCACCATGTTGGTGTAGCCCTGCTCACGGGTGTTGCCGCCGTAGTTCTCGCTGCGATCCGCCTCGCGGCGGAAGCGGGAGAGGAAGCCGGGATCCTCCGCCGCGGCGGAGAGAGCCTCCACGCCGTATTTCTCATAGGCGTCCAGCAGCACGTCTATCCGGGTCAGATCGGTGACGGACAGGGTGGCGTTGCTCTCCAGCCCCATCTCCTCGCAGCCCTCGTAATAGCTGTCGCAGATGATCCTGCCCAGCGTCGCGCCGTCCATGGAGGGATCGTCGGCAAGAGCCTGTACCCAGTGGGAGTAGAGCCATCCGGTGGCAGGCTCCGTCTCCTCGGACGCCACCAGATAGCGGCTGATGTCGCAGAAGGTGTAGGCGGTGTCCACCGTCGCCATAAGGCAGGTGTCGAAGCCCACCAGCTCCAAGGGGGGCTCCTCCAGAGATATATCCCACACGGCGTTAAAGGCGGCGTACATCTCCGCCAGCGTCAGGGAGTCGTAGTCGTAAAGCTCGTCGAAGGACGCGCCTGCCACAGAGCCGCCGCCGTGGTTCCAGAACACCACCGCCGTTTTGTCGGCGGGGTAGTTGTCCTTGGCGAAGCGCAGGAAATCCTCCAGCGTCTCGCTGTCGCCCATGCTGGCGGAGGGCTGCTCGTCCACCAGATACAGCCCGTCGCTGTCATAGACGTACCGCTGCAAAACGGAGCTTTCCACGAAATCGTTCTGCCACTCCTCCGCGCCGCCCGTCTGAATGACCACGGTGACATTCTCCGGCAGGTCTGTCTCCAGCAGCTCAAAGAGGTCGCAGGAGGCGAACCCGCCGCCGCTCTCCAGATCGCTGCCGCAGAGATACCAGTAGACCGCCCATGTGGTGCCGTCGTCGGTGGAAAAGTCCGTCTCCTCATCGCAGGCGGTGAGGGACAGAGCTGCCGCCAGCGACAGCAGCAGGGCGGCGATGCGCTTCCATATCTTCATCATGCAGCCCTCACCGTTCAGATGCCCAAAAGCTGCTTTTTCTTGGCGGCGAACTCCTCCTCGGTGAGCACACCGGCGTCCAGCAGAGCCTTGTACTTCTGGATCTCCGCCACGGCGTCCACCGGCGCGGCACTGACCTGCACTGCGGCAACGGCGGCGGCAGCGGCTGCCGCCGCAGCGGCGGCGGTAGGGTCGCTCTGCCCGGAGGGCGCGGCGTCGTCCCACTGCTCGGTGCCGTTGGCGTCCATGATCCGCAGCAGGGCGAACGCCAGCTCGTGGAGGGAGTTGACCTCCTCATCGTACTCCCGGAGATAGTCCTGCACGTCCGGGTATTCGCTGTCGAAGTCGGGCGCGCTGATCTCGTTGCGGGTGCTGTGCCAGTAGGGATGCTCCAGCGTCAGCTCGATGGCGAACTTCCGCACCGGCGCGGGCGCGTCGAAGGTGGGCGCGCTGCGGCGGGGCAGGTCGTCCTCGCCGTCCCGGCGCATCATGCGCTCCAGCTGCTCCATGCGCTCAAACTCCTGCCGCTGCATGTGGAAGCGGTCGATGTGGCTCTGCATGGCGGCGGCGCGGTCGGGCACGTCGCTCCTGCGGCAGTGCAGCACGCCGCCGGCACCCTCAAACAGCGGCTTGCCGTCCTCCAGAATACGGAAGGACTTCAGATTCTCCGGCCCGAAGGCGAAGGCACCGTCGCCCAGATTCACCCGGAACAGCCGGTGGGTGGTGTCCAGCGTCAGCGCGCCGCCGAGGAAGCCGAAGCCCCGGCGCAGCGTCTCGGTGAACTGCTCCCGGCGGGGGCGGTTCTCCTCATAGACGGTCATGTACCGCTCCACGTCCGCCACCGTCATGGCGTCCAGCGCGTTGGAGGGCAGGTCGAGCTTGGCGGCGCACTCTTTGCACAGGGGCATACCCTCCACCTTGGTGGACAGCAGCCGGGGCGTGGGTGCGCCGCAGAGGGGGCAGAGCTTCTTGTTGTTACTGAACAGTCCCATAGTGATAACCTCCCGGAAACGGCGTCCGCGCAGCGGACAAGTTTTTTTTACGGCACAACAGAGCCGGTCAGTCCAACGGAGCCTCTGTAAATCCCATCAGATGACCGGGGATGCCGAGCAGCGGATTCCGCAGCACGGCGTTGTAGTTTTCGGCGGCTTGCCGGTAGATGCTGCGGCAGCGGCGCAGCACCGCCGTCACGTCCTTGTCCCCCGTGGCGGCGGCAGCAGCTCGTCTCTCAAAGGTCTCCATTTGCCCGCGGGCACTGACCACCACACTGTAATGCACCCGCAGCTTGCGGCGCACCTCCCAAAACCACAGGGCGATCAGCGCAGTGGTGCTGACGACAGCCAAAAAACAAATGACCCAGCTCAACACGCACACTCCCCTTTCTTCAAGCGTGAAATGCCCATTGGTGGCTTCATCATACCAGAAAGCGCGGTGTTTGTATAGCAGATGTCGCGAAATGCCAAAACTGCCGCGTGAAATGCAAAAACCGCCCCGGGAAACGCAATTTACCCGGTGACAAATCGGAATTCCCGTGGTACAATATCCTTATCTTTACAAGGATCCGTACAGCGGGAAGACAGGAGGCGGCTATGTATATCGCCGTATGTGACGACCAGATCGAAGAACTTGAAAAGGCAAAGGAGCTGCTGGACACGTGGCGGACCGAGCGCGGCTCCTCCATGCACTACAAGACGTACCGCAGCGCGGCGGAGCTGTTGGACGCGGCGCGGCGGGAGCGGTTCACCCTGTACCTGCTGGACGTGCTCATGCCGGGCATGACCGGTATGGACGCGGCGCGGGAGATCCGCACCTTCGACGCGGCGGCGGAGATCGTGTTTCTCACCACCTCCCCCGGCTTTGCCTACGAGAGCTACGGCGTCCGCGCCATCGAGTACCTGCTCAAGCCCCTGAACAGCAAGCTGCTCTACCCGGTGCTGGACAGGCTGCACCGCCGGGAGCAGAAGCCCCAGGACGGCTTGACCGTCAAATCGGAAGGCGTGCTGCTGCGGCTGCCCTTCGCCCAGCTGACCTATGTGGAGGTCAACGGCAAGCACCTGTACTTCAACATGGCGGACGGCAGCGTGCACGAGGTCTCCGCCAGTCTGAAGGAGTATTCCGGCGCGCTGCTGGCGCGTCCGGAGTTTATGCGGGTGCACCGCTCTTATATCGTGAATATGTATCAGGTGGAGAAGCTGTCGCAGACCGGCGCGGTCACCTTCTCCGGAAAGACGGTGCCGGTGTCGCGGCTGCTGTACGGCCAGCTGCAAAAGGATTATTTGGAGCTGCTGTTTTCCGGGAGGGACGCATGAGCGATTCGATCATGGGGCTGACGCCCAGTCAGGCTCTGCAAACGTTCAATTACGCGCTGGTGCTGATCTACGGTCTTTTGCTGACCGTGGGCGTCGCCGGCGGCTGCGCCACCAGCCGCGAAAAGCGGATGGTGGGGCTGATGTGCCCTGTGTTTCTGGTGCTGCAATCCGCGGCGGGTCTGCTGCTGGGCGTGAAAGCCACGGTGCAGCTCTACCCGCTGCTGGTGCACCTGCCGCTGGTGCTGCTGCTGGTGATCGTGCTGAAAAAGCCCGTGGGCGTGTCCATCGTCAGCACCTGCACGGCGTACCTGTGCTGCCAGCCTCTGAAATGGGGCAAAAACGCTGTGGAGGCGATCACCGGCAGCGAAGTTGTCAGCAGCCTTGCGTATGTGCTGCTGCTGGTGGGGCTGTTCTACCTGTTCAACCGCTTTCTGGTGCGCTCCGCCTACACCACCATGACCTACTCCAAGCAGTCGTTGGTGCTGTTCGGCAGCCTGCCGGTGACGTACTACATATTCGACTACGCCACCACGGTGTACTCCAACGCCCTGTACGCCGGCATCGAGGTGGTGAATGAATTCCTGCCCACGCTGCTGGTGACGTTCTACATCCTGTTCCTGCCCGCCTTCCACGACCAGATGCAGCACCGCTCTGACGCGGAAATGCGGCGTTCCATGCTGGAAGCGGAGCTGGAGCAGTCCCGCCGCGACATGGACGCCCTCCGTCAGATGGAGGCGCAGACCGCCATCTACCAGCACGATATGCGCCACCATTTGAATATGCTGGACGGACTTCTCGCCGCCGGTAAGCCGGAGCAGGCGGAGGAGTACATCAAGGAGGTACGCACGGACATCGAGGCGGTCACGCCCCGCCGCTTCTGCGAAAACGAGCTGGTGAACCTGCTGTGCTCCTCCTTCACGGACAAGGCGCAGAAGGCGCAGACCCAGCTGTCGGTGGAGGCGAAGCTGCCCAACCGGCTGGCGATCTCCGACACGGAGCTGTGCTCCCTTTTGAGCAACGCGCTGGAAAACGCGCTGCGGGCGGTGTCGGAGCTGCCGGAGGGACAGCGTCACGTGTCCCTGTACTGCGGTGTGCGGCAGAACAAGCTGCTCATCGAGGTGCGGAACCCCTACGCCGGGACGGTCTATATGCAGAACGGCGTCCCCGCCAGCGTCCGGGGCGAGGGGCACGGCTACGGCTGCCGCAGCATCCAGACCATCGCCGAGCGCAACGGCGGCCTGTGCGTGTTCACGGCGCAGGACAAGGAGTTCTGTATGCAGGCGATGCTGCCGGTGCTGGAGGCGTAAGAAAAGCTTTCGAGAGAGCCGCCCTTGGCGGCTCTCTCTTTTTCACCCGGTATTCTCGACGTACTATCACGCCTTGGACAAAATGCGGCGGTTCTCACCTTGTTTTTCCGTCGTTCCCGTGCTATAATTTCTGCAAATACCAGAGATAAGCCCAGCCGGGCGTAAAGGAGAGATACACAATGGCGACATTTACCGTAAACGGCCGCACCGTCACCGTGGAGAAGAACCAGAAGCTCCTCCGCTACCTCCGTGACGAGCTGCACCTCACCTCCGTGAAGGACGGGTGCAGCGAGGGTGCCTGCGGCACCTGCCACGTGCTCATCGACGGCAAGCCTACCAAGGCGTGCATCCCCCAGACCGACAAGCTGGAGGGCAAGACCGTCGTGACGGTGGAGGGACTCAGCGACTGGGAAAAGCAGGTCTTTACCTTCGCCTTCGGCGAGGCGGGAGCCGTCCAGTGCGGCTTCTGCATCCCCGGCATGGTCATCTCCGCCAAGGCTCTGCTGGACGTGAACCCCGACCCCACCCGTGAGGAGGCGGCGTTCGCCATCCGCAACAATATCTGCCGCTGCACCGGCTATGTGAAGATCATCGACGGCATCCTGCTGGCGGCGAAGATCTTCCGCGAGGGCGCGATCCCCGCCCCCTCTGCCGACGACTGGCGCATGGGCAGCCGCGTCCACCGTCTGGACGTGGAGGAGAAGGTGCTGGGCTATGGGCAGTACCCCGACGACGTGTACGTGGACGGTATGTGCTACGGCGGCGCGGTACGCAGCCAATACGCCCGCGCCCGTGTGCTGTCCATCGACACCGCGGCGGCGGAGGCTCTGCCCGGCGTCCTCTGCGTGGCGACCCAGAAGGACATCCCCGGCAAGGTCAACGTGGGACATCTGAAGAAGGATCAGCCCACCCTCATCGGCGTGGGGGAGATCACCCACTATTTAGGCGACAGCGTGGCACTGATCTGCGCCGTGGATCAGGAGACGGTGGAGGCTGCCAAAAGGCTGGTGAAGGTGGAGTACGAGGAGCTGCCCGCCGTCCATAACCCCGCCGAGGCGGCAGCACCCGGCGCGCCGCTGGTGTTCGAGGAGAACGAGAACAACCTGCAAGCCTACAAGCACGTCTCCCGCGGCGACGCCGCAGGGGCTATCGCCAAGTCGAAATACGTGCTGACGGAGAAATTCCATACCCCGTGGACGGAGCACGCCTTCTTGGAGCCGGAGTGCTGCGTGGCTCTGCCGCTGGACAACGGCGGCGTGCAGCTGCTCTCCAGCGACCAGAGTGCCCACACCACCATGCACGAGTGCGCGGCTATGCTGGGGGTGGACTACGACCACTGCCGTGTGCAGAACTGTCTGGTGGGCGGCGGCTTCGGCGGCAAGGAGGATATGTCCGTCCAGCACCACGCCGCGCTGCTGTGCTATCTGACCCGCAAGCCCGTGAAATTCAAGCTCAGCCGTCAGGAGTCCATTCTCGTCCATCCCAAGCGGCACAGTATGGACATGGAGTTCACCATGGGCTGTGACGAAAACGGCATCATTCAGGGGGTGAAGGCCAGCGTGGTGTCCGACACCGGCGCGTTCGCCTCTCTGGGCGGGCCCGTGCTGGAGCGCGCCTGCACCCACGCGGCGGGACCCTATGCCTACGAGAACTTCGAGATCGAGGGCCGCGCCTACTACACCAACAATCCCCCCGCCGGTGCCTTCCGGGGCTTCGGCGTGACCCAGACCTGCTTCTGCACGGAGACGCTGCTGAACCAGATGGCGGATCTGGTGGGCATCAGCCCGTGGGAGATCCGCTACCGCAACGCCATCCGCCCCGGCGGCGTGCTGCCCAACGGTCAGATCGTGGACAACTCCACCGGTCTGGTGGAGACGCTAGAGGCGATCAAGCCCGCCTATGACGAGGCGGTGGCGCACGGCGACCCGGTGGGTATCGCCTGCGCCATGAAGAACGCCGGCGTGGGCGTGGGCATCCCCGACTGGGGACGCTGCAAGCTGATCGTGGAGGACGACGGCAAGGTGCACATCTACACGGGAGCCAGCTGCATCGGGCAGGGTCTCGGCACCGTGCTGGTGCAGGTGGTGGTGACCAACACGGGGCTGCACCGTGACGACATTGTGTATGAGCGCAGCAACACGTGGATCGCGCCGGACTCCGGCGACACCTCCGGCAGCCGCCAGACGCTGGTGACGGGCGAGGCGACCCGCCGCGCCTGCGAAAAGCTGAAGGCGGAGCTGGACGGCGGGAAAACGCTGGCGCAGCTGAAGGGACAGGAGTTCTACGGCGAATATCTGGCAAAGACCGACCCCTTGGGCGCGGATGTACCCAACCCGGTGAGCCACGTGGCATACGGCTACGCCACCCAGATGTGTATTCTGGACAGAGAGACCCGGCGCGTGAAGAAGCTGGTGGCGGCCCACGACGTGGGCAAGGCGGTGAACCCCCTGAGCATCGAGGGGCAGATCGAGGGCGGCGTGGTCATGTCCATGGGCTACGCCCTGACGGAGAAATACCCCATCGACGAGAACTGCAAGCCCACCGCCAAGTACGGTATGCTGGGGCTGTTCCGCGCCAACCAGATCCCGCCGGAGATCAAGGCGATCGTGGTGGAAAAGCCGGGCTTGAACGTGGCGGGCGGAGCCATCGGCATCGGCGAGATCACGTCCATCCCCACGGCACCCGCCATCGCCGACGCCTACTACCGCCTGACCGGCCAGCGGGAGTACAGCCTGCCCCTGCAAAACACCCCCTACGCCCCGCCGAAGAAGTGACCCGGTATGTACAGATGTATATAGCCCTATAGCAAAAAAAGCACCCGCAAGGGTGCTTTTTTGTACTTATTCCATTTCCCCCAGCCGCGCCAACGCCTCCGCCGTGTCCACGTCGTACAGCTCCGCGGCAGGGGCCTCCACCAGCAGCAGACACTCCGGGTGGGCGCGGATGACGGCGTTGCCGCCGGTGTCGCCTGTGAGAGCCATCAGCTCCGGGAAAAACCGCCGGGGGAACACGCAGGGATTGCCCCGCACCCCGTCGTGGGACAGCCCCACGATGCACTCCGGACGCGCCCGGAACGCCGCCACCACGCGGCGGACGGTGTCCCTCTTCAGCAACGGCTGGTCGGCCACCTGATACAGTATGGCGTCGCAGTCCGCCATCGCCTCCGTGCCGAGACGGACGGTGCGGCTCAGCCCCTCCTCCGGACGGTCGTTGCATACTGCGTCGAAGCCGAACTCCGATGCCAGCGCGCCGCCGTGCTGCGTCACCACGGTGACCCGGTGGAATTCCTCCGCCGGGACGGCCTCCAGTGCCCGGCGCAGCAGCGTTTTGCCGCCCACCTCCGCCGACAGCTTGTCCTGCCCGAAGCGGCGGGAGCTGCCCGCCGCCATGACGAGGCAGCCGATATGCAGTTCTGCCATGGCGCACCCCTCCTTTGCCGTTTCAGTGTACCAGCTTTCCCCCTGCGCCGTCAAGGGCTTCCCGCGCCGTTATCCGCAAAATAAAATCACGCCCGCGCTGTACTTTCCCTATAGTCTGTGCTATAATTTTCAATGAATACACAGCGATAGCGGCAAGGATCGACAACACACCAAGTTTAGCAACAGGAGGCTGCCTACTATGAGCAAGGTGGGAAAGAGCGAGATCCGCGTGGACGCCTTTGACAAGGCGACCGGGCGGACGAAATACTATGAAGATCGGATGCCCGCGGGCGCGCTGTACGCCCGCATCAAGCACTCCACCATCGCCCACGGCTACGTCAAGTCCATTGACACATCCGCGGCGGAGGCCATCGACGGCGTGGTGAAGGTGCTGACGTGCTTCGACGTTCCGGAGCACTGCTTCCCCACGGCGGGACACCCCTGGTCCATGGACCCCGGCCATCAGGACGTGGCGGACCGCAACCTGCTGAACCGCCACGTGCGGTACTACGGCGACGATGTCGCCGTGGTCATTGCGGAGGACGAGGTCTCCGCCATGCAGGGCGTCCGGGCTCTGCGGGTGGAGTATGAGGAGCTGCCCTTTGTGCTGGACGTGCAGAAGGCGATGGAGCCCTCCGCGCCCCAGCTCCACGAGGCATTCCCCGGCAACATCCTCAAGCATACCGACATCCGCAAGGGCGACTACCAGGCCGCCATTCAGGAGCCGGGACTCATCAAGGTGGAGGGCTGGTACGACACCCCCACCGTGCAGCACAGCCACATCGAAAACCACGGCTGCTTCGCCTACGAGGAGAACGGGCGCATCGTGGTGGTAACGTCCACCCAGATCCCCCACATCATCCGCCGTATCGTGGGGCAGGCGTTGGGTCGACCGTGGGCGGACGTGCAGATCATCAAGCCCTACATCGGCGGCGGCTTCGGCAACAAGCAGGACGCCCTGTACGAGCCGCTGTGCGCGTGGTGCACCACGCAGGTGGGCGGTCGCTGCGTCCGCGTGGACTGCTCCCGTGAGGAGACGTTCGTCTCCAACCGCGTCCGCCACGCCATCCGCTTCCACATCATCACGTGGCTCCGCAAGGACGGCTCCATCGCCGCCCGTAAGGTGGAGTGCTTCTCCAATCAGGGCGGCTACGCCTCCCACGGCCACTCCATCGTGGCGAAGGCGATGGGCTCCTTCCCCCAGATCTACCCCTGCGACAACTTCGAGGGCGACGCGTGGACGGTCTACACCAACCGCCCCGTGGCGGGAGCCATGCGCGGCTACGGTATGCCCCAGGCGTCCTTCGCCGACGACGCCAACATCGACGAGTGCGCCAAGGCGGTGGGCATGGATCCGCTGGAATACCGCATGAAGTACATCATGCCCAAGGGCTTCCACGACGGCTTCAGCGGCAACACCAACTACTACGACTCCTTCCGCGACTGCCTGGAAAAGGGCAAGGCGTACATCGAATACGACAGGAAGAAGGCGGAATACGCCAAGGACACCGGCAACATCCGCCGCGGCATCGGCGTGGCGGCGTTCTGGTACAACACCGCCGTCTACCCCATCTCGCTGGAAACGTCCTCCAACCGTATGCTGCTGAATCTGGACGGCACCGTCACCATGCAGTGCGGCGAAACGGAGATCGGACAGGGCGCGGACACCGCCTACGCCCAGATGACCGCCGAGGCGGTGGGGCTGAAGAGCTATAAGGATGTCCGCGTTGTCTCCTGTCAGGACACGGACGTTACCCCCACCGGGCTGGGAGCCTACGCCAGCCGCCAGACGTACACGGCGGGCTTCTCCATCCGCCAGACGGCGACGCTCCTGCGGCAGAAGATTTTGGCATACGCCACGAAGCTGACCCGGCAGGCGGTGGACAACATGGACATCGTGGAGGGCAATATCGTCCGCAAGCAGGACGGTGCGGTGCTCCTCTCCCTCAGCGAGCTGGCGATGACCGCCCAGTACAACGCCGCCGACAGCGAGCACATCACCGCCGAATCCACCTACACCATCCGCAACAACGCCTACTCCTTCGGCTGCACCTTTGCCGACGTGGAGGTGGATATTGCGCTCTGCAAGGTGAAGGTGAACAACATCATCAACGTCCACGACTGCGGCAGCCTCATCAACCCCGCTCTGGCGGCGGCACAGGTACACGGCGGTATGTCCATGGCGATCGGCTTCGGGCTCAGCGAGCAGCTGCTGTTCGATGAAAAGACCGGCAAGCCTCTGAACAACAACCTGC